>OBEQ010684571.1_pt1 | contig 74480 bp, 55 predicted proteins | sample 1670901 | NCBI WGS metagenome assembly OBEQ01 (sample SAMEA104232315, study PRJEB22302) | groundwater metagenome | biome: forest; feature: aquifer; material: groundwater | place: USA | collected 2011-08-07 | depth 5.4 m | reverse complement strand
TTTTGCAGAACGATCTTTTGTTCGGCGGCACCATGGAAAAGAATCTGCTTGTAATCTGGACTAACATTCGCGACGTGGTGAATGTGTTTTTTGTGCTGGTGCTTGTCGGGATCGCTTTTTATAATGTGGTGCGCGGCGGCGGAAGTGAAAATTACCAGCTCAAGATAATTTTGCCAAAACTGGTGATTGGGCTTGTGGCTGTGAATTTTTCGTTTTTGGGCGTGAAGCTGCTGCTGGACGGCGTCAATGTCATCAGTACCGGCATTTTTGCTTTGCCGAATACTGTTGCTGTTGACCTTCAATTTGACAAAGATGGCGGACAGGCTTTCTGCAAAGGCATTTATGGCAAAGATCCGAATATTTATCAGCAGAATATTGCCGATGCCAGCAAAAATGGTAATTCAGCATTCTGTACTGCGGATGGAAAATTAAATCTGGAAGATCCAAAAATTTTTGAATATTTCAAAACCTACAACGCCAAAAATGCGGCTCTGGTTTTGGCTCTTAATATGCAGCACCTTAATATTCTCAATGAAGTGCAGGTGCCAAAAGAGCAGGCAACATTAAGTAACGTGGTGCTTAATTTTTTATACGAAATAACTTTGTTTGTTATTTTTGGCGCTTCATTTGTGGCGCTTCTGGCCGTGCTGATTGTGCGGTTGGTGGTGATGTGGCTTTTTATTGTGCTGGCTCCGCTTTATTTTCTCAAAACCGTGCTGCCGGAAAATCTGCAGAGCAGTCTTGGCGGCGGAGAAGACATCGGCAAAATGTTTGTTAAACATGCGATCGTGCCGATTCCGATTGCGCTGACACTGTCAATCGGCTTTATGCTGCTGCAGGGACTGCAGAAAGTGAAATTTCCCGATGCGGCACTCAATACCCAAACACTAAATCTCAATTTGCTGACTTCCGGAATTTCAACACTTCAGGATTTGATTGTGGCGATTGCAAGCGCAGGCTTTATCTGGACCGGAGTTTTCAATGCGGCAAAAGACACCCATGCCGCATTTATTACGGACAGTATCAAGAGCGCGGTTGGTGGCGTGGGCAAAACGCTTGCAAAATTACCAACGCTTATTCCGTTCTTTCCAACTGCCCATGGAAACGCATCGCTGGCTAACGCATCGCTGGCTGAAGTTGGTTTGGCTGCCAGGGAACTTGAAGCAATGCCCGGTAGATATGCCAGTAGACAGGCTGGCGTACATTTTCCTGAATTGTTCGGCCCAGAGCCCAAAATTGCCGACGAGATCCGGAATGCCCAAAACCTGCCGGCATTCAGAGTGAAAGCGGCCAAAGGTTATGAATATCGCAGAGATAAAAATGTTCAGGAATCTATTGGCAAATATTTTGAACAACATAAACATGAACTGCTGCCTGAGTGGATCCCCCAAGAATACCGTAAAGGAACCACGGAACAGAATAAAGATGCTTTTCTGAAAGCCTTAGCCGCTGGAAATGTGGAACAGACTGCCTGGGATAGTTTTTATACTGCAGCAGATATTCCAAAGTACGGTAAAGAAGAGGTAAAACCTGGCCAGGCTAAAAAACCGGACGCAAAACCGGTGGCAGGTGCAAAGAGTCCGGCTGGTGGAGCTGCTGCTGCGGAAGGCAGCGCAGCGAATCCGGCCATTCCGAAAACTGACGAAGAAATTAAACTTTCTACTGAAGTTGATACCGTCAAAAATGCTGGCAGTGCTGCTGTCGCTGCGAAGGTTAAGGAAAACTTTGGCGAATTTGATTCAGGAAAAGCGGATCACGTTCAAAAGGCTAAACGATACCGCGAAGTTATTGGTGGAAAACTGGAGGAAAATACAAGGAAAGAATTGGCTGCCAGTAATGATCCTCTGATAAAAGCAATCTTTGGCGAAGCACCGGCTGGCGGAGCAAAATCTGCTGCGAAGGCGGTGCCTCCAACTACTGGAAGCCCCCCCCGCGGTGAAAAAGGCACTAAACCTAGTGCGGTTGCACCTGGAACATCATCAGGAACTATGCAGGACGGTTGGAGATGGAATGGAACTGAATGGGAGTAATGGAAACAATATTGACAAAATTTGAAACAATGATAAAATCCACACAGCCAATCGACAAAGACAACCCGGTTTTATTCCTTCACTAGCAAACCATGATCACCCATGCTCTTTGCTACAGATTGAAAAACTGCAGGCACAAAGCCGCGGGTTTTGCGTATCTGCATGAGCGCAGATTCGTGTGGGCAGACAAGCCCGGCGGTAATGCGGGAAGCTCGGACGATAAGGATAAAGAAAAAAACAAAGAGGACGACAAATCGAAACAGCATGAAATTGTGACGCCCGCAAATGTGCGGCAGGTTTTGGAAAATCTGGCGGCGCAGAAAAAAATCAGTGACAGTGAAAAGGATAAAGCTTTTGAAATTTTGAAAAATGGCAACGAGGCGGACAAAAACAAGCTCGTGCAGTTTGCGCAGCAGGGACTTGATGGCAATCTGAATGCCGGCGAGTTTAGTAAATTTTTGACCGAGGCCCTGAAAGAAAAGCAGGACGAGGATGCGCTGCGGCTCTTCTTAAAAAAAAAGATTACGGCACAGGCTGGCGATGCGGCAACAAGTGCGGAACGAATCGCGCAAACCTACAAGACAAGCCAGAAATCAAAGAACAGGGAGATCGCCGAAAAAATGGAAAGCCTGGGTAGGGATTTTCGCCGTCTGCAGGAAGAGGACATGAAATATGACAGCCAGATCGGTGAAAAGCTGAACCAGATGGTCAAGGAAAAGAAGCTGACCAGAGAACAGGCGCAAGTGCTCTATGATCTGGATTTTAATGAGGGGGATGCTAAAAAAGAGTGGGACGAGGTCGTGAATGAAATCAAGGATCCGCGCACGCGCTCGAAAATTCTGGATGAAATTTTAAAACTGAAACAGGAGGCTGCCAAAAACGAACGCAAAGTCGCGGATGAATATGCCAAAAAAAGTAAAGAGTTCGGTGAAATGATGAACCCGATTAGCGATGAAGTGATGGAACAGGCGGTCAAGGAACGCAAGTTTAAAAATTTTGAGAGGGCTGCCGGAGTTCCGCTGAAGGCGGGCCAGGAACTTGTTTATCAGGCGCACGAAGACGGACAGATCGTCCAGAGACGGGCCAGAATCAAGCAGGTTTTGTACGATGATGTTGAAATCAAGGACGATGGCGGCAAAGTGGTCAAGAAAATTAACACTGCGGCGCCTGCCATTATGATTGAATTTCCGGATGAGGAGGGCAGGGTCGATAAATTTTCGCCGATTGCGCTGATCACCTGGATGAATATGGAGAATGTTACGGAAGATCTGGACACCAAGGAAAAACTCGGCAAAGCAATCGGATATAATTTAAAACAGGGTGATAAGTTTGAGTATAATGAGCTGATTGATCCCACTTATCAAACCTATGATTCCAGGGAGCACGAAGTGGTTATTAAAAAAATCGATGAAACAAATCACAAGATTGAACTTGATGAAGCGGTAACGGTTTTTCCAGGGCTGCATGAAAAGAAAAAAGTGTTTACTTTTGGCGAGTTTGCGCGCTGGTTTAAAGGAAGTGAAGCGGTGCCGCACCTTGAATCTGTGGAAAAACTGCGCGAGGAGCTGCGCATTTATAACCATGTGCTGAATCAGGCGTATGGCCGCGATCCGGCTTCGTATCCGCCAATCGAAGTGAAACCGGGCGAGGTTTTGATGTATGAAGACGGCACGGACCGCAAATTTGTAATCAAGGAAGTCACGGATAAAAAAATTACTTTTGACCGCGGCGCAAGCATGACCCCCGCGCAATTTCTGCGCTGGGTGAAAAAGAACGAGGTCGAAAAAAAAGACCCTGATGCCGAGGCGCACAAAGCCACTGCCCAGCTGCCGGAAGGTCAGGAAAAAGATCATGAAGCGGAGGCGGTGAAAGAAAAAACTGTCAAAGACAACCAGGACAGGGTGGCCAAAGGTTTAAATCCGCAGGAAAATTTTAATCTGGAACCGCTGCCCGACGAGCCTGCAAAGCCATCGGTGAGTTATATAAAAAAATTGTGGGCCAATACGACCCTCTTGTCCCCTGCTGACTTTTTTGAGATGGGCAAGACGATCTGGGAATTTATTAAACGTATCTGGGAACGCAAGAAGAAGGCGCGAATCGGCCTTATTGGCGAAAAAATGTTTACCGGACTTTTCAGAGTTAAACTTTTTGATGAGCTTGGTGCGGAGTTTAAAGGTGTGTACAAGCACGCGGAAAGCGAAGAAGTGAATCACCATGTTGAACACATGCGCACCATGGGTATTCCCGATCTGCGCCATGAACTGCACAGCGCCCCGAACAAAGATATTTTGAAAGCCGTGATTACGGTTTTAACGGAAAAAGGTGAAATGCGCTGGGATGACAAGGCTTTTTGGGATGCGGTTGATCATCTTTCCAATGGCATGCCCAAATTTATCAGTGCAAAAAATCACCTTGATGATCTGGAAAAAGTGCTCGACAGCTGGTGGGGAGAGGGAATTTTTAAGGAATTCCGCAGTAAACAGGACTCCTCGTATAAAAGCAGCAAAAGCGCCTGGGAAGATCATGCCAAACGTCTTGATGCCGATCCGGAAGGTCTGCTTGGTAACCTGCAGCGCATGCTTTATGACCACGTTCATGGCAGGTATGTACCTGCGGCACGCTATGAAGAATATCTCCATTATGCCATTGAATACGGAAAACTGTCTTTTGAGCAGAAGCTTTTCTTTTTGATTATGGGTATTGCCGTGGAGGCTCCTGATGCGCACGGGCATGGCATGACGCTTTTGCATATTGACCGTGCCGGTGCGCTGGAAGGCGATTTGTTAAACAAGTTTCCGGTTCTTGATTATTTTACGGCTAAAAAAAATGCGGTTGATGAAAACGGCAAGATTATTCCGGAGCGCGATAAAAACGGACAAATTGCGAGAGACGAGTTTGGCCAACCCGTTCCTCTAAAAACAAAACCAACAATCAATAATTATCGAAAATGGCTCCGTGAGGTTTGTGTTGTGGACTTAAAGCGATCACTGGCAGAAACGGATTTTACAGATTTGAAGCCAGGCAAAGCTTTCAACAATTTCCTGATGACTGAGGTGGTCTGGGATGATGCTTACCGCACACGTCTTGAAAAATCAGCGCGTGATCCGACCAACTGGGATCATGATGACATGCACGTATTTGGTACCAGCTTTGGTGAAGAAACCATACAGCAGCTTTTTACCAAAGGCGGAGGCGCCAGACAATCTGTTTCCAATATCGGTCTGCGCAATACCATTGCCGGTTACAATAATTTTTTAAAGCTGAAAATGGAGATGCTGCAGAACCATTTAAAACAGGGGCAGCCCGGGAATGCAGGCAAGGATGTCAGGCACATGACTGATCTGCTGCGCAGTTTTATCCGTTTTGACGCGATCATGGACCGCCGTTTTGACCATAGTGTCGCCCCCTTGAGCCGTTTGGGTACGCAGGAGTTGAATGTGGCACCACTGGTTGACACTTCCAGAAGGGCGAGAGTACATGTCGATGAAATCAAAGCTTTTATCGGCGCGCTTGTGAAAAAATTTGGCCTTGAATCCGAATGGGGGCAGACTCAAAGTAAAACGCTTGCAAAAAATGATCCTCAATTGCAGCAAAAAATCGTTTCTGAATTTGGCGCAATGCTGGAAGGCAAACTGGCTGAACATGAACCTGAAGAGCTTTCGAGGATGTTTAATGAAATCCAGGAAGAAAATCGTGCCAAGGGCATTGAAATTAAAGGTATTCCATTTAATCCAAACGCCAAAAAAGAGAAAGCAGATGCCGAAGTGCTCGAACAGCAGCAGTCAACTCTTGAAAAATATAAAAATGACTAGATGGAAGGCAAGCTTGCCTAGGGAACCTGCCCTTCAAGCGGAATTTGTTTGGTTTTCTTCTTTTTTACCTGGCCGATGTGGGCGAGACGTTCGCGGATCAGGTGCATCTGAATTTCTTTTTCGAGCGTTTCGCGCTCCAGACCGGTGGAAGCGGTTTGCAGAAGTTTTGAAGCGCGCTCGCGGGCGGCGCGGGCTTCCCCGATTTCAATGGCATCGGCGCTTTCCGCGATATCAGACAAAAGTGTGGCTTTGTTGTTTTTAACTTCCAAATAACCGCCGCTAACAAACAGCCGTTCTTCGCTCTGATCTGGTTTTACGACGCGCAGCGCTCCAGGACCGAGTTTGGTCACGAGAGGATGGTGATTGGTGAGAATACCGATTTCGCCATCTATAGCCGGCGCAATGAGCATGTGAACAGCGCCTTCATAGATGGTTTGTTCGGTGGTGACGATGGTGAGGTGGAACATTTGGAAAAAATTTTGTAATGTTATAAACCATTATAACCAATTTATGTACTTCCTGCCAGGCTATTAAATCAGTAAAGCTTTTAATTTTGCCAACAATATTTTCCATTTCAATATTCCAAATTCTAAACCTGTTTAGCCCGCTTCTCCCTGGCCTGTTCTATGGTTCCGACCAGGTAAAAGTCTTGTTCCGTGAGGTCGTCATGTTTGCCTTCCAGAATTTCCCTGAAGCCGCGGACTGTGTCCTTGAGTTTCACGTACTGGCCGGGAATGTTGGTAAACTGCTCGGCCACAAAGAAGGGCTGCGATAAAAAGCGCTGGATCTTGCGCGCGCGTGTAACCAGCATTTTGTCCTCCTGTGAAAGTTCGTCGATGCCAAGAATGGCGATAATATCCTGCAAATCCTTGTAACGCTGCAGTACGCGCTGAACTTCACGCGCAACATGGTAATGTTCCTCGCCAACAACATTGGGATCGAGCTGGCGGGAAGTGGAGTCGAGCGGATCAACAGCGGGATAAATCCCCTGCTCAGAAAGCGCGCGGCTCAAAACTACGGTTGAATCAAGATGCGAGAAGGTTGTTGCCGGAGCGGGATCTGTCAGATCATCGGCCGGAACATAAATCGCCTGCACCGAAGTAATGGAACCGTCTTTGGTTGAAGTGATGCGCTCCTGCAGGCCTCCCATTTCAGTCGCCAGGTTAGGCTGATAGCCCACGGCTGAAGGCATGCGTCCAAGCAAAGCTGAAACTTCGCTGCCAGCCTGCGAGAAACGGAAAATGTTGTCGATAAAAAGAAGCACGTCGCGCTTTTCCACATCGCGGAAATACTCGGCAATGGTGAGGCCGGTCAATGCCACGCGCAGGCGGGCGCCAGGCGGCTCGTTCATCTGTCCAAACACCAGCGCGGTTTTTTCAATAACTTTGGATTCTTTCATTTCATTCCAGAGATCATTGCCTTCACGCGTGCGCTCGCCCACGCCTGCAAAGACCGAAAATCCGCCGTGTTCCTTGGCAATGTTGCGAATCAGCTCCTGAATAAGCACGGTTTTGCCGACTCCGGCTCCGCCAAACAGACCGACTTTGCCGCCTTTGGCAAAAGGGCAAATCAGATCCACGACTTTAAGTCCGGTTTCAAAAATCTGCGTCTGCGACGACTGGTCTTCAAATTTAGGCGCGGGGCGATGAATTTCCCAGCGATCCGCGAGAATTTCACCGAGGTTGTCGATCGGTTCGCCGAGCACGTTTAAAAGCCGGCCGAGCACTTTTTGGCCGACAGGCGTTGAAATCGACTTGCCGGTGGCGTGAGCTTCCTGCCCGCGCACCAGTCCGTCGGTTGATTCCATGGCTACGCCACGCACTGTGCCGTCGCCGAGCTGCTGCTGAATTTCAACAACCAGCTTTTTGCCATTATTCATGACCTCCACGGTTTCAAGAATTTTCGGCAGATGCTCTGTGGCAAAAGCAAAGTCCACAACCGGGCCGATGATCTGGGTGATTTTTCCTTTCATAAGCAATTAGAAATTAAAAATTAACAATTAGGGGTTTTGGAAAGGTTGTTTTTGATTAAGTTCCCGCCACCACCTCCAAAATCTCGGTAGTAATTTTGGTCTGGCGGACTTTGTTGTAGTTAAGCGTGAGACTTGAAACGATATCCTCAGCATTGTCGGCAGCCTGATGCATGGCCATCATGCGCGCGCTCTGCTCGGAAGCCACCGCTTCCAGAACCGTCTGATAAACCATGGTTTCAACGTAACGGCGCAGCATTTCATCCAGCAGCATTTCGCGGCTGGGTTCAAAAATGTAATCGACTTTGCGCAGATGGCGGGCCGCGGCTTCGCCCTCTTCGCCCTCTTCGCTCCGGTCGCGCGGAAGATTTTTTTCCGGGTCGATTGGCAGCAGTTTTACCGCAACCGGTTTTTGGCTGGCTGTTGAGTAAAAATGACTGTAAACCATCCAGACTTCGTCGAGCCGTTTTTCCAGAAAATCGTCCATGACCACGCGACTGATGCCAACCGTATCCAGAAAACCAGGTTTGTCCGACATGGTTTCAAAATCAGCCAAAACTGCCTTGCCGATCCGCTCCATGGCCTGTCGACCTTTTTTGCCAACAGTAATAACGATCTCGCGCGCGTGCTGATTTGCCTGTAAAGTTTCAAGCATCAGACGGATGACATTGGTGTTATACGAGCCGCAAAGTCCGCGATTGGCCGTGATAAAAACGTAGCCGATATTTTTGACGCGGCGCGTTTTTAGCAGCGGATGCGTCAGCTTTGGCTCGCTTAAATGCACCAGATCAGCAATGATCTGTGAAAGTTTTTGCAGATACGGTCGACCTTTGAGGGCCTGAGTCTGCGCGCGTTTCATTTTGGACGCGGCAATCATTTCCATGGCCTTGGTAATTTTCTGGGTCGATTTCACCGACCTGATTCTGAGTTTTATATCGCGGAGAGACAATTTTTAATTGTTAATTTCTAATTGTCAATTGACAATTGACTTCCACCCTTCCTTAAATTCTGTAATTGCCGATTTCAGTTTTTCTTCCAGTTCGGGCGTGAGTTTACGGGCTACAGTAAGCTCCTCTTCCAGGGATTTATATTTGCTGTCCATGAAATGGTAGAGTCTGGTTTCGAAATTATGCACGTGCGCAAGATCGACATCGTCCAGAAAACCACTGTTCACCGCGTAAATAATGGCGATCTGTTTGGCAACCGGCAGCGGTTTATACTGCGGCTGTTTTAAAACTTCAACTACGCGCTGGCCACGATTCAAAGTGGCTTTGGTCTGCGGATCAAGGTCAGAGCCGATCTGGGCAAAACTTTCCAGTTCGCGGAACTGGGCCAGACTTAAGCGCAGATTTCCAGCTACCTTTTTCATTACAGGCAGCTGCGCGGATCCGCCCACGCGTGAAACCGAAATTCCGGGATTGATGGCGGGGCGTTTGCCTGCGTAAAAAAGTTCGCCCTCCAAAAAGATCTGGCCGTCAGTAATGGAAATTACATTGGTTGGAATGTACGCCGAAACATCGCCGGCCTGGGTTTCAATAATCGGCAGAGCAGTCAGTGATCCGCCGCCCATAGCGTCTGACAGGCGGGAAGATCTCTCCAGCAAACGTGAATGTAGATAAAAAATATCTCCGGGATAGGCTTCGCGACCTGGCGGACGTCGAAGCAAAAGCGAAACTTCACGGTAAGCCCAGGCATGTTTGGAAAGATCGTCATAGATTATCAGGGCGTCTTTGCCGGAGTACATAAATTCTTCGGCCATGGCACAACCCGCATAGGGCGCGATAAAATTGAGTGCTGCAGGATCAGCGGCGCTTGCTACCACAATCGTAGTGTAATCCATGGCTCCGGTTTCGTGCAGTTTGGTGACAACATTGGCAACGGTTGACTGTTTTTGGCCGATGGCAACATAAAAACAGTGAACGTTCTGGCCTTTCTGGTTGATGATTGTGTCGATGGCGATAGCGGTTTTGCCGATTTGGCGGTCGCCGATAATCAGTTCGCGCTGACCGCGGCCGATTGGAATCATGGCGTCGATGGCCTTGATGCCGGTTTGGAGCGGCGTATTTACAGATTTGCGATGAATCACGCCTTCGGCTTTTTGCTCGATCGGACGAAATTTTTCGGTTTTGATTGGACCTTTGCCGTCAACAGGCTGCCCAAGTGCGTTGACGACGCGACCGGTTAACGCCGGACCAACGGGAACTTCCATGACGCGACCGGTAGATTTAACAGTATCGCCTTCTTTGAGGTGTTTACCCTGATTAAAAAGAATGCAGCCAACAGTATCCTGGTTGAGGTTGATGGCCATGCCAAAAGTTTCACCCGGAAATTCAACCATTTCCCCCATTTTGACATGGTCGAGTCCGGCTACCTGTGCAACACCATCGCCAATCATGACGATCTGGCCAACGCCGGTTTTTTCCGGCTTGAATTCGTAGTTTTCAAGCTGTTTTTCCAAAAATGCGGTGATTTCCTGGGCAGAGAGCTGCATAATATTTTAGAATTTAGAATATAGAATTTTGAATTTTGAATTTTTAATAGTTGTCCCCCGGTTTTAAAAGAAATTTTTCGAGCAAGTGCAGATAGTTTTGCACTGAAAAGTCCTGCACAAAGCCGTTTTCGTAGATCTGCAGGCCGCCAATCAGTTCGGGTTGCTGCTCAAACCGGACCGTGATTTCGTCGGCTGCCTTGACGCCAGTTTTGGCGCGGCGTTGATGTTGCAATTTTTCGATGAGCGCCTGCTGTTCATTTGTGTCGAGCTTGCGTGCAGTCCGCACTTCCAGCTCGTCAATGCCTTTGGCTTCATGGTAAAGATGCTTGTAACTTTCATAAATTTTTGGGAGCAGCAAAAGTTTTCGCGATCTGGCCAGCAATTTTAGCAAATTGAGATTGAGTTCGTGGACGTGGCCGTGAAAAGTCTGATCCAGGATTTTTTCAGCAATTTCATGACGCGCAAAACTGATTTTTCGCATCAGATCAATAAAATTTTGCTCATGAAAAAACCGGCTAAGTTTTTCGAGTTCAGCCAAAATTACCCCGCTTTGTTCTTTTTTTTCAGCAACGCGGAAAAGTGCTTTGGCGTATTTGAGATGGGAATCGACTGTTTTCAATTAATTAAGAATTAATAATTTTTGATATTTGAACTTTGAACTTCATTTCCAGGTCGCCTCAATCAGGCGCGCGTCTTTTTGCGGATCGATTTTTTCGCGCAGCAGTTTTTCAGCGGCTTTCACAATGAGACTAACCGATTTAGCTTTTAACTCCTGTATGGTTTTGGCTTTTTCCATTTCGACCAGCTGGTGGCCGGACTTGATGATCTTTCCGGCTTCACTCTGCGCTTCCTGCAACATGGCCGCTTTAACTTCCTCGCCGGATTTGCGGGCACTTTCAAGCAGCTGCCGGGTTTCAACCTTGGCGCGCCGCATCATGTCCTGACGGATCATGGTGGCTTCCTTAACGGCAGCCTCGGCCTTTTCGGCATTCTCAACACCTTCTTTGATTTTCTTTTCGCGCTCGGCCAAAAGTCGAATCAGGGGCTTGAAAAGAATAAAATGCAGGGCGATTAAAAGCACCAGAAAATTAAAAGCCTGCTCAATGAGCACTACCGGCTGAATTGAAAGTCCGCCGGATTCTTTTGCGGTAGAGACATGGGTGTCGACACTATGAATTTCTTTGGGTTGTTCCATGTATTTAAGTTTAAGGTGTTTCCGTGCAAACTTTGTTGCACGCGCGGGCAAAGCTGTGCTTTGTCTATTTATTCAAAGCCAAAATCGCAATAACAAATGAAAAAATGCCGAGACCTTCAGCAAAGGCAGCAGCCAGAATCATGTTGAGCTGGATTTTGGATGCAGCTTCGGGCTGGCGGGCGATCGATTCAATCGCTTTTGCACCGATTCTGCCAATTGAAAAAGCAGGCAGGGTTACGCCGAGTCCGATAGCGATTGCAGCAGCTATGGTGTTCATAGAGAGAAAAAATTAAGAAATAAATGAGATAGTCTCTCGCTTGCGACCTTTGATGGGAAATTCCCTAAAGACCGCAAGACAAAGGCTATCAGCCGACTGTGGCATGGACGAGCGGCCCCTGTTCCTGCTTGGTCGGGGCGATGACTTCGTGATCTTCTTCATGTGCCGTGTTAAGAGCGGTGAAAGTCAGAAACAAAACCGAAAAGACAAAAGCCTGGATCAGTCCGATAATGAATTCAAGTCCCATAAATGGTAGTGGAAAGGCTACGCCGATCAGCAAAAAAGCGACGGTCAGGACGATCTCTCCACCAAAAATATTGCCAAAAAGACGCAGCGCCAGTGCAGTCGGACGCACCAGCTCGGAAACAATATGCAAAAGTCCCACAAAAAAATCGATAATGCCCATGCCACCTTTGGTAAAAAGCGCCTTGATATTTACAAAATGACCAAGATGGCCAAGAACACCGTGCGCTTTCATGCCCTGATATTCAAAATATAAAAAGGCAATAATCGCGAGCGCAGCCGTGGAATTGATATCGCTGGTAGGCGCGCGCAAAAAACCGGACTGCTCGGCAACAAGCCCCATGGCGATACCCAGCCAGTTTGAAAAAAGAATCGTCAGAAAAAAAGTGATAAAAATCGGGAAGTGTTTTTTGGCAGCCTGGCCGCCGACTTCCTCCATAAAATTGTACATGCCGCCAAGCGCCCACTCTACAAAATTCTGAAAGCCGTGCGGCAGATAACGCATTGTCAGCCGCGCAACAATAGCCAGCGTGATCAAAATTGCCATCACCACCCACATGGTGATAACAGTATTGGTCACCGGAATTCCCGGCGCAATTTCAAAGACGGTTTTAGGTGAGAGATGAATTTCAAGGTCGGCGATGCCCATGAATTAGAATAATGAATCGTGACCCGGCAAAAAAGTTAATGAAAATACGAGAATGCATTAACTTTTTGAACTTAGAACCTAAATTCAAGCCACAGACATTTTAAGAATTAAAACCTAAAAGTCAATTGAGAGCATATTGACATACATGCCTATGGTGATGTAGTATGCGTTCCAACATTTTATATCTCAATTTATTTCTATGTCTCCATTGGAAACTGGATGGGCACGTTGCGATGAGGATGAAGAAGCAGCAACCTGTAAACTGCATGATGAAATTGAAATTGCAGCCCCCAACAAATTACGCTGCACCTGCCCGGACAATGATTTTGTTTTTCATGACCGTATACCATTGGTTGAAAGGGCTGCTGGTTATTTTGAAGCCGCATCTAAAAAGGCAAAAGAAGATTTGAACATTAGAGAGCGTAGCAAGAAAGCGATCATCAATGCACTTTATGACCTCATTTTTAATGAGAGTGGTGCTTTAGCAAGAGCAAAATTAACAGACGCCCAGAGATTGTCCGCAGCTGACAACACCAGCAGCTATGTAGAAGCATTAGCTGATGAACTCATGAAGATTAACAGCCCAGAAGTGACCGATATTATCCGTTTTTTTGGCGATAAAAAACCCGAATTGAGACGCTTTGGTATTAATGACGTAACAAAAGAGCATCCGGCTGAATTTGAAGGAGTGCTGCGTGCCACGCAGGCAAAAGAACCGATTAAAACTTATCTTAAAAAATTGATTTTTGATGCTCTGGATATCTGCAGAATTGACCTTATGACTGTCTGGCGGGAAAAAGCTACTTCATCTCCTGACAGAAAGGCCGAGCAGCCAGGCATTTTTGCGTCAGCTCTTAAAGCAAACGAATATTGTAATGCTTTTCTTGGCCCGGATGGACTGGATCCGGAAATACGCGATCTAAATGATATTGATGCATTGCAAGATGTTGTCAAGACGACTCTGCCTGTTACTCCTAAATTTTACCAAAAATTTGTAAGTGCAATTGCCAAGATCAACCTGATGCACCTTGCAGAAATTATTCGTACACAACTTGATTTTGGCCGCATGGCTGCGGTTACGGAACATTTAAGAAAATGCCTCGCAATGCATACGGTTACTTCAAAAAAAGGCAAAAAAAACCTGCGCTGCTCGTCTCAACGTAATCCACAGCATAGTGTTGAAGTAGCATCAATTGATGTTTCTGACGCCAAAGATGAAATTGCCATTGCCAGGAAATTCATCAATAAAGACCTTGAATTTACCAGGAAATTTGATCTTGCAGCGATTCAGGACCTGGTCCGCTTTCAGATTGTTTTAACTGAGGAGGACTCCAAGAGTTTTGAAAAAATTGAAGCAGCCACCAGAAAAATTATCGCTATTCTCTGTGCGATTTTCGGCAATGATATTTCCCAGGAGCGTCTGCGTGAAAGTTTTTCAACAGGAATTACCAATGAGAACAGTACTGGCAAACATCGGGCGTTTCATTTTACGTTCCGTTATCGCAACCAATGTCGTAGTTCTGGTTCAAACCAGTGGGGCACGACTAAACTTGATATTATTCCGGTGGAAGTTCAGATCAGACCGTTTTTGTTCAAGGATCAAGCTGATGAAGATCATCGTGATTATAAAGCCAGAAAGGATGCCAAAATTCGCAGGTATCTTGGAATAGATGTCCCGTATATTGCTTTTATAAATGACATTTGTGATGCCATTCTGGATTTTGGGATGCCAAAAGTTTGTCTGAAAACCGATGGCGGGTATGAACGTTCACTCAAAGAAAAAACAGTGATGACTCTTTTCTCAATTTTTACAAGAACAATTGCAGAAACCGGTAAGCCCGAAAATGAATATACGGTAAGACAAATCTGCAAAGACGAGCTTCTGGTACAAAAAATCCGGAAAATTGCAGAAAGGTATCGTGAACGAATTGCCAGTCCTTTGGAAGCCCAAAAAAGAGAGATCGATGAAATCAGGGCGGCTCAAAAAAGTGAAATCGAGGAAGTGAGAGCAGCTCAAAAATCAGTGATTATTGACGAAATTCTGGCAAAAGCAGATGACGATTTGGAAGCCCACAAACGTTACAGGGTGTTGGCGCTTGGACAAATCAAAAATTTTGACGAGAAAACTTTGCAGGATATTGCCATTTCAAGATGCAGGGCAAGATATAGGCGGGAAAAAGCCGCTTTACGCGGTAACGGGGGAAACCGCAACAAAAAGAGAAAAACACTGCATCAGCGATTTACCCTGGAAACTGAAAGGATTCAAAGAATGCGTCTGGAGGAATTACAGGTCCGCGAGGTTTTGGCTGCGGAGAAATGGTTTGCAAAAAGGCAGAAAAAGACCATTCCTGAAATAAAAAGAGGCAACCTGGCGAAAGTAAAAGACGATCAGCTGCTGCAGATTTTATTTAACCAGGTTGGCGGATTTCGGCAGAGAGTTTTTGAGGCTGTGAAAAACGTAAAACCCGAGCAACCTTTTGAGATGAAATCTGGTCTTAATGTCATGGCCGAAAAAGCGGGGGCGGTTCTGGATGAATATACGCAAAAAAGGAGCGATGCGCCCGCGCCCAAAAAATCCTGAGAACTGTTGCAGTCACTTTACGGTTTCCTACAAATTTCTATAAACTCCGCCAAATTTCTATAAACTCCGCCCGTGGATTTCCACGAGCAGTTTTTGCTGGAACGATTCGAGACTTTCGGTCTGCTGCTGTTTGGTTTTATGGCTGCGCACAGCGACTTGACCCTGTTCGGCTTCGCGGTCGCCAACGATTAAAAGATAGGGCACTTTTTTTAATTCCGCAGCACGGATTTTTTTGCCGAGACTTTCGCTGGCATCGTCCACTTCCACCCGCACACCATCTTTAAAAAGCTCCGACGCAACCTTGCGCGCGTAATCGAGGTGTTTGTCCGAAATCGGCAGCACCGCAACCTGAAGCGGCGCAAGCCAGACCGGAAAATCGCCGCCAAAATGTTCAATCAGAAAACCAATAAAGCGTTCGTGCGTGCCAAGCGGCGCGCGATGAATCACGAGCGGCGTCTGCTCGCGGCCATCTTTGTCAATATAAGTCAGCCCCATGCGCTTTGGCACGGCAAAATCGATCTGATTGGTGGCAAGCGTAAATTCGCGGCCGATGGCGCTCCAAACTTCGACATCGATTTTTGGCCCGTAGAAAGCCGCTTCGTCCTGCACCTCCACTGTTGGCACGTTGGCTTTTTTCATGGCGCGGCGCACCATTTCTTCGGTTTTGATCCAAAGTTCCGGTTCGTCAACGTATTTTTTGCCGAGTCCTTCTTTGGCATGAAGCGACAGGCGCATGACATATTTTTCAATGCCGAACATTTTAAAATACTTCAAATACATTTTTGCCACTGCGATAAACTCCTCTTCAAACTGGTCTTCAGTGCAGTAGAGATGAGCATCGTTCATCTGCAGACTTCTCACACGCATCAGTCCAAACAGCGCGCCAGAATCTTCGTAGCGGTAACAGGTGCCGTATTCCGCAAGCCGCAGCGGCAAATCGCGATAACTTTTCGGTGTGGCCGCATAAATCATGTGATGATGCGGGCAGTTCATGGGCTTTAAATAGTACTCTTCGCCATCGATCATCATGGGCGCGTACATCGAATCTTTATAATATGGCAGATGGCCCGAGCGATGATAAAGCGTGCCCTTGGTAATGTGCGGTGTGCGCACGCGCCTGTAGCCGCCCTGAAATTCAGTTTCTTTGGCAAGTTTTTCGAGTTCCTCAACAAGCACGGTGCCGTTTGGCATCCACAAAGGAAGTCCCGGCCCGACATTTTCGCTGAAAGTAAAAAGTTCCAGGTCCTGGCCGAGTTTGCGGTGATCGCGTTTTTTGGCTTCCTCCTGCATTTTCAGATACTCGTCCAGATCTTTGCGTGATTTGAAACAGACGCCGTAAATGCGCTGGAGCATGGGACGTTTTTCATCTCCGCGCCAGTAAGCGCCTGCAATTTTGTGCAGGCGGAAAGCGCCGGTCTTGCCTGTATCTTCGCTGTGACCGCCGCGGCAGAGATCGGAAAATTTGGCATCGCCGGCTTTGCCATTAGTCCCTTTATAGTGCGGTGGTAAGCGATTTTCGTAGAAAGTGACAATCTTTTCACCTTCAGCTTTCAGGTCATGGGCAATTTCCGCTTTGTACGGCTGGCCAACTTTTTTATAAAATTCGATTGCCTTGTCTACGGGCTCTTCTCTCCGCTCAAACGTCTGGCGCTCTTTGGCAATGCGCTCCATTTTTTCCTGCAGCAGGGCGAGGTCTTCCGGAATCAGGGTTCGCGGCAGCTCAAAATCGTAATAAAAACCATTTTCGATCGTCGGACCGATGCCAAGTTTGGCATCCGGAAACATTTCCAGAACCGCCTGCGCGAGCATGTGTGCACACGAATGGCGCATGCCGTGGAGCACTTCAGCTTCGGAACTTTTTTTGTAAGCTTCAGCACCCCTCTCTGGCGTGGATGCCTGCGCGCCAGCGCCAGCAAAGGCTTTATTTCCAGCTCTGTCTGGGCTCGAGCCGTGCGACGACTTGTTGGTGCGCTCTTTTTTTGGCATGGGAAAAGTTTAACACGGAATTTTTACCAGCGATCAGCATCTTTTCGATTCAGCTTGACAAAAAAAAAAAAACGTTTAGAATTAGGTTAGTAAATACTTTATTTCTTAATTTTTAAAGTAATGAAACCATCAGAATCAGCGCCATCAAATCCGGCTCCACGCAGACCCGCCTCTGGAAAGACAGCCCGCATCTTAGCACCTGCTATTCTAGGAATTGCCGGACTCGTTTCGGAGGGGTGTGCCAAACAGGTTCCACCTCCTGTTTCAGCTGGAGTAGTTTATAATAATCCAAATCCAAAACCGGCAAAATCAGTCGAAAAAGAGCTTAGCGAAAAAGAGAAATTGGCAGAAGAATTGGAGGTTACATGGATGAGTGATCCTTATTTTCTGTTAGGAATCTCAAATAGGCTTCCAAACAGAAAAGATTCTCCACTTTATGAAATGGTAAATACAACTTCTTCTGACGTAGTGAGAAGCTTAGAAGGAGTAAGCAGGTATTATAGTTATAAAAATCCTGATGAGATTCCTGAAGCTGATTTTCGCACTCTCATTGAAGCGGATAAAGCAATCCAGGCTTTTAATCAGGAAGCTTTCAGAGCTGCTTTACAGGGAAAACCAGTGCCTGAAATTGATGCTGATACCCTGAAAAAAATTCAGTTTATTAAGGAATATGCAGAAAAAAATGTCCCAGATCATAAGGCAATGCGAGGCATATGGAAAGCCTATGAAGCAGAACAGGCAAAAACTAAAACTGCAGATCAAATAAATCAAATAAGAGGGGAGGAGGTAGATGCTTTCTATAGAAGAAATTTCGCTAGTTCATTAAGAATAATTGCTCTAGCCAGTGATCTTGCAAAAGACGCCAATCTGGATTCAGAGGGCTTAAAGGCTTTCCAGGAGGCTCAAGAATTAGCGAAAAAAGCTCAAGCAATTATGGCTAGGCCTCACGTTTTAGAAACTCTTGCCGATCGTGAGTTTGATGAAATGCTTGGGGAAATTAGATATGAAAGTTTTAACTGCCAAAATATTCTTGCAGAAAAACTGGTAGGGAAAGGCAATACAGGCAATGAACCGGCTATTGTGTCGTCCGGCGGAAGAAAGGGCAGTATTGCCGAAAATTACGCTTATTTGCTTTTGACAAATGAATAATTTTCGGGAGTATCTGAAAAAATAACGCATTTTTGAGGACAGTATGGTCAAAATGCGCTTCACTGGCGGAGGCACGAGTCGTTGCAATTGCCACTCCGGAAATCGACGTGCAATATAGTGGGATACGAACAAAAGTTTTTAGTTAAGAGACTCCCACCACCGCCTTAATCCTACGAATTCCCGCGCTGCATGCTTCTTCCCTGGTAATTTTAAAATGTTTCAAAATGCCGGTGTTAGCAACATGCGGGCCGCCGCAGATTTCGTAAGAGAAATCGCCCATTTTGTAAACCTTGACCTGGTCGCCGTAGCGCTCTTCAAAAAGCCCGATCGCGCCTTTGCGCTTGGCCTCATCAACCGTCACGATTTCAAAACTGACCGGCAGATCGCGCTCGATCTGCTTATTCACGAGCTTTTCCACCTGCTGCAATTGTTCAGGCGTCATTTTTTGGGGATAATTAAAATCAAAACGCAGACGCTCGGCCGTAATATTCGAACCTTTTTGATTCACTTCATTGCCCAAAACCGTTTTTAAAGCCTGATGCAAAAGATGCGTGGCAGTGTGGAGCATCGTGCATTCTTCGCTATGGTCAGCCAGTCCGCCATGAAATTTTTTCTCCGATCCTGCGCGCGATTTTTGCTGATGCGCCTTCATCGCTCTATTAAATTTTTCACGGAAAGTTTTTGTATCGATCTGAAAACCGTTTTTGATAAGCTCTTCCCCGATCATCTCAAGCGGAAAACCGTAAGTTTCATAAACGTAAAAAGCCTTATCGCCCTGCGTTACAGCGATTTCCTTGTTGCAAAGATTCGGATCATCCATGCGCCAGATTTTGCGCATTTCGCGTAAGCCCTGTTCAAGCGTACGCTGGAATTTGGCTTCCTCCTTTTGTAATTCAGTGATGATGCGTTCGCGATTTTGAACCAGTTCCGGGTAAACATCATCATACATCTGCACCACAATCTCACCGAGCAGATGCGTAAAATGCTGCTGAATGCCAAGCATTTTGCCATGGCGAACGGTGCGACGAATGAGACGACGCAAAATATAACCCTGATCGGTATTCGACGGCGCAACACCCTGCGGATCGCCTAAAATAAAAGTTGCAGCGCGCATATGGTCGGCAATAATTCTTTTTGAAGCCATCTGCCCGGACCCATTTTCACTTCCAAGTTCTTCGGTTTTTTTAATTATCGGCAAGAAAAGTTCTGTTTCATAGTGACTTGGTTTTCCCTGCAAAACCGCAATCATTCGTTCCAGACCCATACCTGTATCAACATTTTTCTGCTTCAGTGGCTCAAAAGTACCATCCTCTTTTTTGTAATATTCCATAAAAACATCGTTCCAGATTTCAACCCAAAGTTTATCGCGGGGATCAAATTTTTCCGGTACCGGATCCGCTCCGGTCCAATAAAACATCTCTGTATCAGGCCCGCACGGACCGGTCACGCCTGCCGGACCCCACCAGTTATCTTTTTTCCCAAGTCTGGCAATGCGCGACTCCGCAATGCCGAGCGATTTCCAAATCCCGTACGATTCCTGGTCAAAAGGCGCATCACTATCACCTTCAAACACCGAAACTGCCAATTTATTTTTATCGATGCCAAGCCATTTCGGATCAGTCAGAAATTCAAAACTCCATTTGATCGCCTCTTTTTTAAAATAATCGCCGAGCGACCAGTTGCCGAGCATTTCAAAAAAAGTGCAGTGGGTGGAGTCACCAACGTCATCAATGTCATCAGTGCGGATACATTTCTGCACATCAACCAGGCGTTTGCCCGCAGGATGCTTTTCGCCCATCAGGTAGGGCACGAGCGGGTGCATGCCCGCAGTGGTAAAAAGCACAGTCGGATCATTTTCAGGAATGACCGACGCACTTTTGATTTCCTGATGGCCGTGCTGCTTAACAAAAAAGTCGATAAAGCGTTGGCGAAGTTCTTGAGCTGTCATATTGAGAAATTGAAAATCCGGGTAGTGCGCATGCGGATCAGCGCGCAAAGATTCCGGAAACCAATTCTAGCAGATTGCCAAAGACGATTGAAGGGAAAAACTCACACTTTACAATTGAATTTTTTTGTACCATCTGCGATACTGGGGTTACTCATTTTTTAGCCTTTTTAGTTTTTGATTTATGGGAAAGAGCAGCAAAAAAACGCTGGCCTCCACGCGCAAAATCGTCAAGAACGAAGAGGCGAAACCAAAATTACAGCAAAAGAAGACGCGCAAAGCTCTTGCGTTGAAAATGAAATCCCTGGCCCAGGACCAGCAGAAACTCAAGGGTGCCATCCTCATTTTTGTCGGATCTTTAATGCTGATTTTTGTTGGCATTTTTCTGGTAAACAGAATTTTGCGGGCACAGCCGATCGCCGAGATGTTGCCGGCCGACACAACCGTTGGCTTTGTAGAGCTGAATATTGATGGCAACTCTGCCCAGCCGCGACAGTTTTTTGAAATTTTTAAAAAGTATCCGGTTTGGCAAAAAAACGGACTGGTGCAACTTTTGAATGCGCTGTTGCCGGTTGATTTTGAAAAAGATCTCAAGCCCTGGCTTGGCCGCAAAGCCGCCGTGGCTTTTATGCAGGATCAAAGCCAGCAGGGAAGGCTTAATCTGCTGCTTTTTTTGGAAAATAAAGACGCGCACAGGGCCATGGATTTTTTTGCAAATCGCACGCTCAAAAATACCGGCGACCAGCTCGTGGCTGAAAATTATAATGGCACGAATATTTACAGTTACAAGGTAAGCCAGGATTATTACTTTGCTTTTCTGCAGAGTTATCTTGTTTTGGCTGGTAGCAGCGATCTTCTTCACCAGCTTGTTGATTTTGCAAACCAGAAAAAACCAACCCCCGCCCTGCGCGATGAACTCAACTATCGCAAAATCGCAGATAATCTGCCCCAAAACGGACTCGGTTTTGGCTACATCAATACGCCGAAATTTTTTGACGCTCTGCTTAAAAATCCTTCCTTTAGCGGACAAAGAGGTCATCAGCTTCTCATGTTTCAGCCGTTTTTAAATCTTTTTTCTGCCGAAGGATTCAGTCTTGCCGCAAATGATCACCGTCTTTTTCTGCAGACTTTCAGCGCCATCAACCGTGCGGAATTGAAAGGAGCTGCCTACCTCACCTATAGCGAAAAATATGAGGGCCGACTTTTGGCCCTTGCTGGTGAAAGCCCAATTTTGCTTGCTGCAGGCCATAATCTCTACAAGGAACTTAACAGGCTGCAGGAAATTTTTTCGTCCGGAACCAAAACGTCAGGACTTGTTTTTCAGGGATTTCTGGAGGCTCTGAAGGAAAAATATCTGGGCAAAGACATCGTGCTTGAAGATGACCTTTATCCGCTTTTAAAGAACGAATATCTGCTCACGGTTGACCAAAGTTTTGCCTCACCCCAGGTTGCGGTTTTTCTTGAACTCAACGATAAAAATGCCGACCTGCTGCGCATCGAAAAAATCGTGCGTTCCTTTGTGAAAATAAGCGGCATCTTAAATCCGCGCATTCAGGAAGTTACTTTGCCGGACGGTACCAAAGGCAATGAAGTTGTTGCCAGCAACGCAGAGATGACAAGATCGGATGAAGTTTATGACGGCATCAACCTTACGGCTTTAAAACTTGGCGATTTGCCGTGGGGCATCAATTACGCCATTGTTGATAACACCCTCATTGCTTCAACCAGCCTGCAAAATCTGAAAAACAGCATTGACCGCAAAATGAACAGCAGCCTCAAAAATCTCAAAGCCAGTGAACTGTATAAAAACGCTTTCAGGCCGCTTAGCGCAAGCGCCGATGAAATGATGCACCTCAAAATTGGCGCACTGACGGATTTTTTTGGCCTGGGTAAAGACAATCTTTATGGCCCATATCTTGAGCCGTTTTTAAGCGTGACCGGCGCAAAAAACTTTTTCGATGACGGTATTTCCACAGTTTATTCCATCGACATACTCTGAACCGCATGCGGCAAAGCAGAACAAAAATCTTCAGGGATATTCATTCCCGCCAAAAACCAGTGCTGCAACTGGACGATCAAACTGGAAATGAAAAAGTTGTTTTTCTGAAGGTTGACGATGAAAAAAATCTGCTGCGCAGGCGCGTTTCAGAGCTGGTGCGGCTAATGGGCGCTGGCACGCTAATTCTTTTTTGCATCAATCTTGCCAATGTCGTGCAGCGTGGTGCGGGCGTTAAAGAAGCTCTTACGCAAGCAGCTTTCAACGGTTATAGCGATTTGCTGCACGCCGGCGCTTCAGTGCAGAAAACAGATTTCAGCGGAGCGCAAAATGCGTTCGGCAGCGCCAATGCCAATTTTCAAAATGCGCTTCAAACGATTAGTTTTTTAAGCGAAAATGAAAATCTTTTTTTTGCCCAGCCAAAAACAGTGCAGTCTGCAAGAGGGCTTCTGGAAGCGGGGAAAAGTCTTGCACTTGCAGGCAATGATTTTAGCAAAGGCATTGAACATCTTCGTTCCCTGCCGGAACTTTTTCTGAAAGAAAACCAGGACGCTCTTGCCAAAGTCGATCATGCTGCCATTGATTATCAGCCCAAAATTTCCCTTACCGCAAAACTCAAAACAGATCTTGAATTTTTAAACCAGGCAGTACGGGAAATCGAGGTGGCAAGCGATAATCTGTCTCTGGTAGATTTGTCTGTTTTGCCGCAACCGCTCAAGCTGAAATTTATTTCGTTACAACAAAAAGTGGAAACCCTCAAAAATTTTCTTTATCAAACCCAGGAAAAACTGCCACTGCTTTTAAAACTTTTTGGCGACCGCTATCTGCACCGCTATCTGATTTTACTGCAGAACGATGCGGAAGCGCGTCCTACCGGCGGTTTCATTGGCAGTTATCTGCTGGTGGATGTGAACAACGGCAACATTCTTAAAATGGAATTTCATGATGTTTACGAATCTGACGGCCAGCTTCATGAAAATATTCCTGCGCCTGAAGATATTGCCAAAATCAGCAAAAACTGGGGGCTGCGCGATTCCAACTACTCTCCGGATTTTGCCATTTCCGCCGAGAAAGCCGCCTGGTTTCTGCAAAAAGAAAAGGGCCCGAGCGTGGACAGCGTCATTGCCCTGAACCAGCATTTTTTGGCTGATCTGCTTGATATTACCGGCCCGATCACGCTTTCAAATCTCAGCGGCAGTTTAACCAAAGATAATTATCTGAATATACTTTCCTATCTTGTTGAATCCAAAAAGAGCGGTGACAGCGATCCCAAAAAAATTCTGCGCAGCTTTATTCCGGCGCTCCAGCAAAAACTTTTTGGAGGTGGCAAGTGGGACAAAATTCTAGCTGTTTTTTTTGATGGTTTAAAACGCAAAGACCTGCTTTTTTATTCGCGCGATGAAGAAATCCAGGCCTGGTTTCATCAACTCGGTTATAGTGGCGAGGTGCTGCGCACCAGTCCTGATGAGGATTATTTGAATGTCATTGTCACTTCCATCGGCGGAAACAAAAGCGATCTTTACATCAAACAGGATCTTCAGCACCAGACTTTTATTGATCAGGACGGCAATATCACTGATCAGCTCACCATTGAAAGAAGTCACACCTGGGGCAAAAAAAATCTTGAATCCATTCGCGCTCTTTTAAAAAGTTTTGGCTTTGACCAGCTTTCGGATACGGTAAAATTTATTCTTGGCGCAGGCCGCAACAAGGCAATTGTCAAAGTTTATGTGCCGTCAGGAAGTACTTTGCTTGAGGCGGAAAACAACATTGCCGTGCGTCAGGACAGTGATCTAAAGAAAACCTATTTCATGTTTGAAATGGACGAAGACGCCGGTACTTCACAGCAGGTGACTTTCAGCTACAGGCTTCCTGCAGTGCTGCAAGTGGTGTCTGCTGCTTCATACAAATTTTTTACGCAGCGCCAGCCAGGCATCAACGCAAGTCATTTCCAGAAGAAAATTTTCCTAAATCCGGCTTTAAATCTCTATCAAAAATATCCAGATAATCTGCCCAAAGACGAAAATGGCAATCTGCTTTTGGACACAACTTTGGACAAAGAATTATATCTGGCCGTGCTGGTGGGGAGATAAGTTCAACGATATTCGCGCCCAAAACGTTTTTTCAGCTCTTCGTGATTCAAAGTAATCATGGTCGGACGCCCGTGCGGACAGGTGTATGGCAGCGCCAGCTGCATTAATTTTTTCACAAGTGCCTGCTGTTGCTCCGGAGAAAGTTTGTCGCCAAATTTAACAGCCGATCGGCAGGCCATAAAAATGATAGATCGTTCTTTTCCCCTCTGGAAGTCATTTGTTTGGTTTTGACTAGTCAGATCGTCAAGCAGACCGCAAACAGTCTGTTGCAGATTTTCATTTGCAAGATATGCCGGAATCGCCCGCAGCGAAAAAGTGTTGCCGCCAAAGGCTTCCAGTTCAAAACCAAGACTTGCAATAATTTCACGGTTTGCCTCAAATGCCAGCCTTTCCTGTCCGGAAAACTCGATGGAGAGCGGTGTCAGCAGAGTCTGCAAAGGTTTTTCGCTGCGTTCAAAATCTTCAAGAATCTCGCTGTAGCGAATGCGTTCGTGCGCAGCATGCTGGTCAACGATCACCAGATTTTTCCCCTGAGCGCAAAGAATCCAGGAATTTTCAAGCTGCGCCAGCGGACGAATTTCCTCCTGTTCTTTGCGCGCACTAAAATCTTTGCTGAATTCCTTTGTAAAATCTAACGCTGCCTGCACCGTTACCGGACTCGCTGCCAGCGCTTTTTGAACGCCAATGCCAACAGCAACACCATGAAGACCATGATCGCCAACCCGATGATTGCCACCCTGATAGCTTTCCATGGCCATATCCTGCATCACCAGTGGTGTCTGTTTGCGTTCCTGGTAGTAGTTGCTGTCCGCATCTCCAAGGCTGACATCTGGCGCCAGTACATGGTTTTCAAGCGCCTTTCTGCATGCCTGCCCACTCAGCAAAAAAATCTCCTTCTCATCGCGAAAACGCACCTCTAGTTTGCGCGGATGCACATTCACATCCACCAGTTCCGGATTGATCTGAAAATAAAGAAAAAACACCGGGTATTTTTCCTTGGGTAAAAGCGAATGATAGCTTTCTTTTACCGCGTATGAAAGCACATGCGATTTTACCTCGCGCTGGTTCACAAACAGATACTGGTTATTTCGATGGCTGCGAGCCAAAATCGGCTTACCGATAAAACCCTCGAGCCGGATCTGGCTGTGTCCATAAAAAACCGGAATCAGTTCATCCGCAATACCGTTGCCCATGAGCGTGCGGATGCGGTTTAAAAAATTTTCCTGGATCGGCACGTCAAAAACGGTAGTCGAGTCGCGCACAAGTTTGAAGGCCACATGTGGAAAAGCCAGCGCAAGGCCGGTCACGGTGTTAAAAATATGATTATATTCCGTGAGCGGATTTTTAAGATATTTTTTCCGCGCCGGCGTATTAAAAAAAAGCTGCTTCACTTCAATCTGCGTTCCTTCCGGCACACCTGCCGGCGAAGTTTTGGCGATTTTCCCGCCTGACGCGATCACGAGCGTGCCCTCAAGCTCGCCACGCTTTTTCGTTTGCAAAGAGATAAAAGAAACAGAGGCGATACTGGCAATCGCCTCGCCGCGAAAGCCAAGACTGCGAATCTGAAAAAGGTCTTCGGATTGTGAAATTTTACTGGTCGCATGCCGTTCAAAAGCCATCAGTGCGTCCTCCCTGTCCATACCGCTGCCATCGTCTGTAATGCGCAAAAAATTGTCGCCGCCATCCTGTACTTCAATGGTAATGTGCGTTGCGCCCGCATCCAGACTGTTTTCAACGAGCTCCTTGACCACTGAAGCCGGCCGCTCCACGACTTCACCCGCAGCGATCTGGTTAATCAAAAATTCCGGTAAAAGTTTGATGACTGACATTGGCTTTAAAAAAAATTAAAACAAAGTTGGCACCTGGATTTTTGGTGGTTGTGTGGGCGACTTCGTGTGCGGTTGCGTTAGCGGTTGATGTTGCCTTTCCAGATCAACCAGAATCTGGCGAGCTCTTGAAATCACTTCACCTGGCAGCTCCGCCAGTTTTGCCACTTCAATTCCGTAACTTTGATCCACGCCGCCAGCCACAATTTTATATAAAAATGTAATGCCGTCCTGCTGCTTCTTTACCGCCACTGAAAAATTTTTGGCGTGCGGCAATTTTTCCACCAGCGAAATAAGCTCATGATAATGCGTTGCAAACAAGGTCTTAGCTTTCAGCTTGTCATGCAGAAATTCCAGAATCGCCCAGGCGATACTCATGCCGTCATAGGTCGAAGTACCGCGCCCGATTTCATCCAGAATGATCAGACTTTTTTCCGTGGCGTGTTCAAGAATGTAAGCGGTTTCCTGCATTTCGACCATGAAAGTGCTTTGACCCTTGACCAGATTATCCGATGCGCCAACCCGCGTAAAAATACGATCCAAAAGCGATATTTCAGCTTTGGCTGCCGGCACGAAACTGCCAATATGTGCCATCAGCGCAATAAGCGCAATCTGGCGAAGATAGGTCGACTTGCCGCCCATATTAGGTCCGGTAATCAAAAGCAGCTGCTGCATATCATGATCAAGCAGCGCGTCATTGCCAACAAACTGTCCTGCCGCATTCATGCGCTCGACTACGGGATGCCGCCCGTTTTCAATCAGGATGTGATTTTGTGAATGCCTGTCCGTTGCCGCATTGCCAATGTCATCGGTAATTGTCGGCTTGCAATAGCGATTTTGCAGCGCCACAAAAGCAAACGAACAAATTGTATCCAGCATCGCCACTGCGTTCGCCAGTTTTTGAATGCGTCTGATTTCCTTAACCACCCGCAGCCGTAGATCGTTAAAAATTTCATATTCCAGTATCATTATTTTTTCCTCAGCGCCCACCACTTTTTCTTCATACTCTTTCAGCTCCGGCGTCATAAAACGCTCGGCATTCACCAAAGTCTGCTTGCGGATGTAATCGTCGGGAACAGCTTGCAGATTGGCTTTACTAACTTCAATGTAATAACCAAATACGTTGTTAAAACGCACTTTCAAGGAATTGATGCCGGTGCGTTTGATCTCTTTTTCCTGTAGCGACTGAATAAAATCCTTGCCCTCGCGGTTAATTTTTTTGAACGCGTCAAGCTCGGCGTTAAAACCATCTTTAATCATGCTGCCCTCACGCACGCTGATCGGCGGCTCAACCACAATCGTCTTTTCAATCAATGCTACCAGATCGTCCATCGCATCCATATCATTTAAAATCGCTTTTAAAAGTGGCGATTGAAGCGCCATCAGCATACTCTGGAGCGACGGCACTGTCTGCAGCGCATGTTTGAGCCCGTTTAAATCCCGCGCATTGCCGTGCCCAAGACTCAGCCGTGCGAGCATACGTTCAAAATCAGGCATCTGCTGCAAAATTTCGCGCATGTCTGCAATCACCCGCTGATTGCAAAAAAGCTCATCCACGCTTTCCAGCCGTGCGCGAATCTGCTCCGCATCCTGCAGCGGATGCGTCAGTATAAATTTCAGTTTTCGCCCGCCCATGGAAGTGACTGTCTGGTCCAGGACCCATAGTAGCGATCCCTCTTTTTTGTTTTCGCGCAGCGTTGAAATAAGTTCTAGATTTTTCAGGGTCGCTTCATCGAGCGGCATAAATTCACTCAATTGATAATGCTGGACGTTTTGAAGATGGCTTAGGTCGGTCTTTTGTGTCTCCTGGAGATAATTCAGCAGCAGCGTTGAAGCATTTTCCGTAATGTTCGAAGCATCATGCGCAAAAAAGAACATATCAGGGTGCGCATTTTTCAGCCTGCTGAAAAAATCCGATTTCATGAGCGCAGAACTCAAAATCACCTCACTCGGACGGATTCTTTCAAGCTCTGTCATCAGCTCTTTGAAATTTTCAACTTCAGTTGTTTTAATTTCACCAGTAGAAATATCCGCATAGGCAAGGCCAAACCGTTCAGCATCCCGCGTAATCGCCATCACAAAATTATTACTTTTTGCTTCCAGAATATGTTCATCCAAAGTGGTCCCAGGCGTGATCACCCGCACCACATCACGCTTCACAATCCCGGGTTGGCGCGGATCGGAGAGCTGCTCGCAGATTGCAACTTTATGGCCGAGTCTCGTCAATTTGGCAATATAATTATTGGCCGCGTGATAGGGCACACCACACATTGGCGCTTTATGCTCGCCTTTGTTGCGCGCAGTAAGTGTAATCTGCAAGAGTTTCGAAGCCAAAAGCGCATCCTCAAAAAACATTTCATAAAAATCCCCAAGCCGAAAAAAAAGAATCGCATCAGTATGCTGTTCTTTCATTTGACGATATTGGCGCATCATCGGAGTCACAAGTTTCAATTAAAAATTAAGGATTGCCACTTTCATGGTTGACTAGCGGGTAAACATCAAGCGCTGGTTCCTCATAAGGATGAGCTTTTTTCACAGCCTTTAAAACCTGCGCCAGATTTTCCCTCACGCAGATTACCTCAATGCGTTCCTCTTCAACCTCTTCCAATTTTCCCTCCATGCCAAGAAAAGGTTTTGCACCTTTTAAAGGCCGGAATCGACCAGTCCCACGCACAGAAAACGAACACGAATCATAATTGCCGATCTTGCCCGCACCCGCCCTGGCCAAAACTCTGCGAACTTTTTCCGCATGCGTTATCGGCACAAAAACCACAATTTTCACCAAAGAAAATTCCATAAAGCACGCGCATGATAATAAAAACTCTTCAAAGCTTCAAGCGCTACTTTGCTTCCTAAGCGCATCCCTGATTTCGGTCAAAAGCTGTTCTTGCCTGCTTAAAGCCGGTTTTTCCTCTTCCCTCCCCGCTTTCCGGTATTTCTTTTCCTGCCTTTCACGGATTTTATTCATCAGTTTGACGACCATAAACATCGAAAACGCGATAATCACAAAATTTACCAGAATCTGGATAAAATTGCCGTAGTTCATGCTTACGGCCTCATGAATAACTTTGCCGTGGGCGTCAGTTACAGCGGATTTCAGCACAATTTTAAAATCAGCAAAATTAATGCCACCGGAAATATATCCGATCGGCGGCAAAATCACATCTTCTACCAGCGATGTAACGATTTTGTTGAAGGCGCTGCCAATAATAATGCCCACAGCCATATCCACCACATTGCCCTTGATTGCAAAAGTTTTAAACTCATCAATGATTTTCATGCTAAAAATATAATGAAGAAACCTGTTGAAGTCCAACTTAAGTCCAGCAACCCCAAGCGGAATTTGGGCCAGCCTCCTGGAGCCGGAGGCGAGATTCGAACTCGCGACTTGCTGTTTACGAAACAGCTACTCTACCCCTGAGTTACTCCGGCTATTCATGGCCAATAAACGACCCTCCCGGCCCGCATACTTAAGTCAAAAATAAAGTACTGATCGACCGTCGTCAAGTAAACCTCTTAGCGATTCGCCGGAATTTTCTTGATGCCGGTCCTAAACAGCACTTTTGCCGAGATGATGCGCTTTTTTGGTGACAGCAGCCGTCCGGCACTACGGTCGCGTTTAGTTTTTGGCAGCGGCATCGGATCAAAGAGCCGATACGAAATACTGGGTGATGAAAACAGTCGAGCGATCATAGGGTGAAAATTAAAAATTAATAATTGTGAAGCTGAGTTTTGCTGTGAAAAAATTTGGTTAAAGAAAACAGGCCGAACCTAAGTCCTTTTTTTGTCCACGCGTACACATAGACCCGCCCGCTACGCACACCAGCACAGTAAGCCGAAAAACTCAGCGCTTGTAATAACGCAGCAGCCCGGTCACAACTCCCTGAATGCAAAGTTCACCTTCAGGATAAATATTGTCGTATTTGGGATTTTCGGGCTTAAGATAAACACGCTTGCCATCCTTCATATAGCGCTTCACCGTACTTTGATTATCCACAAGTGCTACAACAATATCGTGTACCCCTGGTTCAAGCGATCCGCATACCACTAAAATATCGTCCTCAAAAATGCCGGCATCAACCATGCTGTCGCCTTTCACGCGCAGCAAAAACGAATCTTTAACTTTGTAAATCAAATCTGCGCCGACATCCATCCATTTTTCGATATATTCTTCCGAAATCACCGGCCCGCCGGCAGGAATCATGCCAAGCAGGGGCAATTTGATTTCAGGCGCCTGCAAACGCTCCTTTACGCTCGATAAAAGCTTGATTCCCCGCGGCGTATCGTCTTTTTTAATGAAGCCTTTGCGTTTAAGTTCGTTTAAATGTTTCAGAATGCTGTTATCCGAATTCACGCCAAAATACTCGCGCATTTCACGCAAGGTAGGGGAAGAACCGTTTTTAATCTGGTACTGTTCAATAAATTTCAGCACGGCTTCCTGTTTTTCCGTAAGAACTTCTGCCATAAAATGTAACGATTAAAAATCGTTCCCATTATAGGTGAGCATATACTCACCCGTCAATAGTTTTTCCAAGCTAAAGAATTGTGCAGTTTTATCCCATCCCTATGCCTCAAATTCCAAAACAGGCATTTTTTTTATAAAAAAAATCATTGACACCAGCTTATTATATGCGCGAACTTTATTATTATATAATTCAAGCAGCTCTTCAATGTCATGTCCGAGGCCTGTAATATTTTTTTTTAAAGCCAGAAAATTCACATCGCGGTTGACATCGGCATTTTTCTGCGCAGCCTGCCAGATAATATGAAGGTTCTGGCTTAAACTCAATTCCAGATTAACCTTTTCTGCTATCGGCTGATGCAGTGGCCAACATTTTTGGCGCAAAATAATCATTTCAGCGATCACACCTTCGTCCACAACCTTGAAACTTCGCACAATTTCAAGCAATAAAGGCAGCATGTCCATGCGCCAGCGCGTTTTTTTGAGCAGATGTTCCCAAAAATCCATAGCGCTCCTTTGCAGGGCTCTTAGATGGGCAAAACCAAAACCTGCCGCCAGAATCAGCAGAATAAGCAGCGAAAAAATACCAATTATAAGCGATTGCCCCATATTGCAAAAATAAAACCACTTGAATCTTAACCGATTAAGTGTTCCCGGGCAAACAAAAACCCCTACCAATCTGAAGGGGTTTTTAGCTTTTCTAGGGCTTGCTGTTAATGAAGGACATGCGAGAGAATCGTTCCTTTCATTTTTTCTCTCCATTCCGGTTTTTCAAGGTGGCGCCTGGTTTCGCCGTTCAGCATTTCAATTATTTCACTGTTATTCGCTTTGCAATATGCACAATTCTGAAATTTCGATGAGATTGAAATGCCGCAATTTAAACAGTTAAAAATCATTAAAGGATACTAATCGAGGATGTAATAATGGTCGTGTTCGAAAAAGCCATCACTGGGCTTTGATTTTTTTTCGGAAGATTTTTGGTGGTCAGCTCGAGCTTTTTCATCCTTTTTAGCTCCTTCTTTCGACACATTGCCGAGGTGCAATGTATCTCCAGAAATCTCTTTAAGAGGAGAAACTTGCTCAAGAGGTGACACCTGCTGATCATTTTTATTTTTGTTGCTGACGGAACGCTTTGCCTGTCCGGCCTGTTGGTCGTCCAGGAAGTGCTCAACGTCACTTTGACGGATGCGATACACCCTTCCAAGCTTACTGGCCTTTAATTTACCCTGTTTGATAAATTTTAAGACCGTAAACGGATGTACCTGCAAAGTTTGGGCAACTTGATCAGGTGTAAGTATCTTTTCTTCCATTCTGATAAACTTTAGTGAAGGATTTTTGTTTTAAAACAACCTTCTTAAAGTTTATCATATTTCAGATTGTCGAACAACGATATAAACCTGTGTATATCTATTGGCACACTTATATCATAAATAAAAACACTTTTCAATATTTATAGCAAGTTATTTTTATTTTAGACAATTCTATTAAATTCTATTAAACATAATTTAAACATGTTTTAAACACACTTTGAACAAAGTTCATTAAATTCTATTAAACTTAATTAAACTTTATTAAATAATTATGCGCCAAGAGACTCTCTTATAAAACTTTCTTCAACCATTTCCCAGTGTAAGACTTTGTCACTTTGGCCACCTCTTCAGGCGTGCCAGTTGCAATCACATCACCGCCCAATTCCCCACCTTCAGGACCAAGATCAACAATGTAATCAACTGACTTGATCACATCAAGATTATGCTCAATCGTCAATACGGTGTTGCCTTTTTCAACCAGTTTCTGCAGTACATCCAGTAAACGGCGTACATCGTCAAAATGAAGGCCAGTTGTTGGCTCGTCCAAAACATAAAGGGTTTGCCCGGTAGAACGCTTGGAAAGCTCGGTCGCAAGCTTGATGCGCTGCGCCTCGCCTCCAGACAAAGTGGTTGCAGACTGCCCAAGATGAATGTAACCAAGCCCAACCTCAAATAAAGTTTCAAGTTTCTGTTTAATATTGGGAATCGCCTGAAAAAATTCCAGCGCTTCAGAGACAGTCATATCCAGCACATCAGCAATATTTTTACCGCGATAAGTAATTTCCAGGGCTTCGTCATTATATCTGCGGCCTTTACAGACCTCGCACGGCACATAAATGTCCGGCAAAAAATGCATCTCAATTTTTTTAATCCCATCCCCGCTGCAGGCTTCGCAGCGCCCGCCTTTGACATTAAAACTGAAACGGCCGGTTTTATACCCGCGCAGTTTGGCTTCGGGTGTACCCGCAAAAAGGTCGCGGATATCAGTAAAAACACCAGTATAGGTTGCAGCATTTGAACGCGGCGTACGTCCGATCGGGGACTGGTCAATGTTGATGATTTTATCAAGAGCCTCAATGCCGGCAATTCTTTCATGTTTGCCAACATGACTCCTGGAGCCATAAATCACCCTGGAAACCTCTTTCACCAGAATGTCATTGATCAGGGTCGATTTCCCTGATCCCGAAACTCCAGTTATGCCGATAAAAGTCCCCAGTGGCAACTTGACCGAAATATTTTTCAGATTATGTTCGCCGGCCCTGACGATTTCCAGAAAATGACTGTTGCCTTTGCGGCGCTTTTTTGGAACCGGAATTTTTATTTTATTGCCAAGATATTTGCCGGTAATGGAATGCGGATTCTGCATGATTTCTCCCGGCGTACCCTGGGCCACCACCCGCCCGCCATCTTTGCCTGCGCCAGGGCCGATATCCAGGATATAATCTGACGAAAGCATCGTATCAATGTCGTGCTCAACCACGATAACGGTATTGCCAAGATCACGGAGCGACATCAGCGTATTGATAAGCTTGGCATTGTCGTTTTGGTGCAGTCCGATCGACGGCTCGTCCAAAACATAAACCACGCCTGAAAGCCGCGAGCCGATCTGGGTTGCCAGACGGATCCGCTGCGCTTCACCGCCGGAAAGCGTATTTGCCGCACGGTCAAGCGTTAAATAGGAAAGTCCCACATCTTCCAGAAAGTGGAGGCGATTCAAAATTTCCTTTAAAATAAGCCGCGCGATCTGCTTTTCCATTTCGGTCAATTGCAGATTTTGAAAGAACGCAAGCGCCTGTTTCACCGAAAGTTCCGTTGATTCGATAATCGATTTTTTGTTGATGAGAACGGCCAAAATTTCGGCGCGCAGACGTTTCCCCTGGCACTCGGGACATTTTAAAATGCGCATGAAGCGCTCGATTTTTTTGCGGATATAATCGGAGTCGGTTTCAAGATAACGGCGTTCAAGATTGGGAATGACACCTTCAAAAGTGGTGTTGTACTGGCCTTTAAAATGTGAATTTTCACGGGCCTGACCCATCTGCACCGTAAATTTTTTGTCGCCGCTGCCATAAAGAATAATATTGAGAGTTTCCTTGGAAAGTTTTTTGACCGGCACATTCATTGAAAATCTGTAGTTTTTGGCCACCGATTCCAGAATGCGGTTATACCAGGTCAGATGCGAAGTAGTGGCTGACCACGGCATAATCGCCCCTTCTGCAAGCGTAAGATTTTCATTCGGAATAACCAGTTTTGGATCGATTTCAAGCTTGGTGCCAAGCCCATGACAGGTCGGACATGCGCCCTGCGGGCTGTTAAAAGAAAAACTGCGCGGCGTAATTTCCGCAATATTGATGCCGCAATCAACGCAGGTAAAATGTTCGGAAAAAGTCTGTTCTTCAGCCGTATCGTTATCTTTGATAATCATCAGTCCTTCGCCATGTTTGAGCGTTGTTTCAATTGAATCAGCCAGGCGGGTACGATCAGGATTTGGCAGATCAATTTCCTCTCCCGAAGAAAGTTTCTGCGTTTTTTTTCTGAAATTTTTAACAACAAGACGATCAACAACAATTTCAATGGAATGTTTTTTGGTTTCTTCGAGCGGCGGAATATCCAGAATGCTCATAATCTCGCCGTTCACGCGTACGCGCACAAAACCGGCTTTCTTGATTTTTTCAAAAACTTTTTCATGGCGGCCCCTGCGTTCGCGGATCACCGGCGCAAGCAGCAAAATACGCTTGCCTTCAGGCATATCCGCCACAGTTTCCACAATCTGGCTGACACTCTGGCGCTGGATCGGCTTGCCGCAATGCGGGCAGTGCGGATGGCCGACTTTGGCGTAGAGAAGCCTTAAATAATCATAAATTTCAGTAACAGTTCCAACTGTTGAACGCGGATTGCGGCTGGCGGGTTTCTGATCAATGGAAATAGCGGGACTCAAGCCATCAATCGAATCCACATCCGGCTTTTCCATGAGCTGCAAAAACTGGCGAGCATAGGTCGAAAGGCTCTCCACATAGCGGCGCTGGCCTTCCGCGTAAATCGTATCAAAAGCCAGCGACGACTTGCCCGAACCCGAAAGTCCGGTAATAACCGTCAATTTATCGCGCGGAATTTCCACATTAATATTTTTGAGATTGTGGATGCGCGCGCCTTTAACAATGATTTTATCGTGGGGCATAGCTTGAAAACGCTAGCACACGCCTAGAGCTTTTGCAAGGGCGGCGAACTGAGATTACATTAAAATACTGCCGCAATTTTTTCTGTCAGAGCATGGTGTGCTTTGCGATGGATATAAAGTTCAGTCCGTCTGCGGATAAAATCCTCTGGCGTGCGCGCAAATTCGTGGTCGCGGGCATAAAAAAGCTGCGCCCAAATGATTGGCGCATCAGCAATAATGCGCTCACGGGCGGGCATGTGCTTACGGGGATCAGCATACGCATCCGTATGTGCGCTAAAATAAGGTAAAATGCGGTCGATGTCGCTGCCATAGGTTTCCAGCAGATTTTCGGCAATATCGGCATCGAGTTGAGCAAGTTCTGGAATGGTCGCAAGTTTATGGCTTTTGAAAGCCTCAAAATCGCTTTCGGTAAATTGACTGCCAGGCAGAGGGACCTTGGCGGTAAGGCACTGCGATGGTTTGCGCATTTTCATGCCACCAGTACGCAATTTTTTCAGCACGAGGGCAGTCGTCCGTTCGGCCAGTTTGCGATAGGTTGTGATTTTTCCGCCAACCACTGACAAAATTTCACTGTAGCCAATGCGGTCTTCCTTCAATTGATACTCGCGCGAAACCGCTCCAGGCGTGACCTCGGGCGAATAAATAAGCGGTCGTAGACCTGCAAAATCAGCTATCACGTCGTTTACTCCAAGCTTCGCATGTGGAAAAATCCGCTTCAGCTCGGCCAAAAGATACTCAAGCTCATCTTTTTCGGCCGTGACCTCATCAGGAGAGCCGTTGTAATCGGTATCGGTCGTACCAACGAGCGTATATGCACCCCACGGAATCGTGAAAAAAACGCGGTTATCTTTTTTGGCGCTGATGAGAAGTGCAAAATCGTCATTGATTTTTGGCACAAAAAAATGGATGCCTTTGGTTAGCCGCAGCGAACTATTGCCTGCCATTTCGCTTTCCAGATGCCATTTTTTCAGATTCTGGCCGAGCCAGGGACCGGTGGCGTTCACAACCAGCCGCCCGCTGAACGAAAATTTTTCAGCAGTCAAAACATCCTGGGCCAGAACGTCGATTGCCGGCTTTCCGCTGGGATTTTCGATGTCTTTGCGCGCTTGCGAACTTTCATGCGTACGCACGCTTACCACCTCCGTATAATTTTTAACGATTGCGCCGTGGCGGACAGCATCCTGAATATTGGCTAATGTAAGTCGCGCATCATCGGTTTGGCAGTCGTAATAAAGTCCTCCTCCCATTAAACCTTTTTGCTGAAGTTGTGGCACGAGCTGCAGCATTTTTTGCGCTGAAATGCTGCCGGCGCCAATTTTTTGGGCGACCACCAGTCCCGCAAACCCCGCCATCAATCCATACAAAAAGATCCCCAGTTGAACCCACCAGGTTTTGCGCTTATCGCCTTCATAAACCGGCACCACAAAAGGCAGCGGCCGCACCAGTTGCGGTGCAATTTTGCTCAAAATTTTACGTTCATGGCTGGCTTCCCATACCAGCAAAAAATTATGGTGCTCAAGATAGCGGATTCCGCCGTGAATGAGTTTGGTCGAGCGGCTGGAAGTGCCATAGGCAAAATCATTTTTTTCGAGCAGCAAAACTTTTAGCCCGCGCATGGCCGCATCACGCGCGATCCCCGCGCCATTAATGCCGCCACCGACGATGATTAGATCGAAAATCAATTAAAAATTAGAAATTAACAATTGTAGGCCAACCCTCACACCTCGCTCAGATCTTTGATAAAGAAATCCGGCTTGATGCGGCTCTTTTTGAGCATGTCAGCGCTGGTTTCACCGCTTAAAACCAGTACCGAAGTGATGCCGAAATTTTTCGCGCCCGCAATGTCGGTATAGAGCCGGTCGCCAAAGGCAATCATTTCCTCTTTGCGGCAATTTAAGTGCCGCTGCAGTTGGCGGTAAATAATTTTTTCCGGTTTGCCGATTATCTTCGGCCGCCGGCCAGTCGCAACATAAAAAGCGCTCATCAGCGTGCCAATATCCGGTAAAAATCGTCCGCCCTCAATCGGCAGCAAGAAATCCGGGTGGGTCGCGTAAAAGGCTACGCCATCAACAATCAGATCATAAGCTGCGCAGAATTTTTCGTAATTAAAAGTCGTGTCAAAAGCCAGGACAACCGCCTGTATGCCCTGCTGCCCGCGACTTTCCACGGTTTCAATGCCATTTTCACGAAACTCGTCATGCACTGCAGGTGGCGCCAGCAAAAATACCTTCCTCAGGCCTTTCTCCTGCAAAAACTCAATCATTGCGCGGCCACTCGTGTAAATTTCATCAAAAGCGGGCTGCAAACCAAGCGCTGTTAATTTATGCAGATACTCGCGCGAACTTTTTGAGGAATTATTGGTTAGGAAAATCGGCTTGCACCCGCTTGCCCTAAGGCCCGACAAAAATTTCCGCGTGAATGGAAAAACATTGCCGCCTTTATAAAGCGTTCCATCCAGATCGAGAATGAAAAATTTTTTCCGGGCTACGAGATATCCAAGTTTATCATCTGCAACCATGAGGGAATTTTTTTAAAAAATCGTTCGAAAAGTCGTGGAAAGCGGTGAGGTATTCATGTTGCGTGGGGCATTCGGCATAAATATTTAAAAACCGCCAATGTGTCTATATTCCTTCTAATCTTGGGTTTCCTGCGATATTACCGTGAGCCTTCCATAGAGCTTGTGATCTTCCTTGGTGGAAAGCAGGTGGCTTAAAAGAATATACCCGCCTGTCAGATATGGCACAATCAAAAATGTCCAGTCCATTTCCAGAAAAATATTGAAAAGCGCATGGAGAGAAACCGCAAACAGCAGGCCCTGAAGCATCTTTTCCTCACGGAAACCGACATCTTTGCGGAAATGAAAAATTTGCGCCAGCGTGCGAAAAATTTTCCAGCGGTTTTTAAAATGTTCATCCTGCAGAATGGGCGAGGCAAAATGGGCCAGACCGTAATAATAGCCCAGCACTCCCGAAAACATCAGATGCGCAAAAGTCGAAAACAGCGAGCGGAAAATAAAGGGCATTAAAATATTTTCCGGTCCGCGCGTGGTAATAATGTTGTAAAAATAAATCATGTTTTCCGAGAAGGAAAAGCCAAGAGCTGCCGAGATCGCCATTTCAATTGCGTCATCGATCGAACAGATCCTGCCGCGATCCGTAACTTTGACTGCAAAAAATTTCGTGATTTCCTCAATCACCCCGACGATCAAAAAGGTCAACAGCACGCTTACGGGAATAAGCGTAAAATTCGAAAACCCGATAAGATCGTCCTTGAAAGGGTGGGTATATTGGAAAGCATTGAGCCAGGGGAAATATTTCCAGAGCGATTTATAGCCGAGAATCGGCAGCACAAAGAGCGCCCCAACCGCAAAGGTTTGGACAGTCATTCTTTTTTGGCCGACCTGCTTGCTGTAAAAAATATAACCCCAGATGCAAGCCGGAATAACCGCAAGCAGAAAGGAAAAAACGACTTTTATTAACGCAATTTGGGACATTGGTTTTTGTTGATTTTGATTTTGGTGGATTTTGGGCACGGTCGAGTTTGAGCTGACCTGCACCTTTATGCTATTTTAACATATTTTCCGTGATTTTGCCATGCGCAATAACGGCTAGCTCAAGCCCAGTGTGCACTCTGTCCTTTAGAAAATCGCCGCTGCCGGCATTAGTGGTGGTGATAAAAGTCTGATGGCCTTTGATGGCTTGCAGCAGCATTTTTTGGCGATGCGCGTCGAGCTCGGAAAAAACATCGTCCAAAAGCAGCAGCGGTTTTTGTGCGGTGCGCTCTTCAAAAAAGTGCAGCTCCAGCAGTTTGAGCGCCAAAATAAGCGACCGGTACTCCCCGCGCGATGCATGCGCTGAAAGCCGGAAATCATTGAGCAAAAATTCAAGGTCGTCGCGGTGCGGACCCACCGTAGTCATCTGGGCTTGAATATCTCTGGTTTTGGCTGTGTTGAGAGTTTTTTTATATATGCTCTGGAGCACGGCGTGGTCAGTCAAGGCTGGCGTGTTCATGAGAGCCGCATCCCCAAGCGTGTGACGATAATGAACCTTGATTTTTTCGCTTCCCTGCGAGATTTTTTGATAATACTCTTCAAGGCGGTCCCTAAAAAAATCCACGGTTTTGGCTCTTTCCAGCATTAAAAAAGCGCCGTGCAAAGTGAGCTGCTCGTCCCAGATTTCAAGTTCGCTGTCCGCAGCCTGACCGCCATGGATGCGCTTTAACAGCGCATTACGCTGTTTTAAAACGCGCTGATAAACCTGCAATGCACGAAAATATTTTTTGTTGATCTGTAGATTCAAAATATCCAGATAGCGCCGCCGTAAATCCGGTCCAAGATAGAGCATATTCAGGTCTTCGGGATGAAAAAAAACAACCTGCAGCGTGCCGATAAAATTCATCGTGCTAGTGGTTGCGCCATTTTTTTTCAGCGATTTCCTGGAGTGCGGCGCCAGTCCGAGAAAAACTTCCAGGTCGCAGTAACTTTCGGGCCGGGACGCAGCTTTTTGCGTAGTTACTTCTATCTCAAAAAACCCTTTCACGCGCGCATATTCCTGGTTCCACCCGATCAAATCTTCATGATGGGTGGTGCGAAATGATTTCGTAAGCGCCAAAAGATAGATCGCCTCCAGAATATTGGTTTTCCCCTGCGCATTCGGCCCCACAATGTAGGTCACCAGATTGGCCGGATCAAATTCCAGTTGCAGCTTTTGATGATTGCGAAAATGTTCAAGACAAAGTTTGGCGAGGCGCATGTTGACTTATAATTTTATGCTCCTGGATAGAAGTAAGAGTAAGCTTTTGGTAGCGGCAAGTTATCCCGATGCCAATTCCCCTTTCAGCATCCACTGCAGGCCTTTGACGATTTTGACGTTCACGATTTGGCCGATAAGATCTGGAGTGCCTGGAAATTGTACGACTTTGTTTTCGCGGCTTTTGCCCTCGCATATTCCTTTTGTAAGTCCGCCGTGCTCAGAACCGGCAAAGCCAGGTTCTTCGCCTGCTCGCCCCCGCGCGGTGCGCCCGGTAACTTCGATATGTCTTTCCACCAGTACTTCAGCAACACTGCCCTCCATTGCAACATTTTTTTCATGCGAGCACTCTTCGAGAATTTTATTGAGGCGATGCCAGCGTGCAGCCTTTTCTTCACGCGCAACATCGTCCTTGTAGATTTTGACGGACGTGGTTCCGGGGCGCGGTGAATATCGCGCCAGATAAGCCATGTCCCAACGGATTTCTTCAAACAGACGCGCCGAGTCTTCAAACTGCCCAGGTGTTTCGCCGCAAAATCCAACGATGATATCAGTGGTAATGGCGGCGTTTGGCACGAGCTCACGGATTTTTTGCACAATGCTTTTGTATTTTTCAACGGTATATTGGCGGTTCATGCGCTTTAAAACTTCGTTGTTACCGGCCTGAACAGGCAAATGAAAATGGCTGCAGAGGGTTTCAAGTTTGGTGTGCGCGCGAATGAGCGCGTCAGTAAAATCGCGCGGATGTGGGGAGGTGAAGCGCAGCCGATTCAGCCCGAGTTCTTTAAGCGCATTGATTTCGCGCAGCAGTTTAAGAAAAGGTTCGGGTGTGCCGGAAAACTTGCCGCTCTTTTTATCGAGTGCACTCAAGCCGTACGAATTGACGGTCTGGCCAATGAGCGTGATTTCTTTGCAGCCATTTTCAACCAGAGCGCGACATTCAGCAAGAATTTCAGCCATGTCGCGCGACTGCTCGCGCCCGCGCGAATAAGGCACAATGCAGTAGGTGCAGTATTTGTCGCAGCCGATCTGGATCGGCACAAAAGCCTGAAAACGTGAGGTGTATTTGGGGTTGATGCGCAGATATGCTGTAGCCTGCGATGCGGTTTCCGGCTGTGGTGCAGTCAGCGGCTGCGCTGCAATTGTCGCCAGCTGCGGCAGATCGAGTTGCAGCTCCGCTTCTTCCAGAATTTCGCCGAGTTTGTGCGAATCGTTGATGCGAAAGACAAAATCCACGGTATCGAGTCTCTTCAAAAGTTCGTCTTTTTTTTCTTTTTCGCTGTTGCGACTGCTGGAAAATCGCACCATGCAGCCGGTAATGCCAACCAGCAGACGAGGGTTTTGTTTTTTAAGTCCGGTCAGATTGTGCAGCTGGCCATAAACGCGATCCTCCCCTTTTTGGCGGATGGAACAGGTATTGAAGATACAGAGATCGCTTTCCTCAAGCGTGCCTGCTTTTTGGTAACCGATTTTTTCGAGGACTGAAGCCACGCGTTCGGAATCGGAATAGTTCATGGCGCAGCCCAAAGTCTGGATAAAATATTTCATGGCGGTTTGGTTTTGATGAAAAAAAATTACTGCATTTGCAGACAAAAGGCAATCGGGTCTGTTCTATTAAAAGGTGGGGTTGACTAAGTTTTTCGGCAGTACAAAGGGAAGAAGGTTGGGTTTTTAGATTTTTCATGATTTTTTAGGTAAAAATACTCGTTAATATATTCTTGAATGTGTTCTGGTTTCACGTTGTTGCAAAAGCGTTCGATTTTGCGTTTTAGTTGTGCCCAGAGGCCCTCAATACGATTAGTATGAATCAGATTGCATTCCGGATGAACAAAATATTCACAATGTTTCACCGCAAAATGTTTATAGAACCTAGGATGCGGCTGATATGAGGCCAATTCATCAGTCATGATTGTCGATCCTTCTTCAATGTATTTCCATATCCTTGCGCTTAAAACCGCTTCCGATCTGCCGGGAATTTTCTCAACGATTGCGTTATTGGTTCCGCGTTCAATCGCTCCCCAATACCAATCCTTTCCCATTTTTGTTTCATCCATTTTCACGATTCCTCCAAGTTGCGGCGGCGCCATTGCTTCATACAGTTCGCTTTTAAGTCTTCTGATTTTGGTTGCGAGTTTCATGACGGTATTTTTATTCAATTCACTTTCTCTTGCGATGCTTCTGACATCAAGCTTTTTTCCGCTCAGATGATTCACAATTGCAACCTTATCGATTCTGGCCTTGTTCCAGCGCAGGACTGTCCAACTCTGATCCGAAAATAGATGTTTGCAATCCTCACACCGGTATTTCTGCAGACCATTTTTCAGCTTGCGATGTTTCCAGGCGCGTATGCTGCCACATTTCACACAGCCGAATCCTCGTTTCCACGCTTCTTCTTCAAACTTTCTTGCCGCGCTCTCTCTGGTATTGATGATCTTCGCCAGTTTCAATATGCTCATGGGTGGGTGGGTTTAAGGTTAAGTGTGTCAACTCAATCTTAACCCACCTTTTAATAGGACAGCCCCAGGCAATCGGTGCCTTTTAAAAACGCCCATTTTATGCTAGAATGTTGAGATTTTTTAATATTGAACCATGAAAAATAAAAATTATCTTCTTTATGCCATCGGCAGTTCCGTCGTAGTAATCGGGCTCGGCGTTGCTGCTTTAAACCAAAGCGGTGGGCTTTTGCAGGGCAGGCTCACAGGTAATGTGGGTGATGCCGGAAGCGCTGCTCTACACATGGCTGCCAGCGAATCTTCAACCTCCCAGCCGGACCAGAGGCTAAACCAGACAGTCAGCCTGCTTCTGCCCACCAGCCAGATCCGCCTCGGCAATATGCCGTTTTTAAAAATGGCTTTCCAGGCAAAACCGGATTATTTTCTTACCAAAATAAAGGCCAGCCTTGATCTGCACAATCTTGCAGCGCAGGATCTGCACGTTTTGCGCAATAATGAAGACATTACGGCGCTGGTTGACCAGTCTTCCCTGAGAGCCGCTGTTTTTGCGGCCAAGGGAAAATCGCTCAAAAAAGTTTTGGAGATCAATTTTTTAAGACCGATGGGACCTCAGAACGATGAGGATATTTACGAACTGCGTTTTACCACCAGTTTTGTGGCGCAGGATTCCACGCTTCAAAGCAGCGTCGTTGATCTTTGGGCCAAAAAAGAAAACGAGGATGTGATCTTGCGCGGGCCAAACGAAATGACCAGCCTGGAAGTTACTTATTTGCCGGCTCAGAGGTAAGGTGTAATCCGGCGTCAAGCCAAATTCGCGGGCTTTATAATTTAGAAGCCGCTGATGAAAACCGCATCATTGGCGGCATCATCCAAAGAGGTTGTGTCAGGCCTTGCAATTATTTGTCTTAAACGGATTATGTTTGCTTCATATTGAAAATCAAAACTTGGTGCGGCAAATTTTCCAGGCTGAAGAAATTGTCGATGTAAATTTTGCAACTTCATTCCGGCACCGATTTTGTTGTACTCGATCAAATATTTGCGTCTGGCTTCGATTGCACGCTCATGTTCAGCAGCCAACACTTCATGTGTGAGCTCAAATGCGGCCTGGGCAACTTGCAACATCTCGGCAGTTTCAGCCTCCTGGATTAATTTACGGACAGCGCCGACTGCTTCTTTAACTGGTGCGGTATAATTAAAATTTGTCTCTTCAGCCCCGGCGGTTTTGCTGTTTAAGGCATGAACCTGAACTGTTATTGTCAGCAACTTGTCTGCTCTTGACGATAATAGATTTTTCTGTGTTAAAAAATCTATTTGGGCGAGTGCCTGAAGCTTTTTTTCATGGTCAGGATCAGCCGCTGCAGGTGATTTTTTGTCTCCGGAAGATTCAAGTGGCGGCAGTTGGGCTCCTTTTTCACCTATTCTTCCCAAAACTTTATCGATCATTCTTGCCATTGGTGATTTTTTGGCCGGTTTTGTGCCTGCTTTTGGCGTTTCTGCTGCAACCGGCATTGGTTTTTCAGGCGATACGCCTATGGCTGCTTTGGCGATTGAACCATGCGATCTTACTTTTTTTCCTTCATGCGGCGCTTCTTTTGAAGCGACTTTTACGGGTGCTGGTGGAACAGGTTTTGCTTTGTCTGGATTTGCAGATGGCCCGGCTGGGGGAACTGAAGGTTTTGTCGGAGCGGCAGAGGCAACTGGCTTTTCAGGGGCAGCTTTTGCTTTGGCTGCTCCGGCTTTGCTTTGTGGAGCTTTACTTTTTGCGGTTGGCGCGGAGTGCGGCGCTTCAGGTTTTTTGTTATCGGTGGGTGCAGATACCGTGGGTTGCACAGAAGGAATTGCGGCAAGTGCGCCGGCATCAGAAGCTTCAGAAACAGGTTTTGCATCGATTTCTGGAGGAGTTGGCGCAGCAGCAGCTGATACGGTTAAAGCTGGCAGACCGGCATCTGGATGAGAATCTGTTGAACCTGAACGATTGTGGAGATATTCGTTAAAGAAAAATCCTGAATAAACTAAAGCAGCAAGCCCTGCGGCTTTACCCATACTCTTAAAATACGGAGTAAATCCTGATGGCGGCTTGCGACCTGAGTTGTCGTTTCCGCTGCCTCCGTCCGGACTTCCTCCCTGGAATACACGGAATTCACCTGCAGGCCTGTCTGAACCGCCGACGCTTTGCGGAGCGGAAAAAACTTTTGCAAAACCTGCAGCCCCTTTGGCTATAGCGCCGGAATAGGCTTCGGCAATTTTTTGGCGGGTTGCAGCAGCTATTGAACTGATTCCTGTTTTAGCACGTTCCAGCAAGTTCTGCTTTGGTCCCTCTGCCGCTCTGTCTTCCGCTTTCAAGGCTTTCATCTGAGCTTTAAAACTTGGTTTTTTGGGTTCGAGCGGGTTTTGAAATGTTAATCTTTGCAAAGGTGATGTTGCCTTTCTCCATGCGTGGGTATAGTGCGCTCTCGTTACATTTTCTCGCCTTTGCAGTTCAACTAATTCACTAACGCCTGCCTGTCTTTGTGCTGTTGTTGCTTCCGGTTTATAATTAAAAAACTCTTCTAAAACAGCCTGTTCGGCTGGATGATCTGCAATATTTACTGCAATATCATCGGTTGGATTAGCTGGCAAAACCGCATCTGCTGGAGCAGGAGGCATTGCATGACCATTGTGACCATTGTGACCTGCATGACTGGCACCGCTATCTTCTAAATTCTGGTTCATAAAATTTTTTGAAATTAATAATTTGGGTTTGTTCCAATGGCTTGTAAGTAAAAAGGCATTCGAGTATTACGAGATTTTCAGCAGGGAGAAATGTATATTACTCGATTTTTAAAATTTTGCAAGTGATTTTTTTGATTTTGCAAATTTTGAGGCTAAATTTTTGCGTATCTGGTGTCCCCGGCGGGAATTGAACCTGCATCTAGGCCTTAGGAGTGCCTCGTTCTATCCATTGAACTACAGGGACATTTCCGGCGGGATCCGCCTTAAACTTTAATCAGTCTGCGGCTTTAAAATAATAAACTCGGTTTTGTCTTCAGGCAAATCGTTTTTGGAATTGAGCACAAATTTGTCCCTGGGCTGATAACTGGTCAAACCGGCCTGTTTGGCAAAATTCTCGAGTCCTTCCAGCTCAATCTTGAGCCCGGGAGTTTTATAATGCATTGGTATGACTGCGCGCGGCTCCAGATCTTCAATGAGCTGATGCGCCTGCTTGTAGCCATTTTTTTCACCTCCAACCGGCACCAAAAGTACATCGACCTCGCCTATATTTTCAACCATTTCTTCGGTGAAAGTTACTGAAAGATCGGTGAGATAACAGACTTTAAGGTTATCGGCATCAAACATGAATAACATCGGTTTTTCAGTTTTTTTGCTGCTTTTTTCCGGACTTAACTCCTGTGCGGTGATGGCAATGCCGGCAACTTCGTACTCGCCAGGCCAAGTAATAATTTTTGGGTCGCCGGAAACAGCCTTGATGTTATTGTAATCCGGCTCTTCCGCGCTCATGAGCACGACATTGGCTTTTAGTGGAGGCAAGTTGAGGCCGGTTTCGGGCTGATAGGGATTGATGACTGCACAGCCTTCTTTGGTTTTGATGCTGAAACAGCTGTAGCCGTGCCAGATGATCTCCATACAATTAACAATTAGAAATTAGCAATTAACAATTGGTGGTTGGCAATTATTTTTGATTTGCTGGGGCACTATAGAGGATTTTTTAGGGATTTTCAAATTTGTGTTTGCGCTTGCAATTTTGCTGGCGGCACTTTAAGTTTTTAAATGTCATGTCAAAAATCAAAAACATACGGGCGCGGGAAATTCTTGATTCGCGCGGAAATCCAACGCTTGAGGTGCGCGTGGAAACGCAAAAAGGTTTTGGCGCGGCGATGGTGCCGAGCGGAGCTTCGACCGGCATTCATGAAGCGCTGGAGCTGCGTGATAGGGATCAAAAGCGTTATAACGGCAAGGGCGTGCTAAAAGCCTGTGAAAATGTGCAGACGATTTTGGGCGATGCTTTGCGCGGTTTTGAGGTTTCAGATCAAAAGCGCATTGACCAGCGCATGATCGACCTGGATGGAACGCCAAATAAAAGCAGACTTGGTGCGAATGCAATTTTGGGCGTTTCGCTCGCGTGCGCGCATGCGGGTGCCGGGGAAAAGGGAGTTGGTCTTTATCGCTATTTGAAGCCAAATTCCAGCCTGCTGCCTGTACCGATGATGAATATCATGAACGGCGGCAAGCATGCTGGTGGTAGTTTTTCCTTTGGCAAAACCGTTAAAGGTAGCACTTCGCTGGACTCCGCGCCTGGTGGTCTTGATATCCAGGAAGTGATGATCATGCCGACTGGCGCAAAATCCTTTCGTGAAGCAGTGCGCATGGGCGTGGAAATTTTCCATGCGCTTGGCAAACTTTTAAAAGGTGCGGGGTTTCAGACTACGGTTGGCGATGAAGGCGGTTATGCGCCGAGTCTTAAAACTCAGGAGCAGGCTTTTGATTTTGTTTTGCGGGCGATTTCAAAAGCAGGCTACCATGCGGGCAGGGATGTTTTTTTGGCTGTGGATGCGGCAGCTTCCGAGTTTTACAGCAGTGCTGAAAAAAAATATCATTTCAAAATAAAAGGCGAAAAAGAGCTGCTTTCATCGGCGGAAATGGTTGATTTTTGGGCTGATCTCGTTAAAAAATATCCGCTTATTTCACTGGAAGACGGTTTAAGCGAGGACGATTGGGATGGCTGGGTTTTGCTGCAAAAGAAAATCGGCAAAAAAATCCAGATCGTGGGTGATGATCTGCTTGTCACAAATGTGGTGCGATTGCGCGATGCCATCGCTAAAAATGCGGCAAATGCGGTTTTGGTTAAACTCAACCAGATTGGAACTTTGACCGAAACAACTGATGCGATCAGGGTGGCTGACAGGGCGGGGTGGGCTGCGATTGTTTCGCATCGCAGCGGCGAAACTGAGGATATCACAATTGCGGATTTTGCAGTTGCGATGGAATGCGGACAGATTAAAACCGGTTCGCTCTGCCGCAGTGAGCGCGTGGCCAAATATAATCGGCTAATGGCGATTGAAGCAGAACTTGGGGCAAAAGCGAGAATGCAGAGCTGGTGAAAAATCATGCCAGGGAACCTCTGAAAAACGCGTAATACTGCGTCAACTTCGTCGCTTCCTCCCTCGCTGTACAGTCTGGTACAGCTCTGTCGTAAGCTCCTCGTTTCCTTGTACTCCATCGTTTTTCAGAGGTTCCTTAAATCATGGCCAAATCTGGTTGACAAATAAAAATAGCAGGGGTAGGTTTTGGTTAGAGATGAGGTTTTTCTGGTAAAGAGGCGCTTTCAGACAGGTCAGGAAGAAACCAAAACAAAATGTTTGAGGATTTTTTTGGCTTTTTATGCTTCTACTCTGGACAATTTTCAGCATCAATATCTGTTCCCTGCTTTTTCTGGTTTTCTGCCTGCAGCGGGTTTTTCATTATTTGAAGCGCTACCGTATGCAGGAAAACCGCTTTACCCTGCTTTTTGGTTTTATCAGCCTGAAGCAGGTGCTTTTTGTTTATGCCGCGTGCGTTATTGTGTTCGCGGTTTTTTCGACGCTTTATACGTTCTGGCTCACCTGAATTTTTATGGACAAATTTATGGACAGCGAACAAAACACTCTCAAGGATCTTCACTTTAAGGGGCAGTACCCCGAGGAAGTTGTGTATGCGTTTTTCAGACATCACTGGGTTTCGCTGCTGCCGGGAATTTTGATGCTGGCGGTTTTTATTTTTCTGCTGCTTGGATTCTGGATTTTCTTTTCCCAAGCAGGCTTTAATCCAGCTTTCAAGCCGGTTTTTCAGGTTGCGATCGTCTTTGCGGTTCCGTTGCTCAGCTATTTTATACACACGCTTTTTATTGAAATCGTGAAACATTTTCTGCAAACCGTGATTATTACGAATTTCAGAATTGTGGATATTAAAAAAACGATTTTGATGAAAGACAGCCAGGACGCCGTCTCGATCGAAACGATTCAGGATATTAAAAAACAGCAGAACGGTTTCTGGAAAAACATTCTCGGTTTTGGCGAGCTGAAACTGATGCTTTCTTCGAGCGATGTTAAAACCATTACTTTTGTGCCAAATCCGAATTACCATTTTAGGCTTATTTGTCGGGTAAAACAGCAGCATGCCACAAAAGCCCTTCCTGAAGATGAAACTTTTGACCGGATCCCCCACAATATTTTTCAGCAGCATTTTGATTCTTTTCCGGTTTACACTAAAATCATGAGAGATTGATGGTACATTTTGCAGATTTTTTATGCGCATAGTTGTAAGCGGCGGAGCGGGTTTTCTTGGCAGCCATCTTTGCGGACGGCTTCTACATGAAGGCCACGAAGTTTTTTGCATTGACAGTTTTATCAGCGGAAATGCGAAAAATATCCGTGAATTTGAAAAAAATCCTGCTTTTCACCTGATTAGCAATGATGTGACTTTGCCTTTTACAGGGCCAATTGCGGCGATTGATCAAATTTATCATCTTGCGGGAGCGACTGCGCCAAATGACTGCCTGGAAATTCCGCTGCAGGTTTTGTGGACCTCGGCAGCAGGCACAAAACTGATGATGGAACTTGCAAATAAAAATATGGCTCCGATTCTGCTGGCTTCAAGTTCCGCGGTTTATAGCGGACCCGAGCATGAACCGCAGGCGGAGGGCAAGCGTTTCGCTGAAGCTTTGGCCATGAATTATTATCGCCACTATCGATTCCCGCTGAAGATCGCGCGCATTTTTGAAACTTACGGCCCGCGCATGCGCAGACGAAGCGGCAGCGTGCCTACGGATTTAATCGACAGCGCTTTAAGAGGAGAACCGCTGAGAATTTTTGGCGATGGCAGCCAAAAACTTGCTTTGTGTTATGTCGATGACATGGTGGATGGCCTTTGGCGGCTGATGAATCATGGTGGATTTCTGGAAGTGCTGGACCTGGGCAATCCTTTCCAGATAAGTGAAAGCGAGCTCGCTAAAAAAATTATTGCGTTGAGCGGTTCTGCAAGTCTTGTGTCTTTGATGCAGAACGATTTGAAGGCGCAGGACGGAGTCGGAAATGGCATGCCAGATACCATACCCGATCTTACACTCGCGCGGGAGAAACTGGGTTTTGAGCCAAAAATCGGCCTTGATGAAGGTCTTCGAAAAACGATCGCGTCTATGCTATGATGGCGTCAACTTTCTACAATTTTCATGGATTTTTTTCGCCAAAAACTGAAAGAAATTGATGGGCTTTTTGCAGCCTATAAAAACCGCAGGCCTTTGAGTGAGGATGCAAAAGCTGCGCTGCAGGAAAAACTCAGGCTGGAATGGACCTATAACTCCAATGCGATTGAAGGCAATTCGCTTTCGCTTGGAGAAACAGCTTTTTATCTGCGCGAAGGCCTTACCTCGGAAGGCAAGCCGCTTGTTGACTATCTGGAAGCCAAAAATCATGCCGAGGCCATTGACTGGCTTATGCAGATTGTGCAAAAGCAGCAGCCGATCAGTGAGGGAATGCTCAAAGAGCTGAACGCGCTTTTACATCGCGGGATTACTGAGAGACCGGCAAGAGGCGCAAATGGTCAAACAATTATGCGAAAAATTATGCCGGGCGCTTACAAACTACAGCCTAACCATGTGCTCACGCTTGCCGGTGAAATTCACCACTACGTTGATCCCCTGCAGGTACCGGTGGCAATGGAAAAACTCGTGGCCATGATTGGCAGGGAAGAAAAAAATATACATCCGATTGAACTGGCTGCAGCGGCGCATTACGAAATAACGCGCATTCATCCTTTTGACGATTGCAATGGTAGAGTTTCGCGACTGCTGCTAAACCTGATCCTGATGCGCAGCGGCTTTCCGCCGATTGTCATAAAAATGGAAGAGCGGCGGGAATATCTTGAAGCGCTTGAAAAAGCCGACCATGGTGAGAGGGAGCCATTTTATTTGTTTGTGGCGCGCCATGCTGCTGAAGCTCTTCAAAAAAATATTGAAGCGATGTAAGATGTATTTCGGATCTATGCCAGCCAGTGTCAATCTCAATTAGCGTCAATCTCAAAAAAAATTCTTATGCCAGCTTATCTCGAAAAAGTGCAGGAAGTTTTGACAGCCGCGGATATAAAGATCAATGGCGATCGTCCGTGGGACATGCAGGTGAAAAATCCGCATCTATATCAGCGGATTTTGGCCCAGGGATCGCTTGGGCTTGGCGAATCGTACATGGACGGCTGGTGGGACGCCAAAGCGCTTGACCAGTTTTTCTTTAAACTGATGCGGCTTGATCTGAATGAACTTGCAAACATTGGCACTGCGTTTCTGGTGCTTCGCTCAAAATTATTCAATCTGCAAAATAAAAAACGTTCGACGCGCGTGGCCAAGGAGCACTATGGTCTGGGCAATGATTTTTATGAAAAAATGCTCGATAAGCGCATGCTCTACACCTGCGCGTATTGGAAAAATGCGCGCGATCTGGATGAGGCGCAGGAACATAAACTGGAACTGGTGTGTAAAAAAATCCAGCTGCAAAAACATGATCGCGTGCTGGATCTTGGCTGCGGCTGGGGAAGTTTTGCCAAATATGCCGCGCAGGAATATGGCTGCCATGTGACCTCGGTAAATATTTCGCATGAGCAGATGGAGTACGCGCGCGAAAGCGTGAGAGGTCTGCCGGTTGAGCTTAAAGAAATGGATTACCGTGAGGTTACGGGTGTTTATGACAAGGTGGTGGCGATCGGGCTTGCCGAGCATGTGGGTTATAAAAATTACGGCACGCTGATGAAAACAGTGTCGCGAAGTTTGAAGGATGGCGGGCTTTTTCTGCTTCACGCCATTGGCAATAATTTTTCAGTGACTGTGAGCGAACCGTGGTTTGATAAATATATTTTTCCGCACGGGATGCTGCCTTCGGTTTCACAGCTGACCAAAGCGGCGGAAAAGATTTTTGTGCTTGAAGACTGGCATAATTTTGGTGCGGATTACGACAAAACGCTGATGGCCTGGTTTGAAAATTTTGACAAAAACTGGCCCGAAACCCGCAAAAACAGGCCGGATCTTGATGAACGCTTTTACCGTATGTGGAAATATTATCTGCTTGCTCTGGCCGGAGGGTTTCGGGCGCGCGGGATTCAGCTTTGGCAGGCGGTTTTTTCTAAAGGCGGGGTGATCGGCGGTTATGAATCAGTACGATGAAGATGAATAAATTCATGGGTTCATTGCCCAAAAATTATAAAGAAAAAAAAGAGCTGCTGCTGCGTGAATTTCGTGCGATTTTGCAGCACAGGAAAAAGGGTGACACCGTCGGGCTCGGCAAAAAAACTTCGAATCTTTTTCGCGTGGAAAAGCAGTCCAGAAGGCATAAACTCGACGTGACCGGTTTTAACAGGGTTATACGGATTGACCGCAAAAAGCTGCTGGCTGAGGTGGAAGGCATGACCACCTATGAAGATCTGGTGGATGAAACACTGAAATTTGGGCTGATGCCAGCGGTTGTACCGGAATTAAAATCGATTACGGCTGGAGGCGCAACTACCGGACTCGGCATTGAATCGTCGTCTTTCAAATATGGTTTTGTACACGAAACGATTGAAGAAATTGAGATTTTGTGCGGGAACGGCAAAACGGTAGTCGCCACAAAAAATAATGAGCACCAGGAGCTGTTTTTTGGCTTTCCGAATTCGTATGGAAGTTTTGGTTATGCGCTGAAACTGAAAGTGAAACTGGTGAGGGTTAAACCGTTTGTAAAGCTTCATCATCTTTTTTATAACGATGACGGTGAATTTTTTAAGGACATCGGCATTCTGGGCCAGCGAGCCAGAATGCATGGAGGAATCGACTTTATTGACGGTACGGTTTTTGAGCGCGGCAAAAATTATCTGACATTTGCAACCATGACCGATAAAGCGCCGCACCTTAGCGATTACAAATTCATGAACATTTATTACCGTTCGATTGCGGCGAAGGAAAACGATTATCTGACAATCAAAGATTATATCTGGCGCTGGGATTTTGACTGGTTCTGGTGCTCGAAACATTTTGGAGTGCAAAATCCGCTGGTGCGATTTTTGTTTGGCAAATTTTGCCTGAAATCGACTTTCTACTGGAAGCTGCGCAGACTTACGAATCGCTTCAAAATTCCCCAAATGCTCAGCAAAATCCAGGGCAGACGTTATGAGGATATTATCCAGGACGTGCAGATTCCGCTTGAACACGCCCAAAAATTTCTGCATTTTTTCCAGAAGGAAATCGGCATTAAACCTGTCTGGATCTGTCCGATTCAAAATTACGACCCTGCTTGGAAATTCGGGCTCTACCCCACGGATGCGCAGAAATTTTATATCAATTTTGGTTTCTGGGATGCAAAATTAACAACGCATGAAAACGGTTATTATAACCGCATGATCGAAGCAAAAGTTGAAGAGCTGCAGGGCAAAAAATCGCTTTATTCCGATTCGTATTATTCGCCGCAAAAATTCTGGGAGCTTTATAACCGCGAAAGCTATGTGAAACTGAAGGCCAAATATGATCCTGAAGGAGTTTTTGGTGATCTCTACGCCAAGTGTGTGAGGCGCTAGCACCCAAGGTTTACAGGCGCGTATTTCTGCTTTATGATGCACCAAGCTTTTATGGCATATCCTAAGGCCCAGATAAATATGACAAACTATCTTTTTACTTCGGAATCGGTAACGGAGGGCCATCCTGATAAAATGGCGGATCAGATTTCGGATGCGGTTCTGGATGCGATTTTAGAGCAGGATGCTCAGGGAAGAGTAGCCTGCGAGACGCTGGTTACGACTGGTCTGGTGATGGTGGCAGGCGAAATTACCACAAAATGCTATGTGGATATTCCCAAAATCGCGCGTAGGACCATTGCTGAAATCGGTTACAATGATGCCGTCTACGGCTTTGATGCCAAAGCGTGCGCGGTAATGACTGCCATTGATGAACAGAGTCCGGATATTGCGCAGGGTGTTGATCATGGCGGCGCCGGAGATCAGGGCATGATGTTTGGCTATGCCGTGAATGAAACACCGCAATTGATGCCGATGCCGATCATGCTGGCGCACCAGCTTACGCAAAAGCTGGCCCAGGTCAGACGTGCAAACGGCCTGCGCTATCTGCGGCCGGACGGCAAAAGCCAGGTTACGGTTGAATATGAAAATGGTAAACCAAAACGCCTTCACACCGTGGTGGTTTCAACGCAGCACGGGCCGGAGGCGGCGCAAAAACAGATTCATGACGATTTGATTGAACACGTGATCCAGCCGGTGTGTGGCAAACTGATGGATAAGAAAACGATTATTCATATCAACCCAACTGGCAGATTTATTATTGGCGGGCCGCCGGGAGATTGCGGTTTGACTGGTCGAAAAATTATTGTGGACACCTATGGCGGCATGGGCCACCATGGTGGCGGCTGTTTTTCGGGCAAGGATCCTTCAAAAGTCGATCGCAGTGCGGCTTATTACGCGCGCTATGTGGCCAAAAATATTGTGGCGGCGGGACTTGCGGACCGCTGTGAGCTGCAGATTGCCTATGCTATCGGCGTGGCCACACCGGTTTCGCTTTTTGTGAACACTTTTGGCACGGGCAAAATTGCGGATGAAAAAATTGTTGCGGCGCTTGACGGGCGTTTTGATTTTACCCCGGGGGCGATTATCAAACAGCTGGATTTGCGCAGACCGATCTACAAAAAAACCGCAGCATACGGCCATTTTGGACGTGAAGATCAGGGGTTTGGGTGGGAGCGGGTGGACCAGGTGGAAATTTTAAAAGACCTGTTGTAAATAAATGAAGATGATTGATCTGAAAGATAAAAAACTGGTAGCGCAGGGGCGCAACAACCTGGAGCTCGCCGAAAAAAATATGGGCGCGCTGATGAAGCTGCGTGCGCGGTTTAAGCGCGAACAAACTTTTCGCGGCCTTAAAATCGGCATGGCGCTCCATATAACTAAAGAAACCGGCGTGCTTGTGCGGACTTTACAGGATGGCGGGGCCGATATTGCGATTACCTCCTGCAATCCTCTTTCGGCCCAGAATGATGTGGTTGCGGCGCTGCAGGCCGAGGGCATTGCCGCCTATGGCTATAAGGGCGAAACGCGCCAGGAATATTACACTTTTTTGAAGCGCGTGCTTGCTTTTGAGCCACAGATTACGATTGATGACGGCTGCGATCTGATCAGTGAACTGCACGAAAACCACTCCCAGCTTTTGAAAAAAATTATTGGCGGCTGCGAAGAAACAACCACCGGTGTTTTACGCCTGCACGCGATGGCGCGTGACAAAGCCCTGAAATATCCAGTTATTGCCGTGAACGACAATGAAACAAAACACCTCATGGACAATTATTATGGAACCGGTCAATCGACTCTGGATGGTATCATCAGGGCGACAAATGTTTTATTTGCGGGCAAAATCGTGGTGGTTGCGGGTTATGGCGATTGCGGCAAAGGCGTGGCCATGCGCGCAAAAGGCCTGGGTGCGAATGTGATTGTTACGGAAGTCCGCCAGTTCCGCGCTTTGCAGGCGGTGATGGACGGTTTTCTGGTCATGCCCATGGCAGAAGCGGCAAAACTTGGTGATCTTTTTGTAACGGTGACTGGCGATATCGACGTGATCCGTCCGGAACATTTCCAGGCGATGAAAAATGGCGCTATTCTTGCGAATTCCGGACATTTTGATGTGGAGATCGATATTAAGGGTCTCGCGCGTTTAGCGATTGATAAATGCGTTGTGCGACCGAACCTGGTTGAATATGTTTTAAAAGGTCAAACTCCAAATTCCAGATTGAAAAAAGATTCGGCTGATAAAAAACAATCCGCCGGAGATTTTTTGCGCGCGCAAAAATCGCTTTATCTGGTTGGCGAAGGACGGCTTGCAAATCTGGCGGCAGCGGAAGGCCATCCAAGCGAGGTGATGTCGATGTCTTTTTGCGGCCAGGCCCTGGCGGTTGAGTATCTGCTAAAGAATAAGGGGAAATTAAAACCCGGGGTTTACCAGTTGCCAAAAGCGCTTGATGAAAAGATTGCGGCTCTGCAGCTTGAGGTTCTTGGCATTTCGATCGACCGGCTTTCCGCAAAACAGCTTAAATATCTGGGTGGATGGAAGGAAGGCACATGAAATTTTTTCAGATTTTCAAGTTTGAAAGCAGGGTAATATTCCCCTCTTTTTTAGTCATTTCATAATATTTTTCATCTGCAGTAACAAACATTGCATGATAGGCTTTGGCAAGCGCATGATAGGCTGCATCATAGAAGGAAATTTTTGGGTATTTTGCCACGAGTTTATTGGACAATTCGATCAGGTCATCTTCCAAAGGCATTATGCTGAATTGGCGGCTAGTGAAACTTTTATATGCATTTGTGGTGCTTTTAAGACTAAGGCCTTTAATTGCTTTGTTGAAAAACTCATAACGAAAAATATCCGGCATCAAAATTGAAATTTTAAAAGTATCTTTTAAAAAAAATAATCTTCTGGCTTTTTCGGCATCCGGCTCCTCCAGAATAGGTTTTAAAATAACCGAATTATCAAGAACGTAAATTTGCACAGATATTAATGGGATAAACGATCTTCGCGTTGCATTTCCACTGCGCTTTTTCTTACTTTGGGATTATATTCTTTGGCTAAATTATGCCAAAACTCGTTTATGTCCTCCTGGGTTATAATTTCACTTGTACCAAGCTCTTTTTCAATAAGTTCGGCTACAAATTTGCTTCGTTTACTGGCGGGGATTTTTAGTTCCAGCTTGTGAATGGTAATTTTAGGCAATGAAAAGGTTATGCGTTTAACATTTTTAAGAGCCATAGTTATGTAACTTAAATTATGTAATAATTTTAGCGCTATAGAAAAAAATCTGCAAGTACATTTTTTAGCAGTCCATGCTGCCTGGTGTTCCCAGGAATAGATTTGTGGGCAAGAAACTGTATTCCCAAGCCATTAAGCATCCTAAATCAAGCAAATGCTGCGGTTCAATGTTTATCCAGATTCACAAATTTTTCATCATGTCATCGATCTGCTTACGTAAAGCGGGATCGATTTCCATCTCATTCGACTGCATGAGGATTTTTTTGGCCAGGGCTTTATCACCATTTTTGATGGCATCCTGGGCCTGTTTGATAAAAATTTTTGCCATCAGGTTGACGCCCTCGGGGCGAAATTCAATCGACATGATTTGCATCGCGTATTTTTGGGCGGTTGCGAGATCGCCTTTATCAAAGGCATTCTGGCCGTACTTTTGGAGACAACGGATTCTTAAATATTTAAAACGCCAGCTTTCATAGACTTTGGCGTAAATGGTGTCTGCCATTTTGGCAGCTTCATCAAGTTTACCGGCAACAAACAGTTCTGTGCCTTTCACATAAAGCCCGCTTTCGATTTTTCTGAAATCGTCCTCGCCTTCCCAGCCATTTGCGTAGACCTGGGCCAGAAGACCTCCAAAAGCGGCATAATCTTTGCTGTCAGCGGCTTTTTGGAGCTGATCCTGAAGCGCTTTTTTTTCTTCCGGTGTGGCAGTTTTTTTCTGCTTGCCAGGGACGGTCAGAACTGAGCTGTTTTGGGCCTGTGGGTTTGTGCAGGCGCTGAAAGCAAAGGAGATGATCGTCATGGCTGCAACGGCCAGGAATAGTTTGGGTGGTGCGGATTTTTTCATCTGTTTTGAAGATTAAAGAGTGACTACGACCTTGAAAACTATAAAACCTGTCTACGTTTAATTCAAGGGTAAAAATGATTTTAACGATTGGAGATTAAACTTTAATTTTTTGGCCAGTTGTGATTGGGAGTTCAACAGCACTTTTACGCATTGATAAAACAAAAACCCCCGCTTTTTTAGAGCGGGGGTTTTGCTTGGGGACTCACCCCATGCTTTTTCAGAATAACCAACTTTCACAAACAGTGTTTTAGAACTGACCTGTAACTGTTGGTGCAGTTGTGTTGAGATTATTACCACTAATGTCTTTGATGCCACCTGTTGCGCCATCTACACCGGCTGCAGCAGTACTGGCACCTACTGTTTGATCAGCAGCAGACTTCACGTTGTAAATCTTCAACGTTGTACCAAGCGAATCAAGGGCAACGATAGCAGTAGGGGAAGTAAACGCCGCACCTGCTGTCATTGTATTCGTAGCTATATTTGTATAGGTAATAACAGCCGTTCCACCACTGGTGGTAATAAACCCTGTACCACTGTTTGCGATTGATACACCAGCTGGACTGGTGATTGTTAACGTATCACCACTACCTGATACTGTACCTGCAGGTGTCAAAGTAGCAAGGATGCTTGTTGGATCGATCGCTTCACTGAAGACGATTGTCGCACTATCACAAACCAGGGTTACCAAACTTGTCGTGCCTGTACAGGTTATATCGGAATCGATTGAGTTCAACGTATTACCAGTACCCGTACCATTGATTTGTCTAATGCTGGATACTACTGGACGTGTTGCATCAGTTGTTCCAGAGCTTGCACCAAGTGTAATGGAGGAAGCTGGCTGGATGAAGGTAGCACCTGCCTGGTAGACCCAGTTAATGCTGCCTGTTGTGACAACAGCATCTGTCCAGACTACATCACCTGCCGTACCAGCAGTTGCGCCGCCAGCTGCAGCAGCAGAACCAAGGGTTGCGATTGAAGTGGTAAGAGTATTGGCTGTGCCTGCTCCTGAACCAATATCAGCACGAACGCTGTAGGTATTGGTTGTGCCTTCAAGAACTTCATTCGTTGCGCTTGTGGTATTCAGGGTGCATAGCCATTTCGTCTGACTTAGCGCTAAACAGCTTGTAGCGTAGGTTGAGTTGTTATCGTAGTTGCTTGGAGCAACCGGATACATCTTCAAATTTGCGACTGTTAGACCGCTCTTGGTGGTTGTAACACTGATCGAGGTTAAAACAACCTTGTTCACAGCTGGATCTGCGGTGTTGTTGTCAGCTGCAACATTGAATTTGAAGATTGGCGCACCTGTAGCACCGGTTGAAGCACCTGTTGGGGTGTCAGTTGCAACCGAGAAGGTTGGACGCGTATTAAAGATTGTCATGGCATTGCCTACTAGACCATTGGTTGAGGTGAGGCCCGTGTTAAGAACAAAGATGGTCTTAAGAGTAGTGTAAGCCTGGGCGGTTGTTCCAAATGCGCCACGGACAACTGTCAGGTTGGCACCTGCATCATTGAGGACAACCATGAGTTCCTCAGTAGCTGATGTCCATTTTGTATCTGAAGCTCCACCAGCGCCGTCATCCTGGTCGACAAAGATGATGTCACCAGGGACGAAGGCCTGGCCATTTGCCGTAACGATTGTGGCTGTTGTGGCAGTTTGGGCCCCACTGGTTGTTTCAGCTGAGGTTACGAAGGTACAATTTGCGGTTGCGTTTGTACAGCTTGTACCAACCGTAGCGGCAGCGCCTGCTGTCGGGATAATACCCGTTGCAATGGCAAGAGTTGTTGTACCAGTTACCTGGGTTAAACTTGTGGCACTCAGTTTGTTCAAACCTGAAGCCTGCAGATCAGAGAGGAAGAACAAAGGTGTCTTATTGCTAACTGCCTGCTGGCTTGAGCTTGTCCAGTCAACATAGAGACCAACATAGAGCGTACCATTCTTTGGCACCATTGGACGCTGCGCGCCGCTAAAGGTCCATTGAACAGAACCCGGTGTCAGACTTGCTCCTGCAACCCAGGTCAGAGGAGTACCGGCCGTGGTCAAAGCGGTTGAAGTAGTGCCAACTTTAATTGTAGCCTGGCTGATTGCCACGTCATCGGCAGTTGCATCTTCGCTGAATTGCATTCTGGTGAGATAGATGTCTTCTGCTGAACTTGCAGACATTTGCAGTAACAATACCTGGCTGCCGGTTGTACCAGCCGTGAAGGTCTGGGCAATTGGAGTCGAGCTTGCAACTGAAACAAAGAGGTTACCGTTGGAAGCAACAATCATCAGCTGAAGATCTGTTGCGCTTGCCGGTCCCTGAACAGTTGTAATGGAAACTTTGCCTGTACCAACAATTGTGTTTTGACCAAGGTCAAGACAGAGGTTGGTAGCGACGGAAGCCACATCAGCATAAACGTCAACAACCTGCTGCGCACCTGCGGCGAGAGACAGATTGTTGAATGAGAAGGTATTTGCGGTACCGGTCGTGCCAATAGTCGTTGGGATACCATCAAAGGTTACGGTTGCTTTTGGCGTTCCAAGTTGTGTTGTTTTACCGGCTGCGTCAGTGGTCTTGAGGGTTAGATTGGTATAGCCGGTTGCAGCAACTGTGCTTCCTGCACAAGCCGATGCACCTTTGAGGGTGATTGAAGTAATGTCAACACCTTCGGCTGAACCTGCCTTAACCACAAATGAACCAACTTTCAAAGCAGTCTGACCAACAATGGTCTGTGCACCGTAAGCAGAGTTGGAGCTTACCGTGAGAGTACTGGTTGAAACGGTCAGGGTGTTTGCCTGAACAAAGTTTCCTGAACCATTAGCGCCGGTTACATATTTGGTCGATGCTTTGAGGTAATGATAGAGATTGCGGATACCCACTTTGATGGTTTCGCCAGTGGCAGTACTTGTAGTAACACTGGTAATTGAGCCAACGATCAGAAGATTGACTGATTTGCCGGCAGGAACCGTATAGAAGTTGGAAAGATCATAACTTGCCAAACTTGCATTGGTCCACAGGTCATTGAGGAGTGTAGGCTGGGTGGAGGTGCTGAGAAGAGTTTTGTCGCCCACGCCATCGCCATTTTCGTCAATCTGGACTTTGATGTTTCCAACAAGGTCACAGGCTGAGGAATTACATTCCATGGTTCCGGTTGTGTTCTGGGCAGCAGTGCTTACACCTGTAGCCTGATTGCTACCAAGATCTATCATGATCTTCTGGAGTTCAATGTCTTCACCTGCAGACTGGAGCTGGAATGAACCAAGTACAGCATCAGTTGCACCAAGGGTGATATCACCGCTTGGAGAAGCATTTGCCTTGCTGATCGTGAGTGAACCCTGGTTGATGGAAATCTGATTGAAACCTTGAACTCCAGTTAAAATGTCACCGATTGGCAGACTGGTGTCTGTACCAACAGAGTCGGCAGTAACCAGCAGAGAAGCTCCGGTTGTGGCACCTGTGAGCACAACATCGAAATCATTCTGGATGATCATCTGCGCATTTCTGGTAGCACCGTTTACAATGTCAACATTGACGGTAAGGGTGCGGTTGGTGCCTTTTAGCAGAAGATAAGGAGATGCTGAAAGGTCAAAGGTGACCATTTTGTCTTTCTGGTCTGCAACCTTGGCAAGAACGTTTCCGCTCTGGTCAAGCAGCACAAAGTTTTTAAGATCACCGTCTGCGGTTGAACCGTTGTTGAAAACGGTTAGCATCTTGAGCTGGACATCTTCCTTGCTGGAAGTTTCAGCAAATTTGAATTTAGTTAATTGATAAGCGGTTGAACCGATATCAACGGTGCGGGCTGTTGAAGCAATTGAACTGACATCAGCCGTTACAATAGCTACTGATGGAGTTCCATCAACAACGCTATAGTTAGGTGAAGCAATCGGGAAAGTTCCGCTGACACTGGTTGAGTTGGAAGCAACGTCAGTAGATTTTGCAACACTTAAGCCGAGTGTTCCGCTTGCAGCTCCGGTGATATTTGCTTTGAGGTAAACCTTAACGGTGGAACCTGCAGCAACGGTCAGCGCGGTTGTCATGGACAAAGGAGCTGTGCCGCTTGAGAAAGTAACACCGCTTGAAAGACGTTTGCCATTTGCATCGTAAGCAATAGCTTTAATCGAGCTGTCATTATAGATACCAGTTTTGGTAAGGGTCAGGCTGGTTACCTGTGCATCTTTGCTTCCAGCAGTCAAAGCAAGCACCAGCATGGTGTTATTGGCTGTCTTGGTTGCAAGAACGGTTGTAGATGCAGGGGTTGCAGTGTCCATGGCAACTGTCAAAGCGCCACCAGTCTGTACCACAGTACCGAAAGCATTGAAGTTGGCGGTAGCAACGCCCAAAGCAGATTTGCCACTGTCGCCGGAAGTCAGATTGGAAACAGTAACAGTGTATTTTGCTCCAGCTGTCTGGGAAGCTGTAGTTAGGGTAACGGTTTTGCCATCTGTTTCAACTTTTGCGGCAGAAACAGCAAGTGTTGCAGCTTTGTCATCCTTAACAGCATAGTTGGCAGCAGTTGCACCGGCGGTAGCATCAACAGCCTTGTCGAAGACAAGTGTAACGCTGGTTGCGGATGCAGCAGTTGCGCTGCTCAGATTGAGCTTGGTTGAATCAACCGGTGGAGTCGGAGTCGGAGTCGGAGTCGGAGTTGAACCTGCTCTTTCAACCGGGTTCTTGGCATTTACAACGAATTTTGCCAATTCAGCGCGGTTGATGTTTTTAGCTGGACCAAAGGTGCCATCTGCATAGCCATCAACAACTGACCAGTAGTAAAGGGTCTCAATATAGCCGTGAGCCCAGTGGTCGGCAGCAACATCCGGGAAGCTGTGGCCATCTACGGACTTTTCAGCAAGTGAGAAGGCGAGTGAAGCCATTTTGCCGAATTCTGCGCGATTGATGTTGGCAGTTGGACGGAATTCGCCGGTTAGATTTCCAGCAGCATCCTTGTATCCGCCAACAATGCCGTTTTTAGCAGCAGTTTCGACGTATTTGTAATACCATGCGCCAGAAGCCACATCCTTGAAAGATGCGGTGCTTGGCGTTTCGACGGTGAGTCCTGCAGCTTCCACGAGAATCTTTGCAGCTTCTGCGCGGTTTGCCTTGTCACCTGGACGATAGGTTGTTTTTGTGGTGTCCAAAACGCCATCCGTAGCGAGTTGGTCAACAAAGGTGTAGTACCATGCATCGGAAGGAACGTCGGTAAAATTGATAGCAGCCTGGGCCACATTTACAGCAGTCATGCCAAGAAGCATGGTTGCAAGGCTTAAGCTCGCTACAATCCGGCGCACCTTTTGCATTCCAGTAGCAATATCCATTGTGCTTAAAAGTTAAAAAATAAAATAGATAAACAGAGATTTATATAATGTTGGTTAGTTCCGGTTAACCGCATGATGCGGTTTGGTAAGCCTTCGCATAAGCGTCGGCTTTTGGTAAGTTTGCCTTTGTAGCTTGAGTAAAGGCGTAGATTAAATTTAAATATAAACTTAATGAATTTTCGAGTCTTAACTAAAAAGACTCTAATGAATGAACGAGAGAGAATATTTGAACCTCGGTTTTCTAGTTTTCAAAGATCAAAAAAATGTTGGATTTTGAAGCAGGAAAGATCGACTTTGCTCTTAATTATGGGCTCGCTTGGAGGTAAGCCCTGTTGCCATACACAATCGTTTCTTGATTTAAACTCACGCGAAAATTTATCAAAATGCATGTGCAAAGTCAATTTAACAAACTCAAAGGGGGGTTATTTGTTTCAATAATTCGCGCGACAAAAGGTTGAAATGTTATCTAATTTGGAAAAAGTAGTTTATCAGTGCTCGCCCATCAATTCGGACATAAAAGAATTGCACAAAATTCACCGAGTTGTTAAGCTCTTTTAAGCGCGCCATCTGTATCTAAAGAGCAGAATCTAATAGAGCAGAGGCAAAAACAAGCGCGGTCCTATCGTCTAGCGGCTAGGACGCCACCTTCTCACGGTGGAAACACGGGTTCAATTCCCGTTAGGACTACCAAAAGCTCTTGCGGAGCACGGTATGAAGTCGACTTTCTCTTGAAGACTCGCACTGGAAGACCCGTATTATCAAACAATATGCCCAAAAATTATTACGAAACTCTCGACGTTGCCAAAGATGCCAGTGTTGAGCAGGTGAAAAAGGCTTATCGCCGGCTTGCGCTGCAATATCATCCCGACAAACACCGGGGCGACAGGGAAGCGGAGAAAAAATTCAAGGAGATCAATGAAGCCTATGAGGTTTTGTCGGACAAACAAAAACGTGCCAACTATGACCAGTTTGGCAGCGCAGATGCCGGAGGATTTGGCGGATTCGGAGGGCAGGGCGCTTCAGGCTCCGGTTTTGGCGCAGGCCAGGGATTTTCCGGTCAAGGATTTGGTGCTGAGGGATTTGATTTTTCCAGCTTTGCTGAAGGTGGTTTTGCGGACATTTTTGAAAATTTTTTTGGCGCGCAGGGCGGGCGGGCACAAAAGAAAAAACGCGGTCCGCGTCGTGGCGAAGACATTGAATTTGAAATGCAGATCACATTTGAAGAAGCTGTTTTCGGCGTAGAAAAAGAGCTTGCGATTACCAAAACCGACCACTGCGATCACTGCCGTGGAACCGGCGCGGAGCCCGGCAGTAAAACGATTATCTGTCCAAGCTGCCGCGGCAGCGGTGAAGTCCGTTCAGTGCGGCAGACGCTTTTTGGCCAGATTGCAACTTCCCAGGTCTGTCCGCAATGTTACGGCGAAGGCAACATCCAGGAAAAAAAATGTACTGTCTGCCAGGGTTCGACCCGCGTCCGTAAAAGTGAAAAAATCCGCGTGCGCATACCTGCGGGCGTGGATAATGATTCAACCATCCGCTTAAGCAACAAAGGTGAGGCCGGTATTTTTGGTGGACAACACGGCGATCTTTATGTTCATTTGCGCGTGACGCCAAGCAAAAAATTCGTGCGGAGCGGTTTTGACGTTCATACGGAAGATCATATCCATCTTCTGCAGGCGGTTTTGGGCGACGAAATAAGTGTAGAAACACTACACGGCGAAGTGATGCTGAAAATTCCCGCTGGAACGCAGAGTGGAAAAATCTTCCGGCTCAAAGCCTACGGCATTCAAAAATTGAACAGTCAGGAAAAAGGCGATCATTTTGTTAAAATCATCGTTGATGTCCCGGGCAAACTTTCCAAAAAGGAAAAAGAACTTTATCTGCAACTGGCAAAGGAAGGAAAAATTAGAGCCAAAGATAATTTTTTCAGTAAAATCATTGGCTAAAATTATTACCTTAAAGTATAATGCGGGCCAAATAACCATAGGGCTTCAATGAATCTGAATCTTTCCTGGGATCTTTTCATTCTTGTTTTTTTTGGGGTGGTAACGGCCTATAGTTTTATCATTGGCAGGGATCAGACCCTGAAAGTTATCATCGGAACTTATGTTGCGATTCTGTGCGCGGACGGGCTGGGTAATTTGTTTGCGAAATATTTTGTTTCATCGCAGCCATTTTTAAGATTTCTGAAATTTTTTTCGATCGGCAGCGAGAGCCAGGCGATTATTTTTTTCAAGATCATCGTGCTGATTATTATTGTGGTGCTGATTGCGGTGCGGGGGCTTTTCCAGGTGAATGCGCAGGATAATAAACCTGTCTCGCTGAAACTGGTTGTTTTACTGATTTTGAGTCTGTTAAGCGCAGGATTGATGATGAGCGCGGTGCTGGTTTTTATTTCCGGTGCATCTTTGATCGATCCGGCCACGCACTCAAGCAGCCTGCTCACTGATGTTTACAAGAGTTCACGTTTTGTGCGGATAATGCTGGATTATGCGAATATCTGGTTTCTGCTGCCGGGCATTTCATTTGTGATACTTTCGATTCTGCATAAAAAATCGGCTTCCTAAAATTTGCTTGAAAATCGGCCGGCGTGCTTTTAGAATGGTGTGGCTTTTTGGGCCAGTAGCTCAGTTGGTAGAGCGGCTCCCTTTTAAGGAGAAGGTCCTGAGTTCGATTCTCAGCTGGCCCACCAGAGCAAATTGATTGAAGAATACGAAATGTTTTCAACATAGATTTTCGAGTAATCAAGCAAAGTATTTGATGAGATGTTGATTATACGGGCGACTAGTCAGTATAATTTGCGCATGGCTGAAACTTTGCTCACGATTCAGGAGGCCGCATCAATAAGCGGTAAATCGGTCCAGACGATTAGACGTGCGCTGAAAAATCGCAAATTAAAAGCCAGGCGCAGAAAGACTCCCCAGGGATTCAGCTATATGATTACCCAGGAAAGTCTTGCCGGGTTTTATAAATTGAAACATCTGCCCGGGCGCGAGCACCAGCCGCTTAATCAGAACGGTGAAGTAAGTAAAAATCCGCAGCAGGCGGGCCGGGAAGTTTCGCACGAGTTTGCGAGTCTTGGCGATCTTAAAAAAATGCAGCAGACCATTGAAGATTTGCTGGTCGAAAATAAAAAGGAGAAGGAGAACCTGATGCGTTTTATGAAAGCCTTCCAGGATCGCTTTGTGGTTCTGGAAAATCAGTTCAAACTTCTGGAGCAACCTAAAAAACACTGGTATCAGTTTTGGCGATAAAGTTGTAAAATGCCCGGGTTTTTTCAGGTGTAATCATCTTATTGTTTCCCCGGTTTTGCCGCTTCGGGCGAGTGCAAAATAAATTGCAGTCAGGATCGATTGAGCCTTGCGCCTTATCAAACGACTACCCAAACGACTATGCGCCTGATTGCTCAAATGATTACACGTTTGACTACCCGTTTGACTACCCGCATGCTTACCCAAAGTATGCAATTTTTATTGACATATTGCTTAATGGTGACGAGTACCTGCCCGAGAGCACTTTGCCAAAAGAAGTTTATAAATTGACGATTGTTTTGCTATACTGCGGCCATGCGAAAGAAATCTTTGCGCAAAGAGATCTTACGGAAACTTTTCCATCTGATGGAGGTGCCCGTTTTGCTGGTTTATACCATTATCCGTCATCAGTTTTCGCAGCGTTTTGCGATTCTGGCCGTGACAGTTTTGCTTTTGATTTTGCTGGAAATCGAATATATCCGGCTGGAATACCATCCAAAAATTCCGTCGGAAATTGATGTTTTTCGCCCGCGCGAGCGCAACAATGTGGTGGGAAGCATTTTTTTTATCTGCGCCACGATTATTGTGTTTGCGGCTTTTGATTACCCGATCGCGGTTCTGGCGCTTTTGCTTACGGTTTTTGGTGACCTGGCCTCGGCCTTAATCGGCATAAAATTTGGGCGGACTTTTTTGTACCGTGAAAAAACGCTGGAGGGTTTTTTGGCTGGTCTTGGAATGAATTTGCTGGTTGGGTATTTTTTGCTGCCAAGCTATCCGGTTGTTTATTTGAGCATGGCTGCGGTGGCGAGCGTGGTTGAACTTTTGACCGGAAAACTTGACGACAACCTGACCGTCCCGCTGATTTCGGCTTTTACAGGCCAGGTTCTGATCTATCTTCTCAATATTCCCCTGTCGACTTTTCCCGGGCCAACAATTGGAAATCTACTGAAGATTTTTCTACCGTAAATTTAATATTTATTATGATTTTTCAAGAGATAGTCGTCGATTTGTTAGTTGGAGATTTTTGTTGCTATACTTGGGCAGTCTGATAAAATCTGCTACTATGGCACAAGCTGCTTTGGACCGGCAAAGAAAGGCTAAAAAAGGAAAAATGGTGGAGTCCAGAGCCAGTCGCATTTTTTCTCACGCGCGAATGGATAAAAGCATTTACGCTTTCCACGAAGGCAACAAAGAGATGAAAGATCTGTTGGGGGGTAAAGGCGCCAATCTGGCAGAGATGACCAATCTTGGCTTGCCGGTGCCGCCAGGGTTTACGATCACCACGGAAGTTTGTAAATATTTTCTGGACCACGGCGACTACCCAAAATCGTTTTGGTCCCAACTGGATGAGCAATTACAGGCGCTCGAAAAACAGGCCGGCATGAAATTTGGCGACCCTGAAAATCCGCTTCTTGTGTCGGTGCGATCGGGCGCAAAGGCTTCGATGCCGGGTATGATGGACACGATTTTGAATCTGGGCATGAATGATGCAACGGTTGAAGGCCTGAGGCTAAAAACCGGCAATGAGCGTTTTTGTTATGATGCTTACCGCCGCTTCGTGAATATGTTTGGGAATGTGGTGCTCGGCATTGCGCATGAGCTTTTTGAGAATGAAATCGACCGGCTTAAAAAGAAAAAAAATGTGAAACTGGATACGGAACTTGACGCCCCGGATTTGCACGCTCTGACCGGATCGTTTCTGAAAATCGTGAAAAAGCATTCAGGTAAGCCATTCCCGCAGGATCCGCGCGGGCAGTTGAAACTGGCGATCGAGGCGATTTTTAACTCTTGGAATAACGAGCGGGCCATCACTTATCGGCGACTGCATAATATTAGCGGACTGGTTGGTACGGCCGTGAATGTGCAGGCGATGGTGTTTGGCAATATGGGTAACACCTCGGGAACGGGTGTGGCTTTTACGCGCAATCCGTCCACTGGTGCAAAGGAATTTTATGGCGAGTTTCTGATGAATGCGCAGGGTGAAGATGTGGTGGCCGGAATCCGCACGCCGCAAAAACTTGTGCAATTATGTGAAGTGATGCCGTATATTTTCAAGCAGCTTGAGGATGTGCGTAAGACTCTGGAAAATCATTATCGCGATATGCAGGATCTTGAATTTACGATTCAGGAGGGAAGGCTTTACATGCTGCAAACCCGGAATGGCAAGCGAACTGCGCGGGCTGCCATTAAAATTGCGGTGGACATGGTGGAAGAAAAACTGATCACACGCAATGAAGCGATTTTGCGCATTGATGCCGGGTCGTTGAAGCAGATGCTTCATCCGGATATTGACCCGAAAGCTCAAAAAAAAGTCATTGCCAGGGGTTTGCCAGCATCACCGGGCGCTGCGTGCGGTAAGGTTGTATTTTCTGCTGACGATGCCTTCATCTGGACTTTTGAGCGTGATGAAAAAGTGATTCTGGTGCGCAAAGAAACCAGCCCGGAAGACATTCACGGCATGCATGCAGCGCAGGGAATTTTGACTTCGACCGGCGGCATGACTTCGCATGCGGCGGTGGTGTGTCGCGGGATGGGCAAAACCTGTGTGGCCGGATGCAATGAAATCGTGGTTGATGCCAAAAAGAAAATTCTGAAAATCGGCGGGGTGGAAATTCACGAAGGCGAGGTGATAACTTTAAACGGCAGTACCGGCGAGATTATGCTTGGCGCTGTAGCGATGATTCAGCCGGAAATTACCGCTGATTTTAAAACGATTCTGGGTTGGGCTGATGAGATACGCAAATTGCGCGTGCGGGCGAATGCCGATACGCCTGCGGATGCGCGGGTGGCGCGCGATTTTGGCGCGGAGGGAATCGGGCTCTGCCGTACCGAACACATGTTTTTTGAGGAGAATCGCATTGGTGCGGTGCGAGAAATGATTCTTGCCAAAAATGTTGAAGGGCGCAAAAAGGCTTTGGCCAAGCTCCTTCCAATGCAGCGCGCGGATTTTGCGGGAATTTTTGAAGTGATGAATGGCTTTCCGGTGACGATTCGCCTGCTCGATCCACCGCTGCATGAATTTCTGCCAAAGACCGCGGCGCAGATTGCGGAACTGTCGCGCGAGATGGGTGTCGCAGTTGATGAGCTCGAAAAAATTATTGACCAATTGTACGAAGTGAATCCGATGCTCGGCCACCGCGGATCGCGTCTTGGCATTACTTTTCCGGAAATTTACGAGATGCAGGTGCAGGCCATTATTGAGGCTGCGATTGAGGTGTCGGGCAAAAAAACAGGCAAAGAAAAAGCCGTTGTCCGCCCTGAAATTGAATTGCCTTTCATCGGCACTTTTAATGAACTGGTTGCGGGTCGGGCCATGATTGAAAAAATTATTAACCGCTACCGTGACCAGATCACTTTTGAATATAAAATAGGTACGATGATTGAGCTGCCGCGCGCCTGTTTGATAGCTGATGAATTAGCAAATGAGGCCGACTTTTTTTCGTTTGGCACGAACGATTTGACGCAGATGACCTGGGGTTATTCGCGCGATGACAGCGGCAAATTTTTGAATTATTATCTTGAACACGGCATTCTGGAGCGCGATCCCATGGAGGCGATCGACCAGAAAGGCGTTGGCAAACTGATGGAAACCTGTGTGTCGCTTGCGCGTAAAACCAGGCCCGAAATCGATATCGGCATCTGCGGCGAGCAGGGCGGTGAGCCAAGTTCGATTCAATTCTGCCACAAAATCGGCCTGAATTACGTAAGCCTTTCGCCCTACCGCGTGCCGATTGCAAGAGTTGCTGCGGCGCAGGCGGCGATTAAGCATTGATAAATATTAATTGTGGTGCTGCAGTCCCCAGTGCAGTTTTGTCCTCAGCATCTGGTAGTAATTTTTGCCGTTTTTGAGGCGGATCAAATAAAACTGGCGTGCAGATTTGCGAATTTTAATTTCATCGCCGTATTGCAAAGGAATTGTGGTCTGGCCGTCCAAAGTCAGGCCGACATTCTGGTTTTCCTGGCGGCGCGTAGTGACTGTGATTTTTATCTGACGATCATTTGGAATTACAATCGGACGGATGGAAAGCGTTGCAGGACAGATCGGCGTTAAAACAATGGCTGGCAATGACGGGTGCACAATCGGGCCGCCGGCGGAAAGACTGTGGCCAGTTGAACCAGTGGGAGAGCTGATAATCAGGCCGTCGCCCTTAAAACCGATGACGCGCTTTTTGTTGATTTCGATCTGCATTTCAATGAGGCGTGCAAAAGAACCCTGATTGATAACCGCATCGTTAAGGGCCAAAAATGTGTTCAGTTTTTTGCCGCTGCGATAATGCGTGACGCGCAGAAGCGAGCGGCTGTCAACCGTAAACTCGTTATGAAAAATTTTTTCAAGAGCCTGGGACAGATTTTTGGGCGTGATTTCAGTCAGAAAACCGAGTGTGCCGACGTTTACGCCAAGCACGAGCGTTTTTTTGCGCACGGCATGGCTGGCAGTTTTGAGCAAAGTTCCATCCCCGCCAAGCACGATGACCAGATCGCACATGGCCAAAAGTGCGGCGCGCTCGTAGCCGGTTTTGGCGACTCCTATCAGCAGCGCGCAGTGCGCATCAAAAAAAACTTCCTTGTGATGTTTTTGCAAATGCTGCACCAGTTTTTTTAAAACCTCCTTTTTCTCGGCAATATTGCTTTTGGTGATAATGCCGATTTTTTGAATTTTATGCGGGAGTTTTAAGCTTGGCATATTATTCTGGAATTGGGGCGCCGGTATTCTTTCGTCTGATAATCAGATAAACCGTTCCTGCCCCAAAAAGCAAGGCCTCTTCTGGCAAATTTGGTGCGCGAGTGTCTCCCATTCCCCCGCCTTTCATCCCAACGCCTGCAACATTGCAACTCAAAATACTTTCCGGTTTTTGTAATTTGAGTTCTGCGTAATCGTTCTCTCCTGGAGTTAAAGCAGGTGTAACCGGGCTGGTAAAAGAGTTGACTGTGATGGTAGCATTGCCATCAATAGCGCGAACCCAAATATATATTCCATCTGCTCTCCGGATTTTTTGGACTGCCACGGCATGCTCTGTTTTTATGACTGCTGCAACTTCACCTTCAACAATTATTTCCGCCTCAGGCGTATTTTCCAGGCGCACAACTTTTGCCATTCCCTGATCGATATAAAGCCGCCCCTGCGTGCTTTCATCGCCATGAATTTCACCGTATGGCGCTGCTGCGATCGGACTATCCAAGTATGGAGGAACCTGATTGCGGTCCACCAGTACATACTCTGCTCTGGCAAAAAGAGGTGTTACTCCACAGTCAACTCCCTGGACTGTTTCAATTGAATCCACTTTGTCAAAATTACAGAAAGGACCACCTGTGCCTCCTCCTTCACCTGCTGTGTCCCCGCTGCTTCCGCCTGAGCCTTCGTCTGCTCCGCCGGCACCGCCCTGTTTTTTTACGACTGACGGTCCTGGAGTTCGTTCTTTTTGGGTGGTTCCCCTATCCCCCGCAACTGTTGCTGCAACTGCGATTCCCACTGCTCCGACCAGAACTGCACCTTTCGCAAGAGTGCCGAGTCTGTCCCGCTGAGCGCCGACTTCGTCCTGGTCAGGCGTTTCTGCGGCTGGACTTGCCAATACAGGAAGAGCAGTCATTGGCGTTGGTGTTTTTTCCGCATCGTCAGCTGCATGGCTTGTTGGTGGACCTTCCGGCGTTGATGGAGCTTTTGATGTAGTCATTTTTGCTAATTAAAATCAGATGGCAATTATAATGATTTTGACTTGAAATGCAATACAAAAAGTGTTAGTTTTGGGGTGTAATAAATATGATTTATGGAAGACCCGCAACGACACCACAGTCCGGATGGGGATTTTCAAGGACAGGCAGTAGGGGTTACGCCTGCCATGAGTTCATCTGTCCAAAATCCTGAGAATTTAAGAGGACTGGTAAGATCCCTGCCGTTTCTTGTTGTGCTTTTGGCAACGGGCTGCGGCCCCAATATTGAAGTCGGCAGTCCGCTGATTGCGGCTGAAAATAATGCTGATCCATCCAATGCGCAGGTTGATGCCTGCCCTCCTGGCACCTGGTTTCAACCCGGTCTTGTTGGCGATGGCGCTTTTCATTTCCAGGGTCAGGGGCCAGGTTTTATGGCCCAGCTTGTCGATCAAAAAAGCTTACCGATTGTTGCCAATGTCGAGGGGCAAGTCTCAGATCAATTTGAGGTGTCCTCGGCCGCTGGAAAAATTGATACAGATGGGTGGTTTGTAGCCCAGGCAAAGGTTAATTATTTCAAAGTTGTTGCATCGACCCTGGAAGGAAAACCAATTACAATATGTGGAATCGATCATGATGGAATGCCTGAATAGAGCTCCAGTCATTTTGTCCCCATTTCAAATACGCCGTCCCAGTCTGTTTTAGGCGGAAAATCTTTTAAAACTTCGCAGCGTTGGAGATAGAGTTTGGAGGGACCGTCTTCGGGATAGATTTTTAGAAGTTGTGCGAATTGCGTTCTTGCGTCAGCGAATTTTTGCTGATGATAAAGTTCCAGGCCCTGATTATAGAGTTTCAGCAGTTCTGTGGCTTGGGCAACGAGCCGGCCTTTAAAATTCAGGATTTCAAAAACTTTTATCGGACGGGATTTGCCAACCACTTTCATCGTATCAAGCTCGCGCATTTCGAATTCGTTTTGGACAAGTTTGGCAGTGGCTTCACTTACCATAATTCTGGTGTCATACTTTTTGTTGGCTCCCTCAAGCCGTGAACCAAGATTGACGATGTCACCCATAACCGTGTAATCGAAACGATTGCTGGATCCCATGTTGCCGACAATGACTTCGCCGGAAGAAATGCCGCAGCGGAAATCAAGTGCAGGTTTTTTTTCGCCGCCGGGAAGCGGGCCATCGGTCTGCCATTGCCGCAAAAGTTCAGTAAGTTTTTTGCGCATGTTCAAAGCCGCGCGACAGGCGCGTAAAGCGTGGTCGGTCTGTGTTAAAGGTGCCCCGAAGAAAGCCATAATCGCATCGCCCTCAAACTTGTCGAGCGTCCCACCTTCAGCCAAAATAATCTCGGACATGGCTTGAAAATACTCGTTCAAAAGCGCAACGAGACTTTCGGGTTTCAGGTTTTCGGAAATGGAAGTGAAGTGGGCGATATCGGTAAAAAGCACGGTAACATCGCGTTTTTGACCGCCAAGTTTCAACTCGTCAGGATTACCCATGATCTCATCAATTACTTTTGGACTCACGTATTTTGCAAAGGCGCCGCGCAAAGCCAATTTTTCGCGAAATTCGGTGAAATAGCGGTAGAGGTAACAGGCGATAAACGCAGCCATCAGCGCTAAATAAGGATGGACGAGATCCAGAATCAGGCCATGCTGAAAAGCAAGCGGTGCGGCAATGGTGTAAAGCGTACCGCTGGAGGCCATAAAAGCAAGCGACAAGCGGATGCGCGTGAACATGAAAATAAAGACTGTGGCAAAACAGATGAGCACCAGGATGGCGATTTCTTGCGGCAAATCAAGGTTGTGCAAAAAATTGCGCTCGAGAATCGTCTGCAAAGCATTGGCCTGGATTTCAACACCGGGCATGGCCGTCGATTTATCGACCGGTGTAAAATAGCTGTCCTTAAAGAAAAAAGCCGTGGGACCAATGAGGACAATTTTATTTTTGAAAAAATCCGGCTGAAAATTTTTTTTGTAAACATCAATAAAAGAAATTTTTTGAAACGATGAACCGCCCGGAACGGAAGCAAAATTGATGAGCATTTGGCCATGTTCAAGCCAATGTTCAAGCGTAGAATCGTGAAAGCCTTTCTCTCCGAGGACTCTGCGCGCAATGCTAAAAGCGAGATTTTCATGGGATACGCCGGTGGCCTCATCGTAAATAAGCCGTATGATACGCCGCATAACCAGATCCTGATCGCGAATAATATTGGCAAGTGTTACTGTAAGATTTTTCGTTTCCAGAAAAAGTTTCAAGGGTAGTTCAGCCTGGGGCCTGTTTTTTTCCTGCACAAAAAAGCCCTGCTTTTGATCGTAGGATGTGGGATTGCCGGGATAGATGATAAAAGGATTTTCGGTGTTGGCGAGGGCCTGCGCAAAACGCTTATCTCCTGCTTCGTCTTTTGGCGAATGAAAGAAAAAATCAAAAGCTACGATTTTTGGTTGCGCCTGATTGATATTTTCGAGAGCCTGCGCAAAGTAGTTTCGGTTCCAGTTTTCATAGCGGCCGAGACCGGCCTGATCGCTTAGAGAGGTCTCATCAACGGCTATGATAACGATGTCACTGCTTGGTTTTTTGCCGCCATAAAGCTGATCGGCAAACTGCAGCTGGGATATTGAAAAAACTCTGCTTAAAAATATTAAAATTATCAGAATGCTCAGCAGAAGTCCAAGCAGAGCCGCTATCAAAAGTTTGTTTTTATGCAGTGACATAACATGCTGTAAATCGTTAAATTATAGCACTTTTTTGGCTTTAATTTAAGCTGTTTTGGCCATGTAGATACAAGATCGTCTTGTATTTTATGATTTTTTGCTTTAATAAGGGCTTGGGGTACATGTATTTCTGGAGCAGACACATTTTAATTTTTGCATATGGCCAAGAAGATTTTTCAGGGCTTTGCAGCGCGGAGAGGAACCAGAAGCCTGATTTTGCTGCTGATTTTAGCGATCGGGATTTTGCAGCCGCTGGCGAATGTTTTTGCAGCGGAAGGGGCAGCGGGCGTTCCAGCGGATGCTCCACGCAGCGCTTCGGCAGACATTTCACGCAATGCTTCAGCCGATGTTTCTGTCCAATCACAAAATACCCAATCACAGAATAATAACGGGGAAGGCGCGGGAAATTCTTCCAGGGCGGCGGAAAACCATGGAGTCCGGATTTCTGGACCGTCTGAACCAAAAGACGCGCCGGGACAATCCGAACCTCAAAGCGACAAAACCGAAGACAGATCAAAACCCTCGCCGCAACCCGGTTC
>OBEQ011687216.1_pt1 | contig 74529 bp, 82 predicted proteins | sample 1670901 | NCBI WGS metagenome assembly OBEQ01 (sample SAMEA104232315, study PRJEB22302) | groundwater metagenome | biome: forest; feature: aquifer; material: groundwater | place: USA | collected 2011-08-07 | depth 5.4 m | reverse complement strand
CTCCATCGGTATGGTGGGCCGATCGTGGCGCCGATCGACCGCATTGGCACAAATATTCAGAGGGTTCGAGCTACTGTGGTGTTCCCCCTGCGAGCCCCCTGGCTGGCAGAGAAACCGGCTCTGCCCAGGAATGCCTTGCAGCATGGGCCATGCAAGCTACATCGATCCGGTCGCAGAGAGCGGAATGCGTATGAGCAGCACGGGTTTCGTGCTTTGTCCCACGATGCGCGACGCGACGCTACCGGCCCACACCGCGCCGACACCTGATCGCCCATGCGTCGCCATTACGATCAGCTCGGTCCGCTGTTTGACCACCTCATCTAGGAGCACGCGGACCGGTTCGCCACGATCGACTGCAAGCGTCGCTTCCACTCCCTTCCCCAAGAGCCTTGCCCTCACGCTCTCCAGGTAGCGCCGGGCCTGCCCGGCCTCCTCGTCGAGGAGGACCGCCGCAGCTGTGGGCATCAATTTCGTCACGGCCGCGCGCTCGCCGGACACGGTGACGACCGTCGGGACCACCCAGACGAGGTGCAGGCCCGCTCGACACGCCTGGGCCATAGCCGAGGCTGCGGGAAGCGCGATCTCGGCTGTCTCGCTGCCATCGAGGGGTACCAGGATGCGCGTGCACGTAAACGTCTGGTCGCGGCCCTGGGCGGACGGTTGGATCAAGAAGACGGGGATCGAGCCCCGCTGCAAGACCTGCTGGGCCACGCGGCCAAAGAGCAGCACCCGTACCCCACTCCCCCCGTGGGTCCCCAAGACGATAAGGTCGACCCCCGACCCGCTGGCAAAATCGGCAATGCCGGTCGCCACATCGCTCACATCTGTCGAGAGGCCGGAGGTCGCCTGGACACCTTGCGTGGCCAGCCACTCGGCCACCTGGCGGAGGTAGGCTTCGGCTTCGCCCGGCTGGGTCAAGTGCCGGTCGCCATGCACGAGGGTGGGAGCGCCGCGTTCTACCGCATGGAATAGCGTCACCCGCGCGCCCAACCGATGCCCGAGGAATACGGTTGCGGGGAGGACAGATTCGGCGAGATGGGATCCGTCGAGCGGCACTAGCAGGTGACGGAACATCGTCGTCAGCCTCCAAAGGTGAGCTTGTACAATAGCACGAGGTTCAGCACGATGATCGCGGCCGTTACCGCCCCCGCGAGGAGCGCGGTCGGACGGCTATTCCGGAGGGCTCCCATCACGCGTTCCCGGCTGGTGAACAGGACGAGGGGGACGAGAGCGAAGGGAAGCCCGAAACTCAGGATAACCTGGCTAATGACGAGCGTCCTCGTGGGATCCAATCCGAGACCGATGACGACAATCGCAGGGACCATGGTGACTACCCGTCGGATCCAGATCGGCACCTGACGGTGGAGGAATCCCTGCATGATGACCTGCCCCGCCATCGTCCCCACGGTCGACGAGGACAGCCCTGAGGCCAGCAGTGAGACCGCGAAGACAGTGCTCGAAGCCGCACCGAGCAAGGGGGCCAGCGTACGGTGCGCCTCCTCGATGCTGGCGATGGTCGTCAGCCCTTTCACGTAGAACGTGGACGCGGCCATGATCAGCATGGCGGCGTTGATCGCCCCGGCGAGCCCCATGGCCAGGATCACGTCGAGCACCTCGAACCGGTACAATCGCCGCGCTTGATCAGGGTCCTTGGGGACAATGCGATTTTGGGTCAGGGCTGAGTGCAAGAAGACAACGTGAGGCATCACGGTGGCGCCCAGAATCCCGACCGCAAGGAGAATGCTCTCGGTCCCTGCGAGCCGGGGGACGACAGCGCCCACCGCGACCGCCCTCCAATTGGGGTGGTCGAGGACTGTCTCGATGAGATACGCCACCGCGATGACGCCGACGAATCCGGTGATCACCGCTTCGACCGGGCGGAACCCATGCCGTTCAAGGGCGAGGATCACCAGGGTCACAATGCCCGCAAGGACCGCGGCGATCAACAAAGGGATGTGGAAGAGCAAGTTGAACCCGAGGGCCGCGCCGAGGAATTCAGCGAGATCGGTCGCCATCGCGACGATCTCGCTGACGACCCACATCCCCCAGACCACTGGACGCGGAAATTGGACCCTGCACATTTCCGCGAGGTTCTGTCCGGTCGCGATGCCCAGCTTCGCGGATAGCGCTTGGACCAACATGGCCGTGAGATTGGCCGCGAGCACGACCCAGAGCAGCATGTAGCCAAACTGCGCGCCGCCTTGGATGTTCGTCGCGAAGTTGCCGGGATCGATGTAGGCGACGCTCGCGATGAACGCTGGACCGAGGAACGGCACGAGCCGGAAGACGCCCCGCCTGGTGCTCCGCCCCTCGAGCACTTCCACGGCAGCGGAGATCGTCTCCGTGTCGCCTGCCCGCGCCTTTGTCTTCGCAACGCGTTCGTCGCTTGCCATAGACAGTATCGCCGGAACCTAGATTCCGATATCCCCTGCCGGTTCGAGGAGTGGAGGCACCTGCTCCAGGACCATGTCAGATCGCGGGACTAGCCCAGAATCCCTTGCTCGTGGTGGCCCCGGATGAGGTGTCCAGTCGCGAACCGGGAGAACTGAAACATCCCAACGTCGATCGATGGTACTTTGCCGCACACGAGATCGGCGAGCACCTCCCCAAGAGCGGGGCTGAGCTTGAACCCGTGTCCGCTGAAACCCGCCGCCACATACAACCCGGTGACGCCGTCAACCGCCCCCAGGACCGGCTGCCAGTCCGGCGTCACATCATAGAGGCTCGCGTACCCGCCGCGCACCTGGGCCGCTCCCAGCGCCGGATAGCGGTGCTGCCAAAGACGGCCCACGCGTTCAACGAAATCGAAGTCAACCCCGTGGTTGAACTCGTCGGGCGGGACGATTTGTTCGGGTTCATCTTCCAGGACCCCCGTCAGCACGGTCCCGCCAGCCTCGGGTCGCCCGTAGAATCCTTGGATCATGTCCTCGCACACCGTGGTGATGGATCCGATGTGTTCGGGTGGCGCTAATTGCACGACCTGTTGGCGCGAAGCCTTAATCGGGAGGTCGATCCCGAGCGGAGAGAACAACGCAGGAGTCCATGGGCCCGCAGCGGCAAGCACCGTGGGCGCCTCGATCACCCCACGCGAAGTCTCAACACCTCGAACGCGTCCAGCTGTGACGAGAATCCGATCTGTCCGGATCCCCTCCCAGATCTCGGCTCCCCCGCGGCGGGCAGCCGCGGCGAAGCTGGCCGAGGTCGCATACCCGTCGGCATACCCTGAGTCAGGCTCATACGCCGCGCCCGCGATGTCGTCGGTGCGGAGGTGTGGTTCGAAGGCGGTGATCTCCTGCGCGCCGAGGACTGAGGTGCGGACCCCAAGCGCGCGCTGGAGGGCGACGTTCTCTTGCAACAGTGGCAGCTGCGCGGCGGACGCCAGTAGGAGGAACCCGGCTTGGGCGAAGTCGGCGACACCGCCGGTTAACTCCGCAAAGTGGGTGAACAGTTCCAAACTCCGCACGGCAAGTTTGATCAGGGGCTCATAGGAGTAGTGCAGCCGGATGATGCCGATGGACTTAGCCGTTGGCCCCGAGCCGACGCTTCCCCGTTCGACCAGGATGACTTTGCCCGCACCGCGCTGGACCAGCTGGAACGCCACGCTGGTCCCCGTACACCCGCCACCGATAATCACCACATCTGCAGACGCCACCGCCGCGTGCTCCTTATCGCCTAGGGGTGAGTTTAAGGTCGTCTACTCGGCACGCGCCGTCGACGGACGGTCCTAAGGGGTTGGGTGCCGAGCCCACCCCTTCCCTTCGCCGCTTCGTCGCCCGCCTCCCTCCACAGGGAAAACGGACTACGCGACCCGTGGCACAGTAGACGCAGCTCGGCACGATCCGTCCCGACGCACCGTGCGAAACCTAGCTCAGCCTTGGGAGACCCAGGGATGCATTCAGGAGGGCTCTCCGGTAGCATGGCTGAAGACCAGAAGATGACCACGCCGCATCACGGGCAGCATGACATGGCCCAAACCCACGATCATGGCGCAATGAGGGCGGATCCCGGGATGGCCCGCTCCATGGAAGCAGAGATGCGGCGGCGATTCCTTTGGTCGCTGGTCCTGACGATCCCGACGATTCTGTACTCGCCGCTCGGGGTAAGCCTCGTTGGGATCTCTCTGCCGACTCCACTCCCTCGTCCCTGGACGCTCTTCCTGCTCACAACGCCGATCGTGTTTGGGTCGGGGTCGATCTTCCTGAGCGGCGCGTATGCTGCGCTGCGACGGCGGTCGTTGGACATGTCGGTCCTCATCAGCGTCGGCGTGCTCGCCGCCTATGGGTTCAGCGTCGCGAGCACAATACTGGCCGTCGGAGAGACCTTCTACGACGCGGCCGCGATGCTCGTAACCTTTGTCCTCTTTGGCCACTGGATGGAGATGCGATCGCGCCGCGGTACCTCCGACGCGCTCCACGCGCTGTTCAGCTTGGTTCCTCCGCACGCCCACCTGGTTCGTGAGGGGACGGTCGTCGTGGTCCCCACCAGCGAAATCCAGCGAGGCGACCTCCTCGAACTCCGCCCCGGAGACCGTGTGGCCGTGGATGGTCAGGTCGCCGAGGGCGAGACTGCGATCGATGAGTCGCTGATCACCGGGGAATCGATCCCGGTCCCTAAGCGCCTGGGTGATCAGGTTATCGGGGGTACGATCAACCAAGCAGGATCGATCCGTTTCACGGCGACGAAGATTGGGGAGGAAACGGCGCTCGCACAGATTGTCCAGCTTGTGAAGGAGGCGCAGTCCTCACGGGCGCCGGGGCAGCGCATTGCAGACCGGTGGGCGCAGTACCTGGTTATCCTCGCGGTCGGCGCCGGGCTCATCACGTTCGGCATCTGGTACGGTATCGCTGGGCAGTCCGTCCTCGTCGCGCTCACCTTTGCCATCTCGGCCGTGGTCGTGGCCTGCCCGGACGCTCTTGGCCTCGCCACGCCAACGGCGGTCGCCGTGGGCACCGGCCTGGGGGCCCAGCACAAGATCTTGATCAAGGACGCCACGACTCTCGAACAGCTCTCCCGGATCACCGCCGTCGTGTTCGACAAGACCGGAACCCTTACAGAGGGTCACCCCCAGGTAACCGACATCGAAGCCGCGCCAGGCTTCACTCCAGATCAGGTCCTCCGCGTAGCCGCGGCGGCTGAAGCCCGGTCGGGCCATCCGCTGAGCAAGGCCGTGCTCGAGGAGGCTGCACGACGGTCGATCGGAGGTGCGGCGGAGGTCACAGGCTTCACGAACTTGTCGGGACACGGGGTACGCGCGAGGGTAGAGGGACAAGAGGTCCTGATGGGCACGGTCAAACTGATGCGGGACCAGGGGATCGACATCGGCCAGATCCAAGGACACCTGGACCGACTGCTTGATAAGGGTAAGACCCTCATGCTCGTGGCGGTCGACGGGCGCATCGCGGGGATCGTGGCTGCCGCAGACCGAGTGCGACCGTCATCACGTCATGCCGTAGAGGGGCTGCGCCGAGAGGGAATCGAGGTGGTGATGATTACGGGGGACAATCCGAGGACTGCGGACGTTGTTGCGCGTGAAGTCGGGATCGACCGCGTCTTTGCGGAGGTCCTCCCCGAACACAAAGCCCACTACGTCAAACGGCTTCAGCAAGACGGGAAGGTCGCGGCCATGGTCGGGGATGGCATCAACGACGCGCCCGCTTTGGCGCAGGCAGATATCGGGATCGCGATCGGGGCGGGTACGGACGTCGCGATTGAAGCGGCGGATGTCGTGCTCATGCGTTCGGACCCGGCAGATGTGCTTCGGGCGCTCTACCTCTCCCGCGCCACGGTCCGGAAGATGCGCCAGAACCTCGTCTGGGCGTCCGTCTACAATGTCTTGGCCATCCCCGTGGCGGCGGGAATCCTCTACCCGAGCTATGGGATCATGCTCCGCCCAGAGTGGTCGGCGTTGCTGATGTCCGCGTCGTCGATCATCGTGGCTACCAACGCAGTTCTGTTAAAACGAGCAGAACGACAGCTGAACGGGTCTACCCAAAAACCAGTCAGTTGACGCGTTCGTGCCCGTAATCGGGGTGGACCAAGACAGCGCCCTGTCTTTGGCGTCGTTTGTAGCGCTCTGCTGTCATTTGGGTGAACCGCCCCTGGTCATCGAAGACGAACGTCGCCGAGGCAGTCACCCCACCGTAGCTCATGGTCGCCCGGGCGGAGTTCGCATCGATGGCCCCCCCTAGGCAGGGCCCGACCTGTTGAGCTTCCCCTCGAGGACCTTCCGCGCTACCGCATACCCAGTGAGCAGCCCATGGAAGAATCCCCGATCGTCTGGAGTCCCCCCCCGCTTGTGGCGCGTGTGAGCTCGGGTGATGGCTCTCGCCAATCGGCGCGCTGCGAGGGTGTCTTCACTGCGGGCGTGAAGTTTCGCAACCAACATCTCTACGGCTGCCCGTTGCCCAACTTCGTACCGCGCCATGGTCGCCTCCCACACCTGTTCGCGCATCGGCTGAGATTTCCGGCGTCACCCTGGGAACGTCAGCACGCGACCCCACAGGCTCTTCGTCCCCCAGATCCCCGAGCGCAGACATTCAAGCTGGACGATCTGGCTGTGATCGACGAACAGGTTCACGTCTGGCCCGTAGTTCTTGACATACCAGGCGAAGACCTCTGAATCGGCTGCCTCGAACATGACGTGGTCCAACCCGAGCGCGTTGACAATTTTCCCTGGGACGTCCGTCCGCCACGTCGGCACGTTTTCAGTGATCCCCTCGGATTCGATCATCACCATGTACGCGCCCGCGTCGAGGAAGCGTTTTGCCTGAGCGATCGCCCAGGCGGGATCCCGCGTCCCCTCGGCCTGGAGTTCGGCCGCCGCGGTTGCGCCGCCGGCACCGAACTGAATGCCGACTTCGGGCTTCGCTTTCAATCCGGCCTTCTGCACCGCCTCGATGAGCCGGAGCCAGTCGTCGGTGGGAATGGTGATGAACCCGCTGGAGATCTCGATAATGTCGAACTCCAGTTTCTTGCATTCGCCGATGTAGTAGTGTACGGCGTCGGGGCCCTGGGTGAGGACGAACTCGATGAACCCACCGGTGGAGACCAGGACGTCGTGCTTGTGACAGACGTCGATGAGGGCTTTCACCGCGTCGCGGGGCATGAGCGAGAAGGACCCGCCCGCGAATTTCAGCGCATCGACATACCCGCCCATCGTCTCAAACACGTCCTCGAGGTAGCGGGTTCCCACGGGAGTGTAGTAGGGACCACGGATCTCTGTGACCCCTCGTTTTCGGGGTTTGGCTGGTCGGGCGTTCACTTTTAGCTGGGGGAAGGCCCGATCAGACTTGTGACGCTGTCGGTCAGGCATCGCTAGATCCTCCTCTCACCACACTCAAGGTGCGTGTCCACTTGCGCCACGATATCCGCTACGCGACCGGGGCTGGGACCTGTGCCAGCGCGTTAATCAGGTCGGCCACACGAAGGCGTTCCAGGTTGCCGACAGCGTCGACAATCGCCCGTCGCACGCTGGCGTCAGCGTACGGCGCGCTCAATCGGTCGAATTTCTCGACCACGGTCGTCCACCCCATGGGCCGCGTGTGGAACCCTTCATAGTCCTGCTTCTCCTTGGTGAACGTGCGCCCGTCGTGCAGCTCGATCCGGATCCGGCAGGGCATGCGGGCGGGGAATTGGTGGCTGAACTCCTCTACTGGTCGCACGGTTACCTTCCGAAGGAGCCGCTGGACATCCTCGCGCCGGATTCGCTCCGGCCGGTACTGGTCGGGCAGGACTTGGCCGTCGAGGATCGCGACCGCCACCATGAAGGGGAGACTATGGTCCGCTTCCTCTTTCGTCCGGATGAGCGTCTTGTCCCCCTCTTCACCGCCCCCGATGATGTGGAAGGCCACGTCAAAAGTCTCGATCTCGATCCGTGCGATCTCCTCCGGGCGAAACTGGTGGGCTTGCCGCATTTCAAGCACACCTTCAAGCGTCGCCTGCGAGTGAATCTCCGCGTTGTATCGTTTGACGATCGTCTGGGTAACCCGCTCGAGGTCCTCGTGCTCCCAATCGAGCTCGAAGCGACCGGCAATGGCTTCCATGAACCCTTTGTTCCCCTCGAACACCTGCGAGGGTCCCGTGATTCCCCGCGCAGCCAGGAAGGTCGCGTGGGTGGCCCCGAAGGCCGTGTTGGGGTAGGCGAGGGCCTTCCAGTGGGAGAGCGCTCCGGTCCGGGTCACGCGCAACGCGTTGAACGCTGTCCCACTGATCGCTATCGCGTTGGCCGTTTTCGCCTGATCGAGACCGAGCGCTTTCGAGACCCCCGCGGCGACAGCGTATGCGCCCTGGGTCGTATGGTCAAACCCCTTCGCGCGGACTGGCGCGACATCGCTCAGACGGCATTGGACCTGATAGGCGACGGCGAGGGCCGTCAGGAACTCCGGCCCGGTGCGGCGCGCGGGTTCCGCGGCCGCGAGCACCGCGCTCAAGTTATCGCTGGGGTGGCAGGTTTCGCGCGGGGCTAGGTAGCTATCGTTGAAGTCAAGATAGCGGACCAGGAAGCCATTGTAGAACGCCGCTCGATCGGGCGCGGTACGGTCACCACCAATGAGCGTGCACTGACCAACACCTCCGAACTCATGGGTGTGAGCCCGCACCATCCGGACTGGGTCGCCCTCCAGAGCTCCGATGGCGCACCCTAGGGCGTCCAGCACTCGGATCTTCATCTGCTGCCGAGCGGTCTCGGAGAGGACGTCGTAGGAAGCGCGAAGGACGAAAGCTGCCAAGCGTTCTGCATGCGTCATCTGGGCTCCTCGGATCGGTCTCCGACTACAGGCAGACGTGCAGTCGTGCCATGTGGCCGTTGGCAACCGGGTTTACCCTCTTGGTGGTTTGTGACACCACCTCCTCCAAAGGGTAGTTCCGATCCGAACGTCCTGGAATCGGGCGAGTACTCGATCCCACCCCCCGGCAGGCCATAAGGCGCCCACCAGCCCCCCTGGACTTTCCAAGGTCTTTCCCTCCCACCGCTCCATCTCATATCAGGTCGGCGCCCGATACGCCTATCAGGCCTGCCGGCCTCCCAGATGCTCCTCCGGCCCGATACCCGCCAATGACGAAGTACTGTACCTTTACAACCAGGACACCTCCCGAGGAGGAAAATGACCATGACGACGACCGGTAATGAAACCAAGTATTATGACGACCCGCCCCTGGCCCGGCTATTGTTCAACACGACCCGCCTTTCGTTGCTATGGGGCATCATCCGGATCTGGCTCGGTTATCAATGGGTCCAAGCCTCACTGCACAAGATCGGTGCCGACGCGTGGACCGGGAATGGCGCCGCGCTCAAAGGGTTCTGGGAGGCGGCGGTTCGGATTCCTCCGGCCCCGGCCAAGCCACCGATCAGCTTTGACTGGTACCGCAGTTTCTTGCAGTACATGCTCGACATCCATGCCTACACGTGGTTTGGGAAGTTGGTCGCCTACGGTGAATTCCTCATCGGCGCCGCGCTGATTGTCGGGGCATTCGTCGGGATCGCGGCCTTCTTTGGCGCGTTCATGAACTGGAACTTCATGCTGGCCGGTAGCGCGAGCACCAACCCCATGCTCTTCACCGTTGAAGTCCTACTGATCCTCGCGTGGAAAGTGGCCGGGTACTACGGCCTCGATCGGTATCTCCTTCCAACGCTGGGGACGCCCTGGAAACCGGGCAAGGTCTTTGGCGACCGGCACCTGCCGGCGCGCCATGCGTCCGCCCAAGATCTGTGACCAACGTGCTGCTCAACCAGTGGGGAGTCCCCCCCGCCGGCATCATGGCCTATCGAGACTCGTGGTGCTCTCACCAGGAGGTCAGTAATCCAGGCGGCTGAGTGCCAACCGTCCGCCGACGGCTCCTCAGCGCCGAGCAAACCGGGCGTGTCAGGCTGCTGGGTAGTGGGGTTCGTGCACTGTTTGCCGTCGAGTTCATAGTATGCTCTTAAGCGCGTCCACTGAGTTCCATGGGACAAGGAGGCCAACGATGAGTCCACGGCACACACGGATTGCAGTTGAGAACCGATCCTTTTCTGCGCCACGGCAGCTTGCGGCCTCTACCGATTTGAAACCCGAAAGTGTCCGGGCGGTCGCAGACGTGGTTAATCCCCTCATTGCAGATGCGTTTACCCTCTAACGTCAAAACCAAGAACTTCCACTGGCACCTCTCCGGTCCGCGATTCCGCGACTATCACCTGTTATTCGACGAGCGCGCGGCGACGATTCTGGAATCCATCGACGTGCTCGCCGAGTGGGTCCGTAAGCTCGGCGGGACGACCATCCGCAGCATTGCGCACATCGGACAGCTCCAAACCATCGCCGATGACAACGACAACTTCGTGCCGACTTCAGAGATGATCCGTCGGCTCCTCGCAGACAATCGACAGATGGCCGCACAGCAGCGAGCGGCCATTGCGGTGTGCGACGCTCACAAGGACACACCGACGGGGAACATCCTGCAAGAGATCCTCGATCAGACTGAACGGCGCATTTGGTTCTTGTTCGAGCTCAGCCAGGCGGATAGCTAGGGGATCCAATGGAGCCTAGTGTCGGGCAGTCTCGAGCGCGGTTGGCCCCTGGGCGGTGTTGACGGGGGCCGGTCGCGGACCTCATCACGGAGCATCGGGCACCCGCCCGAGGGCCAAAATCAGCCTCGCATCCGAGCCATCGCGGGATCCAAGACGTGCAAGAGCACGATCTCGGCCCCGAAAGTCTTCGCCAGCATCTTCGCCCACACCAGCGCGCCGTCTGCACTCGGGGAAGAGTCGGTCGGGACAAGGATTCTCCGGATCTGGATGGTCCTCGCCCTCCGCAGCTGCCTTGGGTGACCGGACTTGCCCTATCGTGGCACGGACGTGAGCCTCCAGGCGCATTCAGTTCATGGGGACGCACGATTGGCGCGCACTGTGCAGTCGCAGAAAGAGGAGCGCGCCAGATCCCGCGCGGTTCCTGCCAAGAGCGTGGTCCCCGAATACGTGTTAGGCATTACGGTCGCACTACAACCGCCGTGACCATCCCGTGCATGCCATGCTTCGACTCCGCGTGGGAGAGGATGTGGCAGTGGAGTGCCCAGATCCCCGGTTCACTCGCCTCGACGAGCAGGTCGTACCGTTCTCCAGGCGCGACATCGACGGTGTCCACGGCGTAGGGTTGGATGAGCCGGCGCCCGTCTTTGGCGATGACTGTCTGGAGGAGACCATGGAGGTGCATGGGGTGGATGATGGCCCCTTCATTCATGTAGCGGATGCGAATCCGCTGGCCCTTCTTGACCACGATCGGCTGGGTTGCGGGGAAGCTCTTACCGTTGAGGGTAAAGCCCAGGGGCCCATCGTTCACGACGATGATGACGTCTTGATCCACACGCGGGTCTTGGCTCCTTTCCCTCGGGTCGACGATGAAGGCACCTAGGAGCCCCTTGGTGATCTGCTCGTCGCCGAAGTGTGAATGGTACATGTGCGAGCCGACCGGTCGTGCGGTGAACTCGTACGTAAACGACTGGCCCGGCTTCACGGGTGGCTGCGTCAAGAACGGCACACCGTCCATGGCGTTCGGCGTGCTGAGACCGTGGAAGTGAATCGATGTACTCTCACGCAGTTCATTGCGGAGGATCACTCGGACCCGGTCACCCTCCGTGACCCGGAGGGTGGGACCAGGAACCTGCCCGTTGTAGGCGAAGGCCGGCCGCGTAACGCCGGGCTCAACCTCCCACTGCACCTCCCGCGCAACGAGCTCAAACACCTTCACGCCACCGATTACCTTCGGCTGGAGGACCTGGGCCCCCAGTCCTTCGGTCTTCGCGGGGAAGGCCCTAATGCGCGCCTCATGTGCTCTGTCGAGATCTTCAGGACCGGCTTCGCCGGCACGTGCCTCTTGAGGATTCACACCCTGTACATGTGGAAGGGTTCCCCGAAGTCGAAGCCCTCCGCCAACCCCCATCGCCGCTAATAGCGTGATCACAACCGTGATGAATGCCGCCTTGCCGGCTCCATTGCGCACTCTTGCCACCTCCGGTCCTGATTCCTGACACGCAACAACAGTACATCGCTTCTCCAAGGGTGGACATCAGGCGCATTCTCGATTCCGCATCGGGCGAAGGACGGATAGGACCAATCGACTGAACGCCCGATAGCACTCACGGGCGCAAGGGAGCATGCTAGGAAGTTGAGGTGGCTGCCATGACTAGCACACGTTCGCCAGAGACAAACCCAACTGATCCGTGTAGCCGGTGCGGTCTGCGCCGAGCGACTCGGCGGCTGGAAGAGCAAACCGGGACCAGTCTGAACCTATGTGAGGAATGCTACTGGGGGAAGGAGTCCACAGACCAGCCATCTTCCCCCCCGGCGAAGGCATGATCCCACGGCTCGCTCATCGACTTGGTCACCCTTCTTCCTCAAGCAAGAAGCGGGCCTAGACTAAGGTTGGCTCGATGCCCATCAGGCGCCGGTTCGTAACCGGCCTGAGACAAGGGAGACCAGATCGGAAAAAGATCCATTCGGGACCCGATGGCAGAATGTTGAAGACTTGCTAGACTAGGGTTCGGAGGGATGCGAGGCTAACGGCGAAGTAGCCGATTCAAGGGTTGGGCACGCGGGGCTCGAAAAAGCCGAACGATTACTTCGGGAGTAATCCCGGAGGATACCAAACGGCAAGAAGAACCGCAGTCTGGCCGAAGTCACGGCGAAACGCCGAAGCGAACGCGTCCCTCTGACTTTCCTCTCAGACTCACCCCCCGCTGTCTTTGGGATAACGGATTCGGTTAGCGTATGAGGCAAGGCGCGCGTCCCGGAGGCGCGAGAGATGGGGTGACGGGTCGCACTGTATCGAAGCTTAACCTGTACCGACTTCGCAAGGCGGCGCAATATGGCTTCCCACGCTCTCAGGCTCGAGTCGGTGGCCTGACGCGGCCAAGCAGGGTTTTCCAGCACGAACTCCCTAGCCTTCCCCGTGGTGCCTGCCGAGTGTCCGCCAAAACACTCTCACCGCACCAGGCGGACTGAATACTGCCCCCCCACTCACAAGGAACTCGTCGGTCGTCGAGAGGATCATTCCAGGGACTGCCGTCCACGATGAACAGATACCTGTGCTCGCCAGGGGCGAGAGTCACCACGATAGTCCACACGTTGTCGGGGCCCAGTGCCATATGATGCAAAGCCGTATCCCATCGGTTGAAATCCACGACAAGAGCGACCGAATTGGCGTCGGGCACACGCCTAGCGTCAAGCTCGAATGTCACCTCGCGCACCCTGCGATTGACCTGCGGTGCCACCATCAAGGCTCCCATACGCGCCCTCCTACGCATGCGCTTCCCACGGCGTACACCGGGCATCGGGTGGAGACCCTGATCCCATCGTCCTCGCGTTGCACCGGGGCCCGGTGTCGCGGCCCTCAATCACCAGTCGTCTCTGATTGGTCCAGGTGGGTACCGCCCGTCATCAGTCTGCCCGTTTCGGAACTCGTCCGTCAGGACATCCTCAGCGGCCCTCTTGAGCAGCGCACCTTTCGGCCCTCTCAGGTCCCTTGGATCCTTCGGGCTGACCGCTGAGCGGAGGCGCGCGTGTTTCGACATGCGCTTCGCCTTCTCGGCCTTGATGCTCGCGATCATCCTTTTCTTCATTGTCCCCTCCTTTCAGCTTGCCTGCCGTCCTCTCGAGGCAGCGTCCCCATCCACGATCCGAAGTTTGACGTTCCATCGATGCTCGTAGACTCGTCGCGCTCGTCGCCCTCCACGACAGTGTCACGCACCAGGGTCACCCGATGGTACTCTGCGATGTCGCCTCATCGCGAACCCCAAACCGCAAGAGCACATTCTCAACTCTCTTTGGTCTTGATGGAGCTCGACAGTCGTGACGCTCCCGGCGGGTGATGTTGAAGCCCTCTCCCGGAAGACGACTGTGGAATCGGCCGGCTATGCCGATCATCAGCGTCGCAAGGCACGTCGACCTCGCGATTCACGCGGCGTCAAGTGATTGAGAGCGGATCGAGCAGAGTGGTGCCCCCGCACCCTCACCGTCTTACCCTCTGGGTGGGCGTGACAGAGGATACCAGGACATTACTTGCCGGATCGCCCGCCTTCTGCGCGAGGGCGTCAACTTGTACATTGGCGCGGTGACGACCCGGACATCGAGATGGTGCTTTCGAAGGCGCTACCTCACGAATGTCGAGGAGTCGTCGCCCTCGTCATGTCACTTCCCGCCTCATCGACTCGAACTGCTCTCTCGTGAGTTCCCCCGCCGCGTAGCGACGGCGAAGGATCTCCATGGGGGGCTCGGCGTGCGGGCCGACAGCGCCCCGGGCGCTCGCCCATCGGACCACGGCCACGACCCCGACGATCACGAGCAGCCAAAACGCCAGCATCATGATCCACCCCATAGCCATCCAGCCCCACCCGGCGCCGGTCCCGTAAGGCCACATCATCGAACTCACCTCGCTCCACTAGTCGATCTTTACCTTGACTGCTGTCGCCTTGGCGCGTTCGGACTTCGGCACCCTCACCTCGAGCACGCCGTCCTTATAGGTTGCTTTCGCTTCGGGTCCCTTCACCTCGGCCAGCAATGGCAAGTTGCGCAGGAAGGTCCCGTACTGCAGCTCGTGAGTGTAGTAGTTGCGCCCCTTGCTCTCTTCCTCGTACCTGGCCTCTCCCTTTAGTGTGACCGCGTCGTTGGTCACGGTGATATCCACTTGCTTGGGGTCAATGTTCGGCAGGGCCGCCTTCACGACCACTTCGTTGTCCGTCTCGAACATCTCCACAGACGGCTCCCACTCTATTCCTATCGTGGCCAGTTCACGCGGTGGGCGACGGTTGAAGAGGTCCTCCAGCAGCCGTTCCACTTCCCGGCGCATCTTCCTGAGATCTTCAAACGGCTCCAGACGTATCAAGCTCATCACTCCCTCCTCCCCCTTTGCTCATGACCTTTCCATCTATAGAAATAGCACCTGCCAGGGTCGAAAGGTATCGGGCCGGAACCTGATTGGTGAGCGGGCTACCTGCCGCACCCGAGCTGCCAAGAGGAACCTCACGTAGCAGCAGGACGCCCGAGGTGTCGCAACAGTCCCGCACCCTACAAGTGAAGTGGAGAGGCTAGGTCTCAGGTCAAGGATCGATCTCGCCGTCAGGGGCAGGGAAACGCGAATCGGTGGTTCGCCGCATACACCCTGAGAGTCTCGGAGGCTATCCTGAGAACGGCCTCCGCTATGCTCCGCGCTCGTCCCCCCCGGATGACAGGTCCCCTCATGACCTGACCTCAAATCAATCTGCGGCTCGATATCCCCGACCCCAAGCCCTCCGTAGACTGGATTCAGGTCGTCAGTCGAGGAGGGCCAACGACAATGAAGCCTAACGAAGGACCCGTGGACGGGGCATGCGGATGGTGCTGGGAATCCTGCTGACCCTTGTGGCACCAGTCATTCCCTCACCCTGGGTCTAGCTAGCGGTGGTTGGTGCTCTGGGCTTGCTCACGACTGCGCTTACCGGAGTATATCCCTCTACACACTTATTGGTATCCGGACGAGCCGGTCACAGGTTCCCATGGCCCGATGAAGAGACGGGTCGTCTTGGGCGGGACCCATCTATACACCTCGTCGCCCGACTTTCCGTCTCGGCGCAACCATGCAGCGGGCGAACTGGTCGATTCCCCCACATGGCGGCTTGCTACCAGACCACCTCAGTGCGTGCCTGATGGATATCAAGCCGTGGCCCGATGGCCACCACCCGGTTGTGGGGTAGAGTTGAAACAGGAGAGGAGGAGCGACCATAATGCTGACACGACCAAACCCCCAAGCACCGAAGCAGGTACAGACCGACCGAAAGACCACCGCCCTCTGCCCGCGATGCGGCCAACTCTTTGAACCGACGGAGAGGAACTGGGCGTGCCCCCGGTGCGGATCTCGGGTGATCGATATCCTCGACCATGCGTATCTGATTCCGGGCGCACGAGAACGGCTTGACCCGGCAGGAGTGGCCATCAGGGTGCAGTCTCGATGTCAGGCATCTGGCGAAGAACCGGATACCTTGACCAGGAGGTAGGCGAAACCGACTCAGCACCTGCTAGCACTCATGGCCGAAAGGGAGTCGGCTCAGTGTGAAAGTAATTATCATTGAACAGACGGTCGCCAGGGACAGAGCAGCAACCTGAGGGTTGAAAGGGGGGACGTGAAGATGAGTCTTACTCCACGAGAGTTATGGACGGTACTGCACGGACTTGTCTTCGGATCGTTGTTCCTGCTGGCATTCGCCGGGGGCTTGGCAGGCCTATATAGCTTGCGGGCTGAATGGGTCACCCTTGCGGGGGTGCACGAACGGATCAGGCGACTACTCGCTGGAACCTGGGTCATGGCGGCTGTCTCATGGCTCACTGTGGCAAGTGGCACGTTCATCGTCTACCCCTGGTACCGAGCCGGAACGCCAGGCAGTCCGCGTTCCCAACTCCTGGCGAATCCGGCCACCCAACTCTGGCACAACTTCGGGATGGAGTGGAAGGAACACGTGGGGTGGTTTGCTCCGATCTTGGCCACAGCGGTGGCGATCATCGTCGCCCAGTATGGCGAACAGCTGGCAAAGGATGCCCGCCTGCGGCGCGCCCTCATCTGGCTCTTCATCCTCGCGTTTGCCGCCGCTGCGATTGCCGGTCTGTTTGGTGCGTTCTTGAATAAAACGGCGCCGATCCGATAAGGGGGGATCAAGAATGGCCACGATGTTGTCGACATCGAAACCCACCGGTCCTGGCGCGGCAGCGGTTCTCGCCGCGGGGATCGGGACGTTCATGATTGGTCTCATGACCTCGCTGGCGGAGGCATCGCCAGGCCTGAAAGGCGCTCTCAACTGGTACAATCCTTCCGGACCGCTGTCCGGGAAGATCGGGGTTGGGATCCTGGTCTGGCTCGTCGTCTGGATTGCGCTTCACTCGGCCTGGAAGAACAAGGACGTCAACTTCAACCGTGTCTTCGGGTGGACAGTCGGATTCCTCATCCTTGGATTCCTGCTGACCTTCCCACCCGTGTTCGACGTCTTTAAGCGGTAACGTCCCCGGTTGGCTGTCGGTATCTTCTAGCGGGCCGCTCGTGGGTGAGCGGCGTGGGCTAGCCTTCTCCCTGCTAGGGCGTGCTGGATCCGGCTCGCCAGGGGGATAGGTTCCCCCGGGGCGTAGAGCAGCGTGTGGCCTACCTTGCCCACGGGGCGGAGGAGGCCTGCCCCCCTCAGCCAGCCGATGGAGCGGTCATGCGTGGCGGGACCCTAGCATCGCTTTCAACGACCGTGCTGACGCCACCACCCCCATCTCCACGGTGTGCACACCATGCAGACGATCATTAGTCTGGGCGGGGTCCTGCGCGTATCCGGCGTTCAACCGATGCTACGATCGGCTGCACGTCCGATGGCAACCGCTCTGTCGCGTTGATACTCTGATCGTGGGATTTCCCGGCCAGCGGGTCTAGGGGTCGCTGGCCGGGCTGGAGACGACCTAGTGAGATACCTTAGAGCCTTACTCGTCCTAGTAGCCGCGATGGCGGCCCTGACGCTCGTCTCAGTCGTGTCTTGCGTTGCCTATGTGGCCCGCCTCTGGGAGCGGGCAAGGACGACAGGGAACTCCCCCCACGGTTAGCTGGAGCTCGGATCGTCGGCTCTCGGGGGGAAAGAAACGGTTGAGAGGGTGGCCCCAGCACTCGCTAGACGTCCAACCTCTCGGCGCGCTTGTGGGCGGTTTCCAGAGTTCCTGGGTAGTCAAAGATGCCTGACGGAAGAGGGGCAGTCACCGATGGTAACGGGGGCGTCACAGGCCCAGAAAGTGAAAATCCTGATCGCCGACGACCACGCGATTGTCCGTGAAGGGATCCGAATGATTCTGCAGTCACAACCCGACTTCGAAGTCGTCGGGGAGGCGCAAGATGGCGAGGAGGCTGTGCGGCTAGCAGAAGCACTCAAACCCGATGTGGCCGTGATGGACATCAGCATGCCCACCCTCACGGGCATCGAGGCCACACAGAGAATCAAGCAGAGGGTCCCTCGGACGCAGGTCCTCATCCTCACGATGCACGAGGAGGAATCCTACGTCTTCCAGCTCCTCAGCCGGGGGGCAGCCGGCTACGTCCTCAAACGGTCGGCCGCGACCGACCTAGTGGACGCCGTCCGAGCTACGGTACGCGGGGAGACCTTTCTCTATCCGACCGTGGCGCGAAGCGTTGTGCGAGACTACCTAGACCGCCTCCACGCCGGAGAGGGGAAAGAGCGTTACGATGGGCTCACCGCGCGCGAACGCGAAATCCTGGTCCTCATTGCAGAGGGGCTGACCAACACGGACATTGCGAGCAAGCTCGTCATCAGTGTGAAAACCGTGCAGACTCACCGCGCGCACCTGATGGAGAAGTTGGACCTCCATGACCGCAGCCTCCTCGTGAGGTACGCGGTTCGAAAGGGTCTCATTCAGCCTTAACAGCTGCCGTCCGCCGCCATTGCAGCCTCCGCGATAGTGCTCGTGGCACGAGTTACTCTCGCGACGACCACACCGCACCCTAGGACATAGCCTCGCGCTAGGCGAAGTTTCGTCTCCTGATGGCGCTCTTTGGGACACTGGCGGTCGGCGTTGGCGTGCACCTCGCGGTCACCCTCGTCTTGCTCCTTCGCTACCTGGAGGGACGCGAACAACTCATCGGGTGGTGGGCCCTCGCGTACCTCTTCTTCACCGCCCATGTCGTCGCCGAGGCTCTCCTCGTTATCGCCCCTGATCCGACCCTCTTTGCTATCCGGCACGTCCTTTTTATCGCTGCGGCGTGGGCGATGGTCTCCAGCTTTCGCCCCCGGTGGAGCATCACCGCCAGCGCTGCAGGAGGGACGCTGCTCTGCATCCTTCTTGTCCCCATCTCGCCAGTCGCCAGTGCCCTCACCGCATCCCTCTTAGGGGGAATCGGCTTCGTAGCGAGCGCATGGCAACTGTACGATCGCGAAGGAGGGCTGCGGGCGTCCAGCACCACGCTCCTGTTCTGGGGGTTGCTCCTCACGGGCATCCACGCGCTTGACTACCCCTTCCTCCGAACCCACCCACCGTTAGTTGGAGTCGGCGCAGCCCTCTCCGGGGTCTTCACCCTGATGCTCGGCATCGGCATGGTCCTCTGGGTCCTGCACCGAACCCGAGATCTCATAATGATGAATGCCATCGCCGAGACGCTCAACCGTTCCGTCGACGTGCGCGACGCGCTTCACGGCGCGTTGGAGCAGGTCGTCGCGCTGATGCGACTCGACAGCGGCTGGGTCTTCTTGCGGAAGAACGGGGAGTTTCACGTCCATGCAGAGGTAAACCTCCCCCAAGAGCTCGCGGCGAATGACCGCGCGGCGATGCAAGGCGACTGCCGCTGCCTGCAATTGCTTCGCGAGAGACAGCTGACCCAGGCCGTCAACTACGTGAACTGCATGCGTCTTGAAGGAGCAGGATGGACACGACCCCGCCACGCCACCGTCCCACTTCAGACGACGTCTGGGGTCACCGGGGTGATGAACCTCGTCCTTCCTCCGCGACGCACGCTGACCCCCAGGGAACTCATGACCCTCTCCTTGATCGGCCATGAGATTGGGCAAGCCGCTGAACGCCTCCGGTTATATGAAGAGGTCCGCGAAAAAGAAGCCATTCGCGGTCAGCTGCTCCAGAAACTCATCACCGCGCACGAAGACGAACGTCGACGCATCGCCCGAGGGTTGCACGACGAGGCCGGGCAATCGCTGACGGCCCTGATCCTGAACCTTGAAATGGACGAACGCGCGGCGTCTCCTGATCAGCAAGGGCGACTAGCTCGGCTGCGGCGTATCGCGGAAGAAACACTCGCCGAACTCCGGCGAGTGATCTACGGGCTCCGCCCCACGATTCTTGATGACCTCGGACTGGCTGCGGCCATCCGATGGTACGTCAAGGAATCGATCGAGCCGCAGGGCCTGCAGGTCACGATGACCCTGCCCGGCCTTGACGAGCGGCTTCCCCCCCACATCGAAACGGCGGTCTTTCGCATCGTCCAAGAAACGCTCACCAACGTCCTCAAACACGCCAATGCTCGTGCGGTGACCGTTGCCGTGACGCAGAAAGAGCACCAGCTCTGCGTCATCATCACCGACGATGGCCAGGGGTTCCAGGCCACGGTCACGTCACAGAGTCGGAAAGGCGGGGGGCGGGGACTAGGCTTGCTTGGGATGCGGGAACGAGCAGAACTGTTGGGGGGGACGTGGACCGTTACTTCGCGACCTGGTGAGGGGACCCGGATCGAAGCGGTGATCCCCGTGGAGCAACCCGATGGCCAAGATTAAGGTCCTGATCGCGGACGATCACACCCTGGTCCGCGAGGGCATCCGGATGATCCTTGCCAGGGAACCCGATCTCGAGGTCGTCGGCGAGGCGGCGGACGGGCACGAAGCCCTGCACCTCGTCGAGACCCTGCATCCCGATGTGGTCGTCATGGATCTCAGCATGCCTGGCATGGGTGGAATCGAGGCGACGCAGCAGTTGAAGACGCGCCATCCTGAAACCGCAGTCCTCGCGCTCACGATGCACGAGGATGAGAGCTACGTCTTCCGCCTCTTGCGTGCGGGAGCGCTCGGCTATGTGCTCAAGCGCGCGGCGGCACATGACCTGGTCCAGGCGGTTCGGGCGGCGGCGCGGGGAGAGTCGTTCCTGTACCCCTCGGTGGCGCAGAAAGTCTTGGCTGACTACCTCAAGCGGGTTGAAACGGGCGAAGCTCGTGAGCACTATGACGGACTCACAGACCGCGAAAAAGAAATTCTCACGCTCATTGCGCAAGGGTTGAACAACCACGCGATCGCGGACAAGCTATTCGTGAGCATCAAGACGGTGCAGACACATCGCGCACACATCTTGGAGAAGCTTCATTTGCACGATCGGACGGAACTCGTCCGCTACGCGATTCGTAAAGGCCTGATCGAAGCGTGACCCCTCGGCTGGGAATTCCCCCACATCGGCCAGGGACAAGCGCCCTACTGCAGAGCGCAGCAGCCTAATCTGGCACCCTCCGCCCCACGGGTCGGTCAGGGCTTGTATTCCAACGACCTATGGGAATTCAACTTCACCAGGGCCCGGGCCGGAGGAAACTCGGGTGGAATCCTCCAATACACGCTGTCAGGTCGCACACTGATGAGTCGAAGAGCCAAAATGGAACTCCGGAGAGATCCTTAAGGAGGCGACGGCCATGCCCGCAACTCAGCGAAATGTGCCCTTCGATTCCGCAAAAGCTGCAGCGTTCGCCGGGCATTTTCTGACGGCGCTCAACTCCGGCGCCCTCTGTTTGATGGCCTCCATTGGCCACCGCACCGGGCTCTTCGATACCATGAGCGGGCTGGCTCCATCAACAGTGGGAGAGATTGCCGAAAAGGCTGGGTTGAACGAGCGGTACGTGCGCGAGTGGTTGGGGGCGATGGTCACAGCAGGAGTGGTCGAAGTCGACCCGACCAGCACCCATTATGTACTGCCGGCGGAACACGCCGCGTGCGTGACGCGCGCAGCCGCGGCCGACAACATGGCGGTCTTTGCCCAGTACATCGCGATCATGGGTGGTGTGGAGGATGAGATCGTCGAGCGCTTTCAGAAGGGTGGCGGCGTTCCGTATGATAGGTTTCCGCGCTTTCATGCCGTGATGGCGGAAGACAGCGGCCAGTCTGTGCTTTCATCACTCAAGTCACACGTCCTTCCGCTCGTGCCGGGGGTGACCGACCGGCTCGCTACGGGTATCCGCATGCTCGACGTTGGTTGCGGCAGTGGCCGGATCCTGAATCGACTGGCAGAATTGTACCCGAACAGCCGGTTTACTGGGATGGACTTCTCGCCGGAGGCGGTAGGGACTGCGCGTGCAGAAGCAGCGCACAAGCGACTACGGAATGTCGAGTTTACTATCCGCGACCTGAGCGATTTCGACGAAACCGCGGAACCCCAAGCCTTTGACTTCATCACGACGTTCGACGCCATTCACGATCAGGCCAAGCCGCTCAGCGTGTTGAGAGGCATCCATCGCGCGTTGAAGCCCGATGGAGTATACCTGATGCAAGATATCCGCGGATCCAGCTACGTGTACTACAACATTGGGCACCCTATTGGCACATTCATCTATACGATATCGACCATGCACTGCATGACCGTGTCGCTGGCGCAGGACGGCGAAGGACTGGGCGCCATGTGGGGCGAGGAAAAGACGCGCGAGTACCTGCGAGAGGCCGGTTTCCGCTCTATTGAAACGCATCAACTGGCGCACGATATTCAGAATAACTGGTACCTGGTCAAGAAGTGACATCAGGCATCTGGATGTATGAGTGACCTAGTACCGATTCCTTTGAACACCCGCCTGGGAGCGCCCGCTCTCACGATTGCGCGCCTCGATCGGTCGCTGGCCTTCTACCGCGATGTGCTTGGTTTCCGGCTCCTCCAGCAGGAGGGAGATCGGGCCGAACTCACCGCAGACGGCGCGACAGTAGTGCTGGAACTGACCGGAATCCCCGACGCTCGCCCCAAACCCCCACGTACGACCGGCTTGTACCACTTCGCGATCCTGGTCCCCACCCGAATCATGCTGGCCCGGTCCCTGCGACGCCTCATTGACGCTCGCTATCCGCTCCAAGGCGCCTCCGACCACCTCGTGAGCGAAGCGCTCTACCTGGCCGACCCGGATGGGAACGGGATCGAGATCTACGCCGACCGGCCTCGCGACCAGTGGCGGTATCAGCACGGGAAGATCGCCATGGCGACCGAGCCCCTCGACCTTGACGATCTGCTGGCGCAACTCTCCCCCACCCGTGGGGGCGCCGCAGACGAGATGCTGGATCCTGCAACGCGTATTGGCCACGTCCACCTCCATGTCGGGGATCTCGCGGCCGCGGAGGCCTTCTACTGTGGTTTGCTCGGCTTCGAGGTGATGCAGCGGGACTACCCCGGGGCGCTGTTCGTCTCAGCGGGCGGCTATCATCACCATATCGGCCTCAATGTGTGGGCCGGCGTGGGTGCTCCGCCTCCGCCGCCGAACGCAGTCGGCCTCCGGTATTTCACGATCGTGCTCCCCACCGATGGCGACCTGACCGCCCTCATTGAACGGCTGAGGGCGGCTGGCGTCTCACCGGATCGCGAGGGACCTGGGTGGCGGCTTCTAGACCCCGCGAAGAACGGTGTCCGCCTCATCGCGGACCATGGTCGCAGGACCTCGCGCCCAATCCCACAGGAGCCGGGATAGACCGCTCAGGCGCGCGACGCTCCAGGCTGCCCGGAATTCCTGGCCTCCCAGATCGTCGCCCACAAGGCTCCAAACCCGATCAGCATCGCGAGGAGCCGGAGCGCCCATCCCACCCACGGGATCGCAAAGAGGATCACGAGCACGAGGACACCCAGCGTCATGGTAATGTAAGCCGATGTGGAACGGGCAGCATTCCGCTGCACCACGCCGACGATCCCTTCTCCTACCCGAGCCGCCGTGAAGATCGTGCCAGGGGACAACGTCGCCAAGTAGAGGAGCATGGCGACCACGGACGCTGGAATCATGACAACGGTCGCCAGCAAGATCACAACCCCGACCGGCACGACGACCAGCAGGACGAACCCGACCAGGAGGCTCAAGCCAACCTGTCTGCGAATTCGCTCAGCAACGCCCGCTGTCCAGCGAGGCGCAATAGCCACCGCGGCAAACCCGAGCGCCAGCAACCAGAGCGCCTCGAGCACCGCCACAACCAGCCGGGCGAGGACCGAGTCGAAGCGGAACATCGGACGGGGCGCGGGGGGCGGGGTCAGCCGTTCCACGCCTCCAGTGACTTGCGCCGCAGGGTCGATCTCAGCCATGCCCTCGGATGTGTAGCGCAAGCGACCCTGGACGCGAGCGGTCGGCAGCAGCACGATGTGGTTCGCGCGCACGTCTGCATCCCCCTGGATCGTCCCACTGATGAAGATGCGACCCCCATTGAGCAGGGCGTTGCGTTTGACGGAGCCCGAGACCCGTACGGTGCCGCCCGCGGCGACCAAGTCGCGACCAATCTCAGCGGTGCGTTCGATGACGATAGTTCCTCCAGCGACCACGACATCCGAGCCGACGTGATCGGTCATGCTGAGGGTCCCCCCGGCTGCACGGATGCTCCGGCCGACGCTTCCGCCAAAGCTCAACGTGCCGCCCGCCGCGAGGACGCTTCCCGTGACTGGTCCGGCAACGGTCACGGTTCCCCCGACCACCACCAAGTCGCCGTCGACCGGGGCGACGGCTTCGACTGTCCCGCCGCTGATGTAGACGTCATCTTGAAGGGGTTCACTCACTACGACCACGTTCCCGGCCCGCGGCACGAACGCGTGCGTGGGCGTCGGCGCGACCAACCACCAGCTGCAGAGAACCAGGACGAGGACCGTACGGCGCATCTCGATCACCTCCGGGCATTGAACTGAGCATCCGGGAACTGTTCGTCACCCGACTCTGGGGGCACACCGCAGCGAGGCGTCCGCTGCGGGAGACGCCCGCCTCAGAGATGCCAGTTCGGTTCTCCTGGCGGTTTCCCCGCTCCACTGCGCTAGTATGAGGGTGATGTCCGCGACCCGCTTCTTCTCTCAGACGCAGGAGTCGACCCCATCCAGAGCAAAACCAATCAAGACACCATCTGCGTTCTTTGCAGGAGAGAGAGGGTCCGCACGGCATGGCAGCTGCTCCCCCCCCGCCTGACGCACGCACGACAGGACGACAATTCGGGGCGCTAATCTTCGGGATGATCGTGGTGGGTGGGGTCGTCCTCACGCTTGTGGCGCGGAACCTGTGGTGGCTCCCCCCGGTCGCTTCTGCGCATGGCCTCGAGGTCGATCGCCTCTTCTACACCACGCTCGTCGTCACCGGGATTGTCTTCGTAGGCGTGCACGCGTTGCTGGCCTTCTTCGTATGGCGCTATGGGGCCCGGGGAGGGGAGCGCGCGGCCTACTGGCATGAAGACCGGACCCTCGAGCTCACCTACACCCTGGTCCCGGCAGCAATACTTGTGTCGCTCGTGTCTATGGGCGCCGTCGTGTGGAGTCGGGTCCATAGTGCCCCCCCGCCCAACGCGGAAGTGATCGAAGTCCGCGGCGAGCAGTTCGGATGGGTCGCCCGCTACCCGGGTCCCGACGGGGTCTTTGGCCGCATCTACCCCGAGTTGATCAACACCATCAAGAATCCCATGGGGCTGGATCCCGCCGATCCCGCCGGCGCAGATGATATCGTAACCCGTGAGGTCCATTTGGTTGTCAACAAACCGATCCGGATCCGGTTGCGGTCCAAGGATGTGATCCACAGCTTCTTCATCCCGGCGTTCCGCGTGAAGCAAGATGCGGTCCCCGGGATGACGGTCGAGATCTGGTTCATCCCGACGAAGGAAGGCGACTACGAGATCGCCTGCGCGGAACTGTGTGGGGTCGGCCACTACATCATGCGCGGGAAGCTGAAGGTCGAGACCCAAGCGGCCTTTGACGCGTGGTACGCGCAACAACCCCCTGCCCTGGCCCAACCGCCGAAGTAGCGAGAGGAGCGTCTCGATGACCATCACACACCACGAAGTCCACGCGGACCACCAGCTCTCGTTCGTCCGGCGGTACATCTTCAGCCAAGATCACAAGATCATCGGGATCCAGTACCTGATGACCTCGTTCGTGATGGCTCTCGTCGGCGGACTGTTGGCGATGCTCATTCGGCTCCAAGTGGGTTTCCCCGGAGCCAGGTGGCCGCTGGCAGGCCTCCTGTTCCCCGGGGGGTTCTCCGGCGGTGCAATCAAGCCCGACTTCTACCTCTCCGTCGTGACCATGCACGGGACGATCATGATCTTCTTCGTGCTGACCACCTCGCTCTCGGGAGGGTTTGGCAACTTCCTCATTCCGCTCCAGATCGGCGCCCGAGACATGGCATTCCCGTTCCTGAACATGCTGTCGTACTGGCTCTACCCCCCGGCGATCCTGATACTCCTTGCCTCGTTCTTCGTTGCGGGAGGCGCCCCCAACTCCGGATGGACCGCTTACGTTCCCCTCAGTGCGCTGAAAGAGGCAGCCCCGGGGTCCGGGCTGGGCCAGACCCTGTGGCTGATCGCGCTCGCGATGCTCATCGTCGCGTTCCTCTTCGGGTCCCTCAACTACATCACGACCATCTTCCAGATGCGCACCCGCGGCATGTCGATGATGCGCATGCCCCTGACGATCTGGGCGATGTTCGTCACGGCGATCCTCATGCTGTTGGCCTTCCCCGTGCTCTTCGCCGCGGTCATCATGCTCTTGTTCGACCGGTTGGCCGGGACGAGCTTCTTCGTCCCCTCGGGCCTCGTGGTAGGGGGCCAGCTAATCTCCCATAGCGGGGGGAACCCCTTGCTCTGGCAGCACCTGTTCTGGTTCCTCGGTCATCCGGAAGTCTATGTCCTCATTCTCCCACCGATGGGTATCGTGTCCGAGATTCTCGCCACCCAGGCGCGAAAGCCGATCTTCGGGTATCGGTACATGGTGGGCTCGATGGTCGCCATCGCCGGGTTGAGCTTCCTGGTCTGGGGGCACCACATGTACGTGAGCGGCATGCATCCGCTTGTCGGGGCGGCGTTCATGGCCACGACACTCGTTATCGCTATCCCGTCGGCCATCAAGACGTTCAACTGGGTGGCGACCCTGTGGCGCGCACGCATCCGCTTCAGTCCGGCGATGCTGTTTGCCATCGGGTTCGTGTCCCTGTTTGTGACGGGTGGCCTGACCGGCATCTTCTTGGGCTCGCCGCCGGTGGACATTTACCTCCACGATACGTACTTTGTCGTCGCCCACTTCCACTTCGTCATGGCGAGCGCGGCCCTGTTCGGCCTCTTTGCCGGCACGTACCATTGGTTCCCCAAGATGTTCGGGCGCATGATGGACGAACGCCTGGGGCGGATCCATTTCTGGTTGACGTTCGTCGGCATCTACGCGACGTTCTTCCCCATGCACTTTGCGGGCGTCGCAGGGATGATGCGCCGGATCTACTCCACGAGTCTCTACGCGCACCTCCAAGGACTTGGCGTGCTCAACATGTTCATCTCGCTGGCGGCCTTCGGGCTGGGTCTGGCGCAACTCATCTTCGCCTACAACTTCTTAGTGAGCCTCTTCCGTGGGCAGAAGGCTGAGGCGAACCCCTGGGAGGCCACGACCCTGGAGTGGCAGACCTCCTCACCGCCCCCGCACGGGAACTTCGGCGACACGCTCCCAACGGTGTATCGCTGGCCGTACGACTATAGCGTCCCTGATGCTCCGCGGGACTACATCCCACAAACCGTTCCGCCGACGCCGCTCCCAGTCCAGGGCGGGGCGGGCGACCCAGGAGCGCAATAGGTGGCAGTTCCGCAAGCGCCCACCCTCGAGAAACCACCACCCCCACGGGGTCCCAACCGGCCCAACGGGGAGGATGGCGGGCATCCGCGCGACGGCGGAGACGCCATGGTACGCCCTCCGCTGCCCTCCGCCCGCATTGCCGTGTGGCTGCTCGTGGGGGCGATCACGATTCTCTTCGCGGCATTCACGAGCACGTACCTCGCGCGGCGTGGAGAGGCCGACTGGCGGGTGGGGCCCCTGCCCTCAATTCTGTGGCTGAATACGCTGGTGCTCCTGCTCAGTAGCGCCAGTCTCTACTGGGCACGGCATCGTGGGCGGCGAGGACACCTGGACGACGTTCGTATGGGGGTCGCGGTGGCGACTGCGTTAGGCGTGCTCTTCCTGATGGGACAGGTAGCGGCGTGGCGCCAACTGGTTGCCGCGGGGATCTATCTCACAACAAACCCCCACAGCGCGTTCTTCTACCTCTTGACCGGGACGCACGCGGTGCACCTTGTGGGCGGGGTCGCCGCGCTTGGCTACGCCTTGCGTGCCGCGCGACGGGCGACTAACCCGGCGCGGGCCCTCGAGGTCGTCGAGCCTGTCGCCACGTACTGGCACTTTGTCGATGGGCTCTGGCTCTACCTATTCGGGATCCTATTTTGGCTCTAGACGGACCCAGGTCGGAGGTCTCATGACCACTGCTGACGCCGCACCGCGTGAGCACGAAGGGGCTGCGGAGTGGAGCGGGGGTCAGTCACCGTTCGCGGTAGGCTGGCCCAAGCTCATGATGTGGCTGTTCCTCGTCTCGGACACCCTCACGTTCGCGGGGCTGCTCACCGGCTATGGGGTGATGCGGCTCTCGCTCGGGCGGTGGCCGGTGCAGGCCGAGATTTTCCGGATTTGGCTCGTTGGCCTCATGACGTTCATCCTCATCTGCAGCAGCGCGACCATGGCGGTCGCGGTTGCCGCATCCCGGCGCGGCGCGAAAACGCTCGCGCTGCGGTTCCTCTTCTTGACGGTGCTCGGCGGCCTCATGTTCTTGGGGATGCAGGCCTATGAGTGGACGAGCTTCATTCGCGAGGGCGCGCGCCTCTTTGGCAACCCCTGGGGGATCCCGCAGTTCAGCGCGACGTTCTTCATCATCACGGGGTTCCACGGGGGGCATGTGACGGCGGGGGTCATCTACCTCTTGATTACGGCCGTCCGATGGGCCCGCGGGCGGATCATGGCAGAGAGTGTTGAGATTGCCGGCCTCTATTGGCACTTCGTCGACTTGGTGTGGGTGTTCATCTTTACGCTGCTCTACCTGATGTAGGCCACATCGCTGGCCGAGAAGCGCAACCGGGGACATGCGCGGGTAGATCCTAGGCTAGGAGGACCCTCCGAGTGGAAGCACAGCAGCACGAAAGCGGATACAAGACCTACGCTGTAACGTGGTTTTGGTTGCTGGTGCTCACGCTGCTGGAGCTTGGGATCGTCCTCGCGCACGTCCCCAAAACCCTGCTCATCATCTCCCTGATCGTCCTGGCCCTGATGAAAGCAACCCTGATCGTAGCGTACTTCATGCACCTCCGCTACGAACGGTTGAGCTTTGTCTACGCGGTCGTGATCCCCCTCTTCTTGGGGGTCATCCTCTTCTTCGGCCTGGCGCCGGATGCGATCAACGTCTTGCACCTGCGCTAGCCGATCGGTGCGTCGAGCGCGCTATTTCCCGTACCACTTCTTGAGCCAGCCGCGGACCATCGTCGACTCTTGGCTTTCGACCTGGATGATCGACTGGGCGAGCGTCTTAACCGCGGGGCGGCTCGCCTTCTTCATCGCCAGGTGAGCGAGCGCGACGTCACGATCAAAGTGCTTGGTCATGAAGGCGATATACGCCTGCTCCAACGCTGCACCCCCAAGCCCGCGCATCTGCTTGACGGTCGGGGTCGCCACGCCGACATTCCGCTTGGGCGCAGTCGCGCCGGCCTCTTGCAGGATGCCTAGCATCTGGCGCACCTGCGTGCCCTTGCGCTCGATCATCCGTTGATTCCACTGGAGCATTTCGGAGTGATCGCCGCCATGGGTCGCGACGTAGGCAACTTCCACGACCTCTTCATCTTCAGGAATCAACGCTTGAAGGTAGGCGACATCAAACGCTGATCCGCTCAATTTCGAGAGCGCGGCGACGGTCGGGTCGGTCGCTGGCTTGGACGAACTCGCCGCGGCGAACGAGACCGTTCCGAGCACGAGAACCATCAAGCACACGAACGCACGCATCACACACCTCCAGGGAGAAGTTGAAAGCATCACACGGTGCAGCACGTGTGAACTGGGCAGTTACTCTATGCCCACGAAGGGTGCGCAAGAGACGCGTTGACCACTTGGCCTAGATTCCGCAGGACACTCCCGACCCGCTCCTATGCATCGGTCGAGCCTGCCACCACTGTCCCTATGGGAACTCTCCTCGCTCAATGGCCGCAACGATGTGCCAGGCAATGGCGCGGTCGCCCGATTGAAGCCCTGGCGTCTCGGCTGACAGCTGGGCGTCGTGCACCCGCTGGAACAGATCGAGGCGGGCCTACAATGTCCGGATCCCCGACCCCAGACCGCGACAGCTCCGCCTCGACGTCACGGTGCCGCGGCGCTGACCTGGATCACGAGCAGCAGCCTGCACGCGAGCTTGGATTTCGCCCTGGTCGGCGCCGTCGTCGGAGAGTTCATCGGCTCCACGCAAGGGCTGGGCTACCTGGTCGCCGCAGCCAAGGGGCACTCAACGCGAATGGCGTCTTTGCGGCTATGGGCATCCTTTGAATCGTAGCCCTCACCGCGGATGCCCTCGTGACGAGGCTGGAGCAACGGCTCACGCCGTGGCGGACCGTCCTGGCGCAGGGGCTTTGGAAGGCCCGCCCCAGCCGAGGGATGGCTCGCGTCTCGGTAAGACGAGCCCGGCTCGACCCCAACCCGACCCGACGATGCCCCGGGGCCTTTCTTGACCGCCAGGAAGATCCGAGGCTTAGACCCCCTTCCAGTTGAGCACAACTGGTCATATGATCATTGGGAGAGGGCCCCCAAGCCGATCTGTACTCATGGCATGGAACTTGCTTATGATAAGGGGCAGAAACGAGGAAAAGGACTGGAGGGCGTCACGGTCGCCGTAACCCAACCATGCCAATTCGCACCTTGATTCTCGACAAGCACACCCTCATCCGGAGTGAAGTCGAGACGCTCCTGCGCCAAGCCGGGGACATCGATGTCGTTGGGAAAGCCGCGTGGAACGAGGAACTTATCACGAAGGCGTTGCGCTTGAAGCCCGACGTCGTTCTATTTCGGGTCGGCGCGTTAAGTCAGGAAACCATCGACGCCATCGTGGCGATCCGGAGTCGGTGCCCGCAGACCAGCATTCTTGTGCTGACCGAAGAAAGCGATCCTGCCGCGGCCATGCGGGCCTTGGAAGCGGGGGCTGTCGGCTACGTGCTTGAGGACATCGAGCCCCCCAACCTCGTGCGCGCGGTCCGCAACGTCGCGGAAGGGAAGGCCATGCTCAACCCCCGGCTCGCGCGGCACATGATTCACCGCCTCACCTCAGGGAACGGCCGTGCAAACACGCAGGAGCTCCGGGCGAAGGGGTTGAGTGATCGGGAGATTGAAGTCCTCGTGACGCTCGCGAAAGGATTGAGCAATCGCGACATCGCTCGGACCCTTACGCTGGCCGAAGCGACGATCAAGAGTCACCTGCGGTCAATCTATCGGAAGTTGGGGTTCCGGAACCGCGCCCAGGCTGTGGCCTACGCGACGTCCAGGGGGATCATGACGCAGAGCGCCCACCCTAGCTAATACCGACCGCGCCGTTCGCACTCCACAAGAAACTCCTCACCCGGTTCCCGTGAGAAGGAGACTCCTCCGCCCTACCGCCACGGAGCCCAGCGCCGCTTGACCTCCCCGACCTGCACCGGGGCCTGCACGCTCTGACCGTTTGGGAGAACGGGCTCGTTCGAAGCCGTCGGGGCGGGGACGACCTGCGGGGGGACAACGGCAGCCTTTGCGCTAGACTCTTGCGGTTTGGGCGAGCCGGTCTCCTTTGTCACACGCGCCGCGGCAAGCACCCGCGCTTCCGCGAGCGCTACCGCCCGCTTGTGTGCTTCAATCGCGGTCTCGAGAGACTTCCCCACATCTTGGAAGTGCGCGAGCTCAAGGTAGCTCTGGCTGATCATCTCTGACAGGGTCGTGCCCACCCCCTCGAGCTTCTGGGTGAAGTGCTTCGTGGTCTCCTCCAGGTGCTGCTGTTGCGCGGTGATTGTCCCTTGCGCGGCTGCCAGCTGAGTTTGAATCTCGGCTCCCTTGCGCCGCTCAGCGTCAACGTGGTTGCGGAGCTCCACGAGCTCTCGATCTTTCCGTTCGTTCTGCGCATAGAGCTCGTCTCTCAAGATCTCCGCGAGGCTTGCCCGCCGTTTCAGTTCGGCCGCTTGTTTCATTTGGGCGGGTCGCATCCGCATGACAACCCAGGCCCATCCCGCGAGCGCGCCAATGGAGAGTCCTATGAGCCCGATTACGGCTTCCGTCATGTTGCACCCTCTCTATCATGGTCTTGCCACGTTGCTCGGTCGATATGGTCTTGCCCGCCCGGCGGGTCGCCAAGTCTCGTCGTAGACCTCGAACCGCCACCCCACCGAGGCTTTTCGATGGTTGGCGAGGAGCCACGATCTCAACTAGGTAGGACCTGAGTGCTGATGGGGGAAGAGCGGGACGAAGCGCAGGAACGCAGGGGGCAACCCGGAACATTCCACGCGGGCAGAATAGAATGGCCCGTGCAGACCTGGGGGGGATGAGGATGCAGCGGATGCTGCTGATTGGGATTCTCGTGCTAGCGGTCGTCCTAAGCCCGATCATCGGCTCGGATAAAGCCTTGGGTCAGACCACCAATACGTCGGGCGATATCAGGAAATTCGACGGCGTAAATGTCGTGCCAGTCGAAGACCTCTGCATCAGATCCACAGAGTTTGAGGACATGCCCGAGATGACGGTCTCCTTCAGGCAAAGTGGCGGTGGGCCGGTGATCGTTCTGTTCCAGGGCAGGTGGTTCAACAACACGGGTGAACCGGCGCAGATCCGTATTCGGCTCGCCATCGACACGGTCACGAATCCCGATGAGAAGGTCGCCATGTGGACGCTACAGAACGGAAGCATTTTCGCATTGCCCCTTCAAATCAACGGGGCCAGCGGCATGAACTGGGTCACTGATTCGTTGACGCAAGGATCTCACGTCGCGACAATCCAGTGGCGGAGCGAGCGCGGTCAAGAGATCTGCGTCAGCAGGCGCACCCTGATTGTCTTGCACAGTTGAGCGCCCCTAGCGATACCGTGGGAGATGAGATCGGATCTCAACGATGTGCGACGGGTCGCGGGAATGACCACGCACACGGCTGGATCGCGTCAGCAGAGCCTCCGCGCACTGCGCATGGGCTTTGCCCTCACAAAGCGAGAAGGGCCGGCGGCTCAGCCGCCGGCCCTTGCGCTCGTCCAGCGCATTTCTACTTCACAATGATTGTGCCGAGCATTTTCTCGGGGTCGTCGTGGACCAGGCATCGGTATTCGTACCGACCTGGTTTGGTGAACGTTAGGCTGAAGCTTGAGGGGGGATTACCTGGAGTCCCTGGGGGGAAGAGAATCCCGGAGTTCACGTAGCCTGTTCCGGCATACGTCTTGGTCTGCGTTGGTTGGACGGCCTTCTCTGGGAAAACGAGTTTCGGCGGGCCGCCCTTTTGTGGTTCGACGACCACAAAATCCGGGGGTTTCTGCCCGCTGAGGAAAGTCACCGTGTGGATTTCAAACGGGTCGCGGACTTGCCAGGTCACCGTCGTCCCCCGGCTAATTACCAGCGGCTCCCGCGTGAACCGGTAGATCGAGAATCCGGTGTTCTGATCGCCGGTGAGCGTAATTACCACGTTATTCCCTTGCCGTTCGGGTTTGAACTTCGCCCAGACCGCCTCTCCAGCTTTGAGCGATGCAGCTTGTTCGGCCTGGGCGCGCTTGGTGAACGCCGCGGAGGTCACGGAGACACGGTCTTTGACGACTACCGTGCCGTTCATCAACGGTCCATGGATAAGACAAACATATTCGTAGGAACCCGACTTGGTGAACGTGAGCGAGTAGCGGAACTTCAGGAGTCCCTCGATGTCGAGGGGCGGCGTCCCCGAGTTCCTGAACCCGGTCCCATCATACGTCTTGTCGCCGGTCGGGAAAAAGACCTGAGGGTTACCGATCAACCTGTTCCCCTCTTGAACGAACGGATTGAGCGGCGGCTGGCCGCCCAGGAACGTCACTGTGTGGAATTCCTGATACTTCCATGTCACCGTATCCCCAACCGCGACCTCGATGTTGCGAGGTTGATAGGTGTTCGTCACCACCGCGAATCCCTTGATCGCTCCCCCGGCAGTCACAGTCCACGACTGCTTTGCCTGGACGGGTCCCAGGGAAATCGCCACCACGATTGCGAGTAAAACCAACATGATGGCAAATGATGCCTTCTTCATCTTCGACCTCCTCTTGATGATACTCAGCGTGTGCTCGACATGAGCTCGTGACGTTGATGTTCCCTTTTCAAGCGCGTGATTCCTGTCACACAGGCGGAGGCCGCAAAAGATGAGGCGTGCGAGCCAACGCCACCAATGCCCGCCTTGCCACAGCCTCCTTTCTCGAACGCCAGGTCGGGTCGCAAAACCACATCCAACGACCGTCGCTTGACACGGCAAGCGGCGCCCTCTATAATCTGACAAGGTTTAGCGTAGACTAAAATAAATTAGCTTCTGGTGACATTCGATGCCCATCACCGGCGTCATGCAAGACTACATGAAGACCATCTACAAGCTCCAACGGGATCGTGGGGCCGTGTCGACCTCGGAGATCGCCGAGCGCCTCCACGTGTCGGCCGCGTCGGCTACGAACATGGTCAAGCGACTCGCACGCCTCAAATTGGTCTCCTACACTCGCTACCACGGGTTTGTCCTTGCGCCGGCGGGACAGCGGATTGCGCTCGAAATCATACGACACCACCGCCTCATCGAGCTGTATCTCGCACGAGAGCTCAACATTAGCCTCGACCAAGTTGACAGTGAAGCGGAGAAGATGGAGCACGTGCTCTCGGAGGACGTCGAAGCACACATGGCGAGCAGCTTGGGCAATCCCACCGTGGACCCGCATGGAGATCCCATTCCATCAGTCGATGGCACCGTGCAGGAAGTCCGGTATCCGACTCTGGATGGGCTCCCTGCGGGCGAGACGGGGATGGTCACTCGCCTCAGCGATCGGAGCCCCGCGTTGCTCCGACGCCTCACCAAAGTCGGTGTGCTTCCTGGCGTCGTCCTCAAGATGCGGGCGCGCCACGCGACGAACTACGCAGTCGAGATCAGCGGACGTGATCGCACTCTCCCCCGGGAAGCGGGAACGAGCGTGTATATCCAGTGGCTTGGCGCGCCCTTGCGTGTCAGGTCATCTGGAGGGCGAGGATCGGGGGGCGCGACACCCGCCTCCGGACGCCGGCGGGGTCGACGCGCATGAAGGCCACCGTCCCCCGAGGGAGCATCGGGAATGGAATTACCCACGAAGACATCGATCGGGCCGCAGACCGCCTCGCCGTCGAACAGGCCAGACGGACCGACGCGCAAAGGACCCTCTTCCAACGTCTGAGACCGCTCTGGCTCCTGATCGGCCCCGGGATTCTGGTGTTCATCGGGGAGAACGATGCCCCGAGCATGTTGTCCTACGCGGCCACTGGCGCAAAGTATGGAATCGGGTTTTTCGTCCCATTCATCCTGGTGACCTTCCTGGCAGGCTTCGTCGTCCAAGAGATGACGGTGCGCCTTGGCGCGGTGACCCATCGCGGGCATGCGGAATTGATCTTTGATCGCTTCGGCCCGTTTTGGGGCCGCTTTGCCATGGTGGACTTGGTCATCGGTTACTTTCTGACGCTCGTGACGGAATTTATCGGCGTTCGCGCTGGGCTCGGCTTCTTCGGCGTACCTCCCCTCATCGCCGTAGGTGGAGCCATGCTCCTCGTCTTCGGTGTCCTCCTCTCCCACCGGTACTGGACCTGGGAGCGGATCACATTGGGGTTGGCCTTCTTCAATGCGCTGTTTGTTCCAGCAGCGCTGCTTGCCCATCCACGGTGGGGCGTGATCGGGCACGCGCTGCTCACCTGGTCTCCCCTGCCCCCTGGCGGCATCTTCAAACCCGACACGATAATGCTCATCATGGCCAATATCGGAGCCACGGTAACGCCCTGGATGCTGTTTTTCCAGCAGAGTGCGGTGGTCGACAAGGGGTTGCAGGCGCGCGACATCAAAGCCGGTCGGGCCGACACAATGCTGGGCACGCTTCTCGCGGCCACCTTTGGAATCGCCGCCCTCGTGGCCACGGCGCCGCTGCTGACGCACGGGATCAAGGCTGACGACTTCCAGGCGGCGCAGTTTGCCCAGGCCCTCCAACCCGTCATCGGGCGGGTCGGGGCGACGCTGTTTGCCCTCGGGATCTTCGAAGCTGGCCTCCTCGCAGCGATGACCATCTCGACATCCTCCGCGTACGCGTTCGGGGAGGTCTTGCACATGCCGCACTCGCTGAATCAACCATTCTGGGAGGCGTGGCCGTTCTATCTGATCCTCCTGGGGTCCGCCTTCGCGGCGGGAGCGTTGGTGTTAATTCCGAACGCCCCCTTGACGTACATCGTGTTGATGGTGAATGTCATCGCGGTGCTCGCGATGCCGCCTGCGCTCCTGTTCTTGATCATCCTCGTCAATGATCCCGAAATCATGGGCTCGCACGTCAACGGACGCTGGGCGAACATCGGGGTGATCACGGTCACCGCGCTTCTTATCTTTGCAGGGTTGGCGTATGGCATCATTACTGTGTTCCCCTCCCTGTTCGGAGGGTAACTCGAAGGGCCTGGGATTTCCAAGGAAAGACACTCGGTGTGGAGGACTTGATGATGGGTCACTCAGAGAAAGAAAAACCAGGACCGATGGTCCCGACCAGTCCGCCTGCAGAATCGGGTCATGCGCTGGAGACTGGTCGGCGGGAAGCGGTCCTATCGGTGCTCGAAGAGGACCAACTTGTCTCCGCGAAGGCACGGACCCGCTTTGGCCGCAAGGTCTTGAGTCCAGGTACTCGCATCCTCCTGTGGGGTTTGAGGGTCTATGTCCTCCTCATGTTCGTGCTTATCACGATACAGGTCCTCCGTGCGCTCCAAGGAGGGGCGCACTGACCGAACGAATCGTCCCCCCGGCCTACCTCCTCATAAAGGATTCTCTGCCGATCGGCCTTTCTGTGGGCTTACCGCGGCTGCACAGTGCAGGTACTCTTCGATAGTTGACTCGTGCTACTGGTACAGCTGCATGCCTCCTGGAATGCAGCGCCATGAGCCACGCCATGAGCCACGGGCCGTGTGGATCGTACGCTCCTCCGTCAGGCGCGATGAGGATGGGGAATTGGACCCCCTCCATGCCTGAGCTCCAGCCGAGTTCTCTCAGAAGATCGCCATGCTGACCCGATGAAGAAGGTGACAGCTACTCGCGCGGCGTGTAGATGTCGACGGGCTTCTCCCATCCGTGCGCTATCAGCCACTTCCCCACTCGTGGAAGCATGATGTTGTCTGCGTCGTGAGGCGTTGGAACCGGCTCCCTAGACCCGTAAAGATGGTATACAGTGAAATCAGTTCCAGTAGCTTCAAACACCTGCGCCATCGGCAAGTACCCCAACGGCTTAGTACGTTCATGATCCAGATGCACCCAGATACGTCGTCCGATCATGCTCTCTCTCCTTGCAACTGAGAAATCAGTACAATGGCGAGAGTGCCCCGAAAGAGAGAGCTTTAGGCTGAGCGATGTAAGGTGGACGTGCGTTGGCAATCTCAGAGGGGGGAACTGTCCTCGAGAAAAACCAGTCGAGGGAGGCCCTAAGAACTCAAGAAACCGAGGAGGTCCAGCGCCACGGTCACACTACTTCACGTGCTTTGCGTAATGCTGCTTCGACGATCTCAAACCACTAGTGGTTCCTAGGCCACGTCGATTCCGTCTTGCCTGTGGAGGGCGGGAGGGGAGACTCGAACCCCAGGCGGCCTAAGCCGCCTCCGATCATCACAACAAGGTTCGGGGCAGTCTCCGGAAGGGCACCATGAGACGGGGCGGCAGAATTAGACGCTGAGTCCCTCCCTCAAGGCAAACTCGTTGAGACACTCAAAAGCCCTCACTTGCCAGCCGTTACCTTGTCCCACGAGCGCCTCTCCTTCTAGAAGGCCGAAGACATCGTTCAGCCAGCGATATCGGGCGTCTCCTGTTCGAAATGTAATCGATCCCGAAAGCGCGCGCCGTTTGTCGTGGACAGCATCGCTAAGCGAGAGATCATACCCGCTAAGGGCGAAAAGAATGATCGCGCCGTCACCTGTTAGGATTTCCCCTCGGATGTTCGCAAGCCAAACTCCGTCGGCTCGCCGACGTGGGCTGTTCGCCCAGTTCAGATCCCCGCTGAGCGCCCCAGCGACCTTCCCCCCTCCCATGACGAAACCAACCCAATCTCCATCCTCTCCGGTGGTAGGAAAGTTCTTGGCCTCAGCGAAGTAAAGGGTTCCCGCAAACAGCTCGTTGAGCCGCACGATTCCCTCTCCAGCGCCAGACAATACCGCAGTCAAAGCAGTCAAAGGCTGATTGGGCCCTTGCGCGAGGTCATTGATGCATGCGAACGTCGGTAACCGCCAAACCTCCTCCTCGCCGTCAATGTAGTGCCCTGTTTCAACTATTCGAAGAAAGTTCTTCTCGTCTATCGGCCAAGCACCCCGGCCCACGAGTACGCCGAACACCTTGTTCAAGTGGCGATAGCGATCGTGAACACTCGAGAAGGTTATCCGCGCAGTTATCGCCCGGTGGTGCAAGCAATTCTTCATTTCGACAGATCGATTGTATCCGGAAAATGAGAAAAGGATATGCGCACCGTCATCGGTCAGGATCACCCCATCGAAATGGGGTAGCCAGGTGCTCGTAGATTGCACGACCGGACTGAATACCTGGCGTGTCCCGTCGTCACGTCGACGGGCCCGGTTCGTCCACCGCAGCGTGCCGCGGAGCCCTTCGCCTCTCACTGCGCCGATTCCAAGAGCGTAACAAAGCTGTCCCGCGGGCCGAGACTCCGCGGAGAAGAAGAAGTCCTTGAATTGCATTTCAATCTCGAAAATATGATCCAGCCGCATGCCAAGCCTACCCCTCAACACTCGCACTTAACATGCGATAATATACGACAGCCCGAGGATTGTCCCCCTTGTCATCCACCCGATGGGCGAGTGGAGCCCCGAAGGGATTCGAACCCCTGACCCCCGCATTACAAGTACATCTTCCCCTGATGTCCCACTAGATCCTACCAGTCCCACTGATACACAAAAGCCGCGCCAGGACTGAGAATCCTGGCACACATGGGACTATTGAGACCGATTCGATACAGGCGGTTTTGGAAACCGTGCTACCAGGGTGCTACCGAACGCACAGCAACATTGCGTCACCCCGCCGGGCCGCCTCTCCGTAATAGGTCTTCAAGCGGTCAAACTGCCGAAGCGTTAACTCAAGATCTCCCTGGGCAGGACGACCAGCAGGGTGCTCAGACGGGTCGAACGCTGCCGTGCTGTCTCAATCTTTGAGGGCCCCCATCTCGCGATAGTATCGCGCGGCGCCGGGGTGCAAAGGCACCAGCGTCTTGGCCGCGGCTTTGCGCGGATCGGACTGACTAAACTCGGGCAAATCGCGCCCGAGCGCATCGATGTTCTCCCACAACGCCTTGGTGACGCGGTAGATGACCTCTTCAGGGAGATCATCCCTGACGACGATCCGGTGAACAAACGCGACAGTCGCGACAGGCTCTTCGAGCACTCCCAAGAAGCCTTTGGGGATTGTCACTTCGATGAGTCCGGGGAGTTTCTTCATCGCCTCGGCGCGAATGTCCGTGTCGTAGCCGAGGATTCGGATCCCGACCTCGTCGCGAAGTTTTTCGAGCCTTGGGTTGGGACTCTTCAGATCCGTACCTACGAAAAGTGCGTCCAGCATGCCAGCAAGGAACTTATCGCAAGCCTCCTTGTAGGTAGAGTTTTCGATCCTCTTCTGATCAGCGACCCCGGCGGCGCCGAGCAGCACCTTACTGAGCCTCGTCGTAGCCCAACCGGGATTTCCGGCCCAGACGCGCTTCCCGCGCAGGTCGCCGATCGATCGGATCGCTCCGCCTCGTGCGACAACGATGAACATCGGTTCGGGGATGCCGATGATTCCGGCAATCAGCCGAACGTGTGTCGTTGGCTTCGAGAACTCGCCCCTCCCAAGATAGGCTAGCTCCGGGAACGGGCTCGCCCCCACGCCGAGGTCGATCTGGCCACTCTCAATCCCACGGATGTTGCCAGGGCTCCCGCTCTCGATCACGGACACCAAGATGGGTGGGCTTGACCGAGCGAGTGCCGCTCCGACGCGCTTGGCAAGCTCGATCCAGCCCCCCACGGCACCGAACCGAAGCACCACCGGATCTCTCCGACTAGCATCGTCACGAGGTGGCCAGCAGTGTGCTACTAACCAGGGAAATTCCCAGAGCGAAAATCCATCAAAACCCACGCCAGATGTTGGAGCCGCCGAAGGGATTCGAACCCCTGACCCCCGCATTACAAGAACAGCTCCCCCCGATGTCCCACCAGATTCCACCAGTCCCACTGATGCACAAAAGCCGCACCAGGACTGAGAATCGTGGCACGTATGGGACTGGTGCGACCGCTTCAATACACACGGTTTTCGAAACCGTGCTACCAGGGTGCTACCAAGGATCGGGTATTCCCTCCACCGTGAACTAAGCAACAAGATCTTCTTCGCCATCGAATGTCTTTAGTGCATTCCTGACGGCACCGAGCATGTGGTTAGCCCTCATGGCATACTCCGTCCTGTAACCCTCGTAGTTCTTTTCAACGGTCTGATACTTCTCTGGATCCAAGACCGTGAAAGTGAAGCGGAGCCACGTTTGTACTTCCATGGCAGCCATCTCCAACATGTCGGCTTCCCATTTTACGCCCCCCAGCCATTCCCACTGCTTGCGCGTTAGAGCACTATTGAGATCGCCAAGGACTGCGCCGATAACAGGTACCGGTAAGCTACTTGTTGGTGCTCTCCGTTTGATTGCACGGAATTCATTTGCGAGCTCCTCGTCTGACCTTGCCACAGAGTCTACTATCTCTCGCGGTAAGATCTCGGCATAGAGGCTCTTACCTCGGCTGTGATCAATTAACCAACGAAGTTCCTTCATGCCATTAGTGGGGTCATCAGCTCCAAACGCGAATTCACACACTTTTTGGCTCAAGACCATTTCAACCCGCTTCAACTCTTCGAGTACAGCTACCCGCAGTGCCCGCCTTCGCGCGGTAGCTCTTCTCCACTCAGTTATTTCAAAGACTGCCCATCCTACCCCCCAACCCAGGACAAACGATGTCAGCAAGGGGGTCAAGGAGGGTCCCGAAGAGGCGAGCGGGATAGTGAGAATCTGACCAAGATGTAAAGGCTCTGGCACAAGACCATTGAAGGCAGAAAGGCACTCCAGAGAAATGGCGTACCGATTCGCAATGGCCCACATTGTTTCATCCGGCTGCACTGTGTGTACTATGGCTCTCCCAGCGACACAAGCTTGACCGTTCAGCGACTGCCACAGTAGCGCGCGGTTTACATAGACGACGGTTCCAAGCGCCAGGAGCAGAAGGCCAAAGATGATCCGCGACCATCTCATTGGGCCACCTCCTTTGACCGCTATGCCAGAGCGAAACCGGCATGAAAGAATCGCAGTCATCTTACAAGCTAATCCCTTCGATAGACCTCCCTGCTTCCATGCTTGCTACCTGAGATAGACTGGGGAATAAGGATGCCATCTTCTTGAGATCGGTGCCAAAATGCGGATCGGAATTTACGCGCGCGTCAGCACAAGGGACAAAGATCAAAACCCTCAGTCGCAGCTCCTACCCCTCCGCGAGTTCGCGGCTGCGCAGGCATGGTCTATCGTTGGCGAGTTCGTAGACCAGGCGTCTGCTGTTGATCTGAAAGCGCGGACAGCCTGGCGCGACCTCTTGGACCAGGCATCAAGACGGCGCTTTGATCTCCTCTTGATCTGGCGGATCGACCGCGCTTTTCGTTCCGTCCTCGACGCCGCGACCACGCTCGAGCGGTTCAGGGCATGGGGCATCGGGCTGCGCTCCTACAGCGAGCCCTGGCTGGACACGACGAGCCCCTTCGGAGAGGCCCTGTACTACATCACGGCTGCCTACGCCCAGCTTGAGCGCGGGATTCTTTCCGAACGGGTGAAAGCAGGCATGGCACGTGCGAGGCAGCAGGGGGTGAAGCTCGGTCGTCCCGGCGGGACACATGCAATAGGGTTCCGCGCCAAGTGGCACGAGGTCGAGCCGCAGGTTCGTTCGGGGCACCTTAGCAAATCGTCGGCAGCCCGCACTTTGGGAGTGGGACGCGCCACAATCAGCCGCCTTCTTGCTGCTGGCCGAATGGAGGCAGACTGATGATACTAGTGGGTACAAGAGGAGACTCCTCTAGTCCAATTGAACAAATGTGGAACCCAGACAGCCACACTTTCATTCAACCTTCGCCCGCCCTCGATTTTTCCGAAGGAGGCAAATAGCCATGATGCGAGTTGTCCTGTTCCTAGTGTTGGTAAGCCTGCTGGCTACGCCGGTCGGATTGCAAGCTCAGAGTGGATGGCAGTGGGTCGATATCGAGGGCGCGCAAGGTGCGAAACTCCGGGCGGTCGTGTTTCGTCCGGCGGGCACGGGTCCTTTCCCAATTGTGGTCTATTTGCATGGTATCAGTGGATTGGAGGAGGACGATCTCAGTTTGGGCTCAAAGCTCGCCCAAGAGGGATTTATTACCATCGTAGGCTGCTGGTTCGGAAAGGCTAACTTCGTCAATGGGGTAGACCCTTGCCCACAGGTTCCAAGTCAATCCGATGTCTTCGCAGTCAAGAACGTGGTTGCCTTGATGGACGCCGGGCGTCAAATGCCAGGCGTTCGACGTGATCGCGTTGGCCTGGTCGGATATTCGCGGGGCGGAGGGCTTGCTGCGGCCGTGGCATCTTCTGGCGCAGACCTACAGGCAGCGGTCGCCATTTCCGCCAGATTCGAGCTGAGTTATGGGCAGAATGACGTCTCGGCTATCTCACAGATCCAGAACCTTAGAGTCCCGCTGTTGATCCTTCAGGGCACCAAAGATGCGACTGCAAGACCGGAAATCGCCCGTAACTACGAACAGCGAGTGCGTGCTGCAGGGAAGACCGTCGAGGCCTACTACATTGAGGGAGGAGATCATTTCATGCTCTCCGACCCTCGCTTCCAAAAAGAGGTACTTCAACGTTCCGTGGATTTCCTCAACAAGTATATGAGACTGTGACTACGCATTACGGTCAGTCTTTGCGGCATTTCAAAGCGTGACGAAAATTGGTGATTCACGCTCAAGAAAATTGCTCAATCGGCCGCCTTTTCTTGTTGGTGTCCAAATGGAGGAAGCCAGTGATCCCATGAAAACCCGCGTTCCTTGAGGGGTGCTACTTTCTAGCAGAGACTGCCCAAGAGAGATCTTTTTGGACAAGCGCGTGACCGCGGCGAGTGAACCCAGTCTACTGAAAGGGGAGATCAACGAGACGGCCGTGCGAGCTCACGTCTGCCGGGTTGCAGAACATACGAGGGTTGCGAAAACGCTCGAGGCGTTGCTCGAGGAGTTGTGGGGGTCGGTGGTGGTTCTCACGAGCGGCGAACACCACGACGTGGGCCTTTACACCATGCCAAGCGGGGGAACCGTTACGCAGTAAGAGCCCACTTTCAGCCATGAGGGTATGCTGCATCCGAGTAGCGGTTCAGCACCTTGCTCTGTCCCATCCGTCCTACCCAGGAAGGCCCGGGACGAGCTTCAAACGATCCAGCATTCAAGGGTTCTTCTTAGTGCACTTCAACTAAGGAGCTACAGCGTACGAGATCAGAAAGAGCGTCGCACCGCGTAACTCTCCCCACACCGTTTCACGTCCGAATTCCATCCTCGCCAAGTTCTTAACCTGCGGTGCTATCCATACCCGCGCGCTTGCGCACTCGCCCTGTGGCACATCCGCACAAGCACGTATCGTAATACGGAAAGCCCCCAAGGTTCCCGCGGGGATAGTCACTAGTTCGAAGGCATCGACGATAGCCTCTCCCTTTACGGGCGTAGGTGGATTGGTACTCCGATCTACGTTGGACCCAGACCAGTGCTGCCCTACGCTTAGCGGCCAACTGATTCCTCCGACTCCTCCAATATTGCTAACTACCGTGCTCCCACGTGGAAACGACGACACTTCGTAGCGCCCATCCGGCTTTATCGAACGCACCATGTAGTCGTTGTCGCGTACGCCTATCACCATCATCGTCACAACCTGGCGTGGCTGCACAGCCGTCTCGATCGCGAATGTCCATATGTCGCCCACAGACCATATTGGTTCAGCCATTCGCGGTTCTTGTGCTACGCCGCGTGCTTGGGCTGTGAGCATGAGCACGAACCCTAGCATGGCAATCAGCCCTCTTCTCATCGTCGCTACCCTCCTCACTGTGTATGCCTATGGAGATCACTAGCTTAGATACTACCCCCCGCCGCCCCTCGCCGCCCACCACTGATACCATGCCAAGCCACTCTGCCAGCCGGCCGCTGGAGCCAAAGTGGAGCAGGTGTACGACAAAGGTCTTGGCGGCTCCGAAGCCTTAGCGGCCCAGGATGAGCTTGGACTGCGACTCCGGTGTCGCCGGAGCCGGTTCATTTCTGCGGATGAAAATTAGGACACTACCCGGCAAGTGTGTGGAGGCAGCACCGAAGTCGCTTCTCAGCATTGGTGTCCACCGCCGAGGGCTGCTATCTCCTCCTCGACGGGGGCTACCAGTTGCGGCGATGCTCAGTAATCCAGTGCGCAAGATCCAACAGGTCGGTGGGGTTGAAGTCGCCCCGGAGCACCGCCTTCTTCACCGATTCCGGCTGCATCCCGGTGACTTCGGCAAGGTCCTCATAGGGTCCGCAGGGCTCCCGCCCCCGGTGTTCTTCAGGTCGATGAAGGCGATTCTGGACATCAGGTCCTCGTGGTCCTGCTCCTCGCCCTGCTCAGCCCCGGAAGGCAGACCGTGGACGGCCCGCACTGCCTGCCGGAGGAAGCGGTAGAACTGTTTCCGGACGGCCCCTGGCTCCGGGTGCCGAAGGAGTTCGCACATATCGCGTCGGTCGTCCCCCGCGCGGCCCATCGCCTCCTCGTTGGGCTCCGGGCAGACGATGAGCAGTTTCATCTCCTGGCTACGCCAGGCCTCTTCGTTGACGATGCCGTCCTTCCACCCCTCGCCGGTCATCTCTCCCCTTCCCGAGTCGCGTGCCCCAGCCTTCCGAAGAGTCGTGCGACCAGGGCGGCGATCGTGTCCACGCGCTCGAAGCGGCTCCTGGGCACCCGTCGTATGTTGGGCCGCTCTGCCTTGCGTCCCGCGGAGTCGCCCTTCGCATGCTTGCCCTTCTTGAAGTCATCGATAGACAGTAACTTCCCAGTTGACCAGAGGAGCGGCTTCCCGGGCGGACCGCCGAACCAGAGGAACGGGTCCAGCCTCAGCGTCTCGGGGTCGAAGTGGACCCAGACGACACAGCCGCTCGGCTTCTCGGCGAGCTTCACGTGGAATTCGACTGCGGCTCGCTTGCCCGCTTTCCGTGTCGCCTTGAGCTGGATGTGGCGGACAATCGATCCACATTCAAGGACTAGGTCGTAGCCCGCGCCGTCGACCTCCGCCCTGAGCACCTCCACCTGGCTCACGCCGGAGAGCCACAGCTCCCTGAGGACCTCGCCCACGAATAGATGCTCGATGAGCCGTTCCCGGTACGAGGAGTAGAGAGTGTCGGCGTTTGTGGCCACCGTGCTCATCGTTGCTCCTCCACCCGTTTCGAGGGGGCTACAGCTCGCCCAGCGCCCTCGCCTGCTCGAGCGCGAGGTTCTCCTCCTGCTCGGTCATCGGGTGATTGTACAAGTGCGGGATAGGAGTTCAGGAACCGCTGCTCCTCTGGAGTCCTGTCAACGTTCACGTCGTCGCTCACGGTTACCCTCCCTCGGCTGACTACCTGCGCGGCTCCCGAACATACTCTAGGGTGGCGGCAAGACTCCGAACAGGTACAATACGAGGCGAGTCACCCCTGCTTCTGGGTACAATCTGCACGCGCCGCGAAGGTCGGACTCCCAGACGTCATATTGAGTACCCAGATCCTTGGGTAATCGAAGGGTGATGGTGAAACCCGCTCTGCGAAGCTCATGGAGTGAAGTCAGAATACCGGTTACAAATACCATGCGAGTGGTTGAATTGAATCCGAAGAACGTTGAACATGCTACTATTGTCCCATCCTGGGATTGTCCTGAGACCGAAATGCTGCTCGCCGAAGCGACCCCGACAACGACCAGGAGAACCGCGATCCATCTAGTCACTTGGGGCTACCTCCTTTGTTCTCTCGCCGCGCTCGATCTTCTCGGATAACTTCGGGTTCTCTTCGTCCTCGGAGCTTGTCCTGGGGCGGTACCCGCCTACGATGATGAATCCCTTCAAGTTCCTCTCCTGGCCTCGGCGGACGGATGCGGTTACGTGGTGGCGAGGGTGGCTCCTCGGCCAGGCACTCCGCGATCTGTTCGAAGTCCTCCTCGAGTGGAAGCTCCTGCGGATTCTTGGACAATAACATATCGTCATCTGTGTCGCTGAGGTAGGTCTTCTTCGCTCTCCTTCTCCGGGGACAGCTCGCCCATCAACTTTGATTCATTATCGCACCTCGCTTATGGCGAAATGGCTTAACTTTTAGAATAAGGTTCAGATTGTTCTACCATTGCCTAACCCCTTTTTTGTTCCGAATCCGGTTCACCGAGGTGCTGCCAACCTCGAAGGAGGCACGCTCGCTTGACCCGTTCGCTACGAACGCCCCTAGTCTGAACGTCGGGTGAGTTCGTGAGCGCGTGCTATTTTTCGGCAACCGCATTGGGTGGACGTCTCTACGTCCAGGGACTTGTCCATCGTGACCCGTGGGATTCCCAAGCAACTCGTTCTCCATCCGGAGGAGGTAATTGAGAAGATCATGCACGTGACGGCGGGTGACCGGAAGTTGTGGACGGTCAAGGAGTTGGAGGAGGCTCTCCTTGGCACCTGAGCGCGGACTGCCAACGATCAAACTGTGGATCTCCGAGGAACTCGCGGGGGACGTTCAGAAGGTTTGGGAAATGTCGCTGCAGGCAGGAGATGCTAAGGAGGGTTCAAAAGCTAGGTGCGGCTCGCCAAGTTCCCGTGACTCTGTCGATTTCCTTTGCTAATTGGGACGCCACCCAGAACGATCCCCTAAGCTGTGTCTCTCGAGGTAGTTCCTCATCCCTTCCTCTCGGGAAAATGTAGCCTTTGCCGTGATCCTTAGCTATTCGAAAGCCCTTCGAATCAAGGAATTCCAAGTCAATTGTCATGTCGAAACCGATAATTCTAGAGGAATTTATTACCGCAACCACCCAAAGAACTTCCGCTACCTCTTCGCTGCCCTCTTCTTTCAGGCGTCCTGATGACCTCCACTCGACGTAGGCGACGTCATAGATGCGATCTTTTCGAGGCGTATAAGAGTCATCCCAGAGCACCTTTTTGATTCCAGCATCAAACCCCTTTGGTCGCGTGAGTTCTTTGAGCGCCTCCCTCGCACTATTTGGGAGGAGCCATGCGTTTTTTTGGGGAGAGGTGTCGATGCGCTTTGCTTCTTTCTCGCGTTCTTTATAGGCCGCAAGCTCTGACTCCGCCGAGACTAATCTTGTTCTCAATTTGCCAACTTGGTTCCAAAGAACTGCGGTGGCCGCACTTGTCGCGAGAAGAACTACGAGCATCAGGGCGAAAACAAGCCTTCGTGCCCATGTTCTCATTCCATCCGCTCCGAGAGCAGCACAGGACACTCAGATTGCTAAGTCACTTCAAACGAAGTCCGGATGCGCGTGATCTCATCTCTGCCACACTCGACTACAATTGGCCAGGCGCCTCGGGTAGTCCGCGTCCCGATTTTCCACGACCAGGTGATGCGGCCTCGGGTGTCGGCGGTCTTGGGGTCCAAGCCTTGAGCATGGCTAGGACCGCTTGAATAGATCACCGTAATCGTGCAAGGAGTTCCTGGAGTGGTCTGGATCACGACCAATCCGGTTCCACCCCGCAAGACGGGCGAACGAACCGAGACAAATTTCACCGGCGGGAAGGCAGCGTTTGTAATAACGGGAAGAGACAGTTGGGCCGAAAAGATGCACACGCAGAGGATAATGATGAGATAGCGGGTCACTAGGAGATCCCTCCTCTGGGGACGTTCTGAATGGCACTTTCGCGGGGGGCGGAGATTATACCTACAATCTTTCGCCTGTAGCCTGTAGACTTAACAACTCGGAGGGACTGGTATGCTGCGACTTGTTTTTATCGATGACGACCAAACAGAACTCGAGGCCTTCCGTGGCATCGTCGGAGACTTTTACGACTACACCACAGTTCACTGGCCGGTTGAATCAGCGAAGTTGCTCAGCAGTCCAGGTACGAATATCTTCGTAAGCGATCTTTATCTGCCCCCCTCCAGCGGCGACATCATCCCAACAGCGCCGCAGAGGGATGCTGCAGCAAGGGCTGCAAAACAAGTGGCGGAACACTTCTCCAGGCTATGTGCGGACACATCCCGCGATGACAAGGGACGCCTACAAGAAACGATGAAAGGCATTTCAGAAGCTTACGCTATGCTCAAGTTGCAATGGACTGCTCTGGGACAATCCCCTGACCACGGAATCGCGCTGCTTGCCGAGTTGAAAGCCCACCGCCCCGAAGTGCCGTTCGTTTTCTATTCACGGAAGATCACGCCAGAGGATGTCATTCGCGTTCTGCAAGCTGGTGCCGTCGACGCAATCCGGAAGGGCGCGCTGAAGAACGAGGAGGTGCTGGCTCGACTGGCGAGTGCCCAAGAAATCCATAATCGGGAAGACGTTCGAAGTATTAGGGCACATGGGCTCAACGTAAACGTGACGGCTATTCCGGGAGCGTGAGGATCTGTTGCCCCAAAACCACCACCGAGCATGAGCTGCTATCTGTTCCCTTCGATCCCTGAGCTAAGCTTTGGCCCTGCTTGCTCTTCAGCCACTGCAGACAGACGTCGTCCTCGCCCGCCAGGATCTTCCCGGGCCAGCTCGTCCGCGATTCGGCTTGATGTCCATGCGCGACTCCATGGCTGAAGCTGTTTGTGTGCGGCCACGTAGCGGGCTGAACGGAAACGGACCATGCTGGGCGGTCTAAGCAGGTCTGGACGGGGTCGGGCGCAGCCTTTACTTTCGCCAAAGTCACTCTCGGAGATGAGCACGATTGGCTTTTTCGCCGCTGAGCTTGCGATTCGGACTATTCGGGCCTGCATCCGCGAGCCCACCAACGAAATTGTGTTCCGACGCATCCCTGCACTCTCTCGCTCGATACTTCTCAAATAACGCCAATTCATTCCTGTCGGACGCCTCCTGCATCGCTTTCTGGAGATCCCCGGGAGCTGTCTGCTTGGAGTAGAACTCGAAGGCGGTTATCGTCGCTTTGACGACCACCGAAACGGCGATGATCTTGATCAACATCCCCGGCACTCCCTCCGCCGGCTGGCCCGGTGAAGTTTACATGCTGTTAACCTCATGCCCCGAAATGGCCCCGAGTTCCGCCGGCGCCCGAGGTAGATCCGGCGTGCTACGTTCCTGTCAAGTCACGGGTTGGTTGAGCACGAGAATTGAAAAGCCTCCGCCAGTGGGAGATCACGCGGTTTAGGAAACGGAGGGAATCGTCAAGAGGTGGCGGAAGGTGCTAGCTTGAGACCTTCAGGCAAGGCAGAATCGCTTAGGGGCCGACTTTGGAGGAGATTATCCGTTCTGGTATTGCAAATGGAAGCCGATGGGCCGCGAAAAGGGAGCCAAATGGGCTACATTGAGCAGCACCTATCACTGGCGAGAGGCTTGTGTACCAAACAAGACTGCACTGGCGCGTGTTCATCTGGCCTGCGATATGGCTGCTTCTCGCCCTGTCTGGATTCGCAGGCAGCTCCGCGGAGGCTGGTTTGATTTTCCTTCTGCTCTCCGTCTTGACGTTTCTCGGAGCCTACGCCACCTACTCCACCTCTGAATTTGGCGTAACGAACAAGCGAGTCCTCATAAAGACTGGCTTCATGGGTAGGCGTTCTCTGGAGATACTCCTGACGAAAGTGGAAGGGATCGGTGTCGAGCAGGGCATCCTGGCTAGGGTTCTCGGCTACGGAAGCATCACCGTGAACGGGACTGGAGGGAGCAAGGAGGCGTTTCACAGGATCTACTCGCCCTTCGAGTTCCGCAAACAAGTGCAGGAGCAGATCGCTACTGTTTGAGGTCACCAGCAAGCGCGTGGCAGTCTTGAGCCGGGCGGCCCGTTTCGCGATGCCAGTGCCTCGGGAAGGTCAAGGCGCGCACATGAACGCATCGGAGCAGAGTGATCTCAGCCGTCTCGCCGATCTCCTGCGCCGGCACAACGCCATCGGGGACGAGATCGCCGGCGTGATCGGGAGGCCGGCCGAGCGCGGACACGTCGGCGAATACATCGCCGCGCACATCTTCGGCATCGCTCTCGAGGGGTCGGCCCGGAAACGTGCCCACGACGGAAGGTTCGTAGAGGACGCTCTCGCGGGGCACACCGTCAACGTGAAGTGGTACGGGAAGCAGGAGGGCGTGCTCGATCTCCATGCGCGGGGCGCGCCTGACTACTACTTGGCGCTCACAGGCCCCGCGGGATCCGCCACCTCATCTCGGGGCGCAACGCGCCCGTGGGTGATCCGGTCCGTCTACCTGTTCGACGCGCGCCGCCTGCTCGAGGACCTGCGTGCGCGCGGCGTCAAGATCCGCGCGGGGTCGAGCGTGAGACGGGCGCTCTGGACGGCGGCAGAGGTCTACCCTGAACCCCGGAACACGACCCTTGTCCTCTCCCAGGAGCAGCGCGACCTGCTCGCCCTGTTCGCCTGATCAGTAGCATCGGTCTAGGATCGTCTTCGAGTGACCCTGTCGGTTCCAAGGGGGTGACGAGCGTATGGAATGGATCCTCATCCTCGTCCTCATCGCGGCCCTGATCTATCTGTTCTGGCTGTACGCGCAACTGAAGGGAGAGGTCGAACAGAGGGCGCGCCGCGTCTTCGAGGAGTGGCGAGCCAGAGAGCTTCCGACCCAGGCCGAACAGGCCGCCAAGCTGCTATTCCAAGAGTGGGCGGCCAGGGAGGAGGCACGGATCAGGGATGACGCGATCCGGAAGAGCGAGGCCGTTATCAAGGGAAAGATTACCGAGCACCTGATTCCGTACTTCCCGAAGTTCGACTATGATCCGAAGGACGCCAGGTTCATCGGGACGCCGGTGGACCTAATGGTGTTCGACGGCTTGAGCGAGGGAGCGATGCGGGAAGTCGTCTTCCTTGAAGTGAAGACGGGGAAGGGGGCGGACCTGTCCACCAGGGAGCGGCAGGTCAGGAACTGCGTCGACGCCAAGAAGGTCGCCTACAGAGTCATCCGTGTCGAGCTAGGCGATCACACCGGTGAGACGGGAGAGAAGTAACAGAACGCTCGGGCGACCCTCGCGCACCGCACGGGGAAGTCCATCGCGCGGCTACTGGAGGAGGCGCTGACGTTGCTGTTCAGGCAGGAGCGGGAGCCGAAGGTCCTTAAGATCAGAGGAAAGCGATCATGATCAGAGCATCTCAGTCGGTATGCATTGAAGCTAAGTCCGATGCAGTATGGGCGCAACTTGCGAAGCTTGAGGATATCGTGCTCTGGTCGAGCGATGTTTTGCGCGCAACCTATACGGGGCGAGGCGTTGGCGCTGATCGATTTTGCGCGCTTGCGGGCAATATTAACATTCGTGAGCACATCGTGGATTGGGAAGAAGGCAAGTCGCTCAAGTATGAGGGTTTCGGCCTTCCTTTGGTGAAACGCGCTTGCAATCGCTGGTCTGTCCGCCCCGAGGGAGAGAAGACTCTTCTGACGACTGAGGCGGAAGTTGAGATCAAAGGCGGTTTCTTTGGTCGGCTCTTAGAACCTTTCATGAAGCTTATGATCCATCGAATGGCTCCCAGCACTCTCGCCTCGTTCAAGTACCTAGTGGAAACGGGCCAGCCGTTCAAGGGCAAGTCCTGGGAGCTTCCGCGTATTTCTTCGATTTGTTGAGATTCTGCCGATGGAGGTGATCAGAGGTCCGGGGTCTGCGCCCTAGTGGGGTCAAGCTTGATGCGTGCAATGAAAGCGGCGGCTAAGGGGGAAATCTTATGTCTAACTACGCCTTTACCTATTACGGTGAGCCAAAGTTTAAGAGCCCTGAGGAGGGAGCCAAATATAAGGCGAAATGGAGAGCCTGGGTCGGCAGCCTTGGCGATGCCTTGGTCAACCCCGGCATTCCCTTGGGAAAGCCCAAGACGGTAAGCTCCGGTGGTGTGTCAGATGGTGGTGGCCCGAATCGCTTGACAGGGTTTTCTATCGTGAAAGCCGATAGCATGGATGCTGCTCTTAAGATGGCTACGAGATGCCCGCACCTTGAACACGGCACAGTTGATGTCGCAGAAGCGATGGAAATGGGAATGTAGTTCAACATCTCGCAGGTCATGATCAAGTGCCCGGAGACCAGCAAATGGGTGGGAGAAATGCTGTGCGCGTCCTGATCATCGGGGGCACTGGCTTCATCGGTCCCCACGTCGTTCGGTGGCTGGTTGAGCAGAACGCTGAGGTCACAGTGTTCCATCGCGGTCAGACCCGCACGGAGCTGACCTCCGAGGTGGCGGAAATCCCCCAGTGGCTGGCCCGCTCCGGCAAGGCGGGCGAGCTGCCTCTGGGAGTGGGAGAAATCCTGGGTTCCCGGAAGCGTCTGGCCAGTTTCGCTGAGGACTTCAGGAAGCTGAAACCCGATGTGGTTTTGGACATGTTCCCTATGAAGGAAGCGGACGCTCGGGCAGTTGTGGGCACCTTCAAGGGCTTGGCCCGCCGAGTGGTGGCTGTAAGCAGTTGCGACGTCTATCGCACCTTCAACCGGCTTCGCCAGATCGAGCCGGGCCCGCCGGATCCCGTTCCCCTGATCGAGGACAGCCCGCTACGCGAGAAGCTCTTCCCCTACCGCCACACGGCCCAGGGACCCGGCGACTCCCTCTACGACTACGAGAAGATTCTGGTTGAGCGCGTGGTCCTGGGCAACCTGGAGCTGCCGGGCACGATCTTGCGGCTGGCGGCAGTGTACGGCCCCGACGACCCGTTGCATCGGATCTTTGCTTACCTGAAGCGGATGGACGACGGTCGCCAGGTCATCCTCCTGCAGGAAGGCGAAGCCCAGTGGCGCTTTTGCCGGGGCTACGTGGAAGACGTGGCCCTGGCCATAGCACTGGCCGTGCTCAATCCGAAAGCCGCGGGCCGAGTGTACAACGTGGCTGAGCCCGAGGCGTTGACTCAGGCCGAATGGGTGCATGCCATAGGGGAGGCCGTGGGATGGAAGGGCCGGGTGGCGGCACTCCCGCGCGACCGTCTGCCGGACCACCTCGTAAAGGACGACGACCTCGAGCATCACGTGGTGGTAGACTCCGGCCGCGTCCGCGCGGAGCTGGGATACCGGGAGAACCTCACTCGGGAGGAGGCCCTGCGGCGCACCGTGGCCTGGGAGCGGACTCATCCGCTGGGAGAGATCGATCCCGCCAAATTCGACTATGCCGCAGAAGACGCTGCAATCGCTGGGTGGCCGGGGAGACGCTGAAATTCTTGCCTTAGAGGCAATCCCGCTCCCTACCCTGCAGCCCCGCCCTTCCTCTCGCAGCAATCCACCTCCGCAGTAGCGTTGGTAACAAGGCGAGAGCGCAGGGCGATGCCGCGGCGGACCAGCCAAGGGTGATCCCACCGAGCACTGGCGGAACATCTGTGATCGTTGCAATGCTAGGAGGCGGCACACATAACGGGGAGATGGATCATCTCGACCTTAGGCCGGTGGCGGGCCCGGCGCCCTCGGTGGCTCCTTACGGAACCACGTTGTCCAGGAGAGCGCGGGCGGCAGCTTCGGCTTGCGTGACTGAGCTGGCCCGATTCATAATCCCCCCGATGAGTTCGCCGGAACCCGAAACTTGTTTGCTGGGGATGCGCCAGACAAACCACCAGTGGACGCCGTCGTAGGGGCCCACTCGCTGGGCGAAATACTCCCACCGTCTCTACCAAATCGTCGCTCAATCAACTTGAGTTCTGCTACTGCCACGCTCGTTACTCCCTTCGCTGACTGGAGAGACTAGGGGAGCAATGTCGTCAGACGCTCCAGGTCGTCCGTGACCATGCCCATGCCAATCGGATTCGTAGGATGCTCATAAGAGACGCCTAGCTGCTGTATCCGAGCCGACTGCGGTAAGCGAGACAGAAGTTCGTCGCGTAGGACGATCGTATCAACCTTGAACCGCCTGTCGTACTCTGAGGTCACAGTGTACGATTCCCGGATGAGTGCCGCAGTGTACCGATTCCAAATCGACTGCCGTTCCACATCCGACTTCGCATTCCGCATTTCCTCGGACTGATTCGACATGGCAAGCCCCGACTGTTTATGGTAACTGGCGAGAAATTCGCGCATCTGGGCGACTACGGCCGAGGCCCGCTGCCGTAGTTCAGAGTTTGACACGCGCGAGTAGGAGGTTTGGTCAGTCGGTGCTAGATGCAATCTTTCTCGGTAGTCAACAAGCTGGTCATCCTTTGCCCTCAGGCGTTCGTTGAGCGTTTCAATCTGGCGAACGTAAGACCACCTCGCGAAAACAAAGGCAGCGCCGACCGCGAGTACAAATAACAGCACAAACGCCATAGGCGCTTGGCGAAGCACCTCCCACTCTTTGGCGACGTGCTTAATAAACTCCATGAAGGGAACTCCCAGAGATAGTGTGAGACCATCATTCATTTCGTGCTAGAAGCGCTGGAGGCCTCTGGGAGGCAGGCAACCCTCTACGTCTGGGGATCGTCGAGCGCGATCCGTGGGACCCCGCAGAGCTTGTTTTTCATTTGACGATGACCTCAGGAGTACCTGAGGTGTGGCCAGGGGAACGCTAAGAGATCCGTCGGGAATGGAGGGAACGGGAATTCGCTAGCCCGAGCAGACCCCCTTCCTGAATCGCGCACAATAACCTTCGGCTCAAGACCGCGTGAACAACCTCTCCAAGCGGCGCAGCCTGAGGGACTTCACAATGTTCGTAACTGCGGCTTCGTTCTCGGCGGGATCTCCGTGGAAGACAGAATTGGAAAGAAATATCAGATCGTGAGTCGCCTGGAGCACTCCACGCAACGGAGGAGCGAGGCGTAGCCAAACCCATAACCCGTAGGCTCGAACCGCGTGAGACGTCACCATTAGTTGACTCGCGCTTCTGCGCAAAGAATCAGCGGCCGGTCGTTGCAATTCGAGTACAGGCACCGCTCCGGGGTTTGCGTACAGGTCTGCGTAGAAGATGAGCACGTACACAACCTCTCCGATGGCCTTGGCCTGCTCGTGAATAGGCTCGATGAAAAACCGTAGGAGAAGTTGCCCCGTGACGAGCACTATCACGCCCCCGAGAATCGTGAGAGCGGATGCTAGAAAGACACCCTGCAATCCAGACACTGTTAGGTCTCCCTGGGCACTTTTCCGCCACGCTGGTGGGTCTTATCGGCAGCCTTTGGCAACTTCAAGCCGATCTCCTCATAGAAGGTACGCATCGCCTTGTCGCGAGCGTCGATAAAGTCCTGGTCAGTCTTTCGGTCGCCCGGGTGGCCCAGTCCCCCGGTTGCGCTTAGTAGTACCTCAACGCCCTCGAACGCGTTCACCGCCTTGTCTGAGAAAAGCATCCTCACGTCTGTCATCACCGCATGCAGTGAGATGAAGAATTCTCTGGACGGCTTCCAAGAAGGATCTACTCCAGTATCACGAGAGATGTGCCCTGCCAGGTATTCCGCCATCAGGCGATTGACCTCTCTGGCGGTTGCGAATCGTAGCTCCGCAAGACGCTGCAGTTTCCAGAAGTGGTGCTGCACCTTAGGCGTCAGGTAGATAGTCAGCAGCGTCGCGGCGATGCCCGTGATGACAGCAGCGGCGATGACCGTGACCATCTGAGCGATTATCACTTCTCTGCCCCTCGTCTTGGAACCGGATGCGGTTCACCCAATGTTATCGTGACGTGCCTCGCCGTCACGGCGAGCATCACGGAGCGACAGCATCGCCATCCCACAGCTCGCTAGTCTCCGCCATTTCCCGCCTTCGACTTGCCACCCTGCTTGCGCGGTCGCCACGGCTGCTCCTCGGAGCGCGTGGGCGTCCACCCGCCCTCCCATGCCTCACCGTCCTGGCCTGTCCCTAGGTTATCACTCACACCCAGTAAGTTCTCTTGAAGTTACAAGTTTGATTGACAAGAGTCGCGCGTTCACGTTATAAGTATTGCAGGACGGTGCTCAAAGGAGCACTCAAGATCAGTCCCGCCCCGAGGCCTGAACCGTATTTGGTCAGAGACTGTGGCGGCTACCGCAGGCGTAGAAGCCTTGCGGTGGTCGCCTTTTTTAGTAGGGGCGCTCAGAGATACGCGACTCGACGGAGGGGGAGAGGACGCGGTGGCGCTGGATTTCAGGATGTTGACCGCCAAGGAGGTCGCCAGCATCCTTGCCGTGAGCGAGAAGACGATTTGGCGCTGGGCGGCGGATGGAATCATCCCATCATTTCGCCAGGGCCGCACTGTGCGGTTCGTCGAAGGCGACGTGGAGGCGTTCATCCTGCGCCAGAAGGGGGCGAAGCATAATGGCGTGGCTGATTCGAAATAGGGTCGGGATGTACTACGTGGCGTGGCGCGAGGCCGACCGGAAGGTCTACTACCAGCAGGCGGGAACGAACAAGCGCAAGGCGCTGGAGCTGCGCGACGAACTCGCGCACCGGCTCCGCCTGGGCCGCGTGGGCGGGGGAGTGGTACCCGAGAAGATCGGCTTCGAGGATTACGGGAGGAAGTGGCTGGCGGTGCGCACGGTGAGGCCGACCTCGCGCAAGCGGGACGAGGGGGCGTTCGAGAACCACCTGCTCCCCACCTTCGGCGGCAAGCTGCTGGGCAGCATCACGAAGGAGCTGGTGGACGAACTGGCCGCTAAGATCACCAAGGCGAGCAGCCGCCACAACGCGCGTCGGGTCCTTGCCGTCCTGTCGAAGATGATGAGCGATGCCATTGAGAACAACTATCTCCAGAAGAATCCGGTTCGCGTTCCGCCGCCGCCCGAACGAATCCGCGAGGAGGTTTCGGTCGAATCCTTCTGCCGAATCGTCAAGGACATGCCGTTGCGGTGGAGACCATTTGTGTTCGTCGGTTTACTCACTGGTCTCCGCTGGGGGGAGCTTGCGGCACTCCAATGGGAAGATATCGATTTCGATGCTGGGAAGATCTATGTGCGGCGGCAGAAAAACTCCCATCTCTACGGACCAGAAGCACAAGCTCTAAAGACCGATGGTAGCCATCGGGCGGTCGACATGCTCCCACCAGTCCGCAGAATCCTTATGGACCTCCCACAGCGACCCAAGTTGGTCTTCCCCGGGGTGCGGGGCGGCTACCTGAGCTACGGCCTGTTCCAGAAGGCGTGGCGACCTATCGTGACGGATCTAGGACTTGGCGTGAACTTCCACGGCCTAAGGCACGGCTTCGGGTCTCTCCTGCTCGTGTGGGGCGAGCCGCTGATTTACGTCAGCCAGCAACTGGGGCACAGCAGCACAACCCTAACTCACACAACGTACCTGCACCTCATGAAGGAGGGTCGTCGACTGGACAAGGACGCGGTGCTGGCGATGCTAGAGGCGGCGTTCCGAGGCGAGTTGGCTTACACAGGGCTTACACGGACGGCGACCACGGAATCGGCTAAGATCAAAACCCTCGAAAATCCCAGGAAAACCGCATGAAACCTGGAGCCGCCGAAGGGATTCGAACCCCTGACCCCCGCATTACAAGTGCGGCGCTCTACCCCTGAGCTACGGCGGCTCGGTGCGCCCTCAGTATAGCAACGGATCTTGGTCGCAGCAATTCTCAGCCCGCTCCTCAGAGACCCGGACCGCTTTACTCCCTGATCACGCTATGCAAATGGCACAGGCTCCTCGCGGCGTTCCTGCACGAAGGAAATGTAGTCAACGTCCTGCGCTGGAACGCCTAACTGCCGGAGCATGCTCATGGCCTGCGCCCGATGATGCACTTCATGTAGAAGGAGTTGCGTTGCGATATCCTTGCGCGCGGCGGTCAAAGTAACCGTGCGCTTCCGGCCATAGATAACCGTCTGAACAACCTTATCCCAGTCCTTCGTGGTCTCAAGGGTCGCCCGCGTTTCCAGCGCCAGCTTCCGCCAAGCCGCTTCTAGGTCGGGGAACCTGCCGTGCTCTGTTTCGTTGATGGGGAGCTGCTCAGGTATGAAAGGCCTTGGCATTGGCTCCTCTCGCAGGCGCATAGCAAGCCATAGCTCCGTCGATGCGAGTTCGATCATCGTGACCTGCAACGTTCGCAGCGCGTACGGAAACTCGCGGGTGTAATCCTCGTGGCTGAGGGGGCGAATCCAATCGAAGAGCTTCTCTCGGGCCTGTGTGTGCACGTCATAGACACGGACAAAATCCATCGTTGGCCTCCTCGCCTCTGCGAAATCGCCTCGCGACCACGATCCGAGACACCCCCAAGTGGGCCTCGTTGCGGCGCCATTAATACCTGGGCTACCGAGCTGGGTCGGAACGGAGTCGGAAACGCCTAGTCTGTGGGATCCGGCTGACGCCCTAGTAGAAGCTGCGTCGGGCAATCCGGAACTCGAGCAGATCCTCGTTAGCTTTGAGTGCGGCATAGAGCCACACAAACGGCAGGAGAAGTCCGCCGCTCAGCACGATGATCGCAAGCAGGATGATCGCGTGGATCCACAGCCCCTGGCCCACATACCAGAACGGGCCGAAGAGCAGGGCCCACCAGTTCCATTTGAGCCGGGGGGGAAGCGGTTGATGGTACAGCGTGGCCAGCGGGTCGTCCGAGCGCGTGATCCCGACCGGCGTCTCGAGCAGTTTGCGCACAGCTCCGCTAATCGCCTGCCAGAGACCGCGGAGACGGCTCACCACGAGGGCTCTGCCCGGAGCGCGTTACTCCTCGTCATCCCCGGATTCCTCATCGTCGTGGTGGCCCTTGCCAGGTGGCCGTTCCTCAGGTGAGAGCTTCCCGGTGTGCAGATCAACGGTCTCGTCCATGCGCAAACAGATCGCACAGGTACCTTTCAACAGGCCGTGCGGGCACCGCTGGAGCTTCTTTCTTGACTTGCTTGCTGTGGCTGCCTTACCCAACCCAGTCACCGCCTTCGCTCGTACTGTTTGCCACTAGGTGTCTATTGTACCCAACTTCGCGCGTGCTGCAACCCTCACCCGACGCCCTTTCTCCCTCGATTTGGGGTCGGATTCGGGCCCTAGGGCACCGCTCCAACCGCCCCAACAATCCACATGAGCCCCTAGGGGCCCGGGGGGACGCCGTCTTTCACAGGCTCCCGCGCCCGGTCCACTAGCAGCACGGCCTCACCTTCGACCACCGTCTGCCCCCGCTGGTTCGTGCAGGTCGTCCGCAGTGTCAGCACCCGATTTTCCGGCCGGTAGCCGGTCACCTCAGCCTTGGCGGTAATGGTATCCCCGATGCGCACGGGGTTCACGAACTGCAGCGTTTGGCTGAGATAGATTCCTCCGGGCCCCGGCAGGCGCATCCCAAGCACGGCAGAGATCAGCCCCGCCGTAAGCATCCCATGGGCGATCCGCTCTCCGAACCTGGCCCCACGGGCAAACTCCGCATCCACGTGTAACGGGTTAAAGTCCCCAGAAATTCCCGCGTACGCGTAGATGTCGGCTTCTGAAATGGTCTTGGAAACGGTCGCGCTCTGTCCCGGCGTAAACTCGGCCATTGCTGGGTCCCCCTCCACTCACCCTGAATGTCCCGCCCGCAGAGATTCACAACGAGCTGCCCATTCCCTGCGCCGCCAGTTGCACAGGGGGACGATGCGCGCCGGAGCGGCCTCGACCACCATGCTATAATCGGGGGTGACCACAAGGAGAATCGATGCAAGATCAGTACGGTCGTACCCTTCAGGATCTGCGCATCTCGCTGACCGACCGCTGCAATTTGCGTTGCGTGTATTGCATGCCGGCGGAGGGTATCGACTTTCGTCCTTCTGAGGAGCTCCTGCAGGACGACGAACTCCTGCTCCTCGTCCGGATCGCGGCGGAACTGGGAGTACGCAAGGTGCGCCTGACCGGGGGCGAGCCGACGGTGCGGCCCGGTCTCGTCGACCTAGTCCAGGGCATTCGAGCCGTCCCTGGCATCGAAGACATCGCTATGACCACGAACGGACTGCTGCTCGAGTTCCTCGCCACCCCGCTGGCCCGGGCAGGCCTCCGCCGGGTCAATGTAAGTTTGGATACGCTTGATGCGGCGAAGTTCCACCGGATCACGCGCGGGGGGCGCGTGGAGAAGGTCGTCGCGGGCATTGCGGCCGCCGAAGCCGCCGGCCTGGCGCCCATCAAACTCAACGCCGTCGTCGTTCGCGGCTTCAACGACGATGATGTCGTCCCCCTCGCCGCCTTGACCTTGGAGCGTCCGTGGGAGGTCCGCTTCATCGAGATGATGCCGTTTGGCAGTGTCGGCGACTTTGCCGAAGCCGGAGTCGTCAAATCCGAGGAGATTATCGGGAAGATTGCTGCCGCGCTCGGGCCGCTCAGTCCCGAGAACCTCTCCGGAGAGGATCCCGCCAGGACCTACCGGCTGCCCGGCGCCCCAGGCGTCTTGGGCTTCATCAGCCCGGTCAGCCAGCCGTTCTGCGCAAAGTGCGGTCGGCTCCGGCTCACTGCTGATGGCCGCCTTCGACTCTGCTTGCTTCGCGACGACGAGGAAGATCTCTTGACGCCCTTGCGCGCAGGGGCGAGCTACGAGGAGCTCAAAGAACGGTTCCGTGCCGCAGCGTACCGCCGTCCCTTTGGGCATGCCCTGGCGGAACGGATGTTCCCGCAGGCCAGGGTGATGATTCAAATCGGCGGGTAGCGCGCTTCCCCCTCCTCTCAGCTCTTCAGTATCCCCTACTCCGCATGACGGGACTGTACGAGGTAGACCCATGCCGGGTGGTCCCGGTCTGGTCCAACCGCGTCGGTCGTTTCAATCGCCTCAACCTGCCGGCCCTTCTGTGCGAGGAGCTTCGCAAACGCCGGGGCGGGATTGGCGGACCACACGGCCAGCACACCTTTATCAGTGAGCGCGTCGAGGAACCGGACTACCGCGGCATGCTGGTAGAGCCGTGCGTTGTTGGGTCGGGCCAACCAGTCCGGTCCGTTGTCAGTATCCAGGAGAATCGCGTCATAGGACCTGGGCGGTAGGGACAGATCGAAGAGGTCGTCCTCGTGCACGCGGGTGCGGGGGTCATCGAGGGGCGCCGCACAGAGGGTCGAAAAGTAGCGTCGATGCCACTCGATAACGACCGGCTCGACTTCAACGACGTCCAGCTCCCGGACTCGGTCATCCTCCAGGGCCGCCTGCGCGGTGAACCCAACGCCCAGGCCTCCGACAAGGACTCGCAGCCGCTCTCCGACAATCCGCCCGAGCGCCATGGTCGCCAGCGCCCGGTCAGAGTCGCGATTGTAGGACGCCATGAGAAAGACCCCACTACAGATGAGCTCGTAGTGGCCGCCGCGTTGCTGGAGCTGCCAGTCGCCAGTAGCTGTAATGACTCGGTGGATGACCTGGCGTCCGGAGGGGACCGGATCCCCCTCGGGCGCCGTCGACGGCGCCGGCTCGAGACCGATGGTGCCCGGGCTGGGTGGAGCGCGGCGGTCAGTCATCTTCGGGGTCGACGAGTTCTTCCTCGGTCGGTTGGAACACGGTACCGCAGCGCGGACAGGTCACGCCCTCGTCCTCGCTGGCGGCAATCTGCAGGAAGATCAATCGGCACGAGGGACAGGCAATCCGCAGCACGGGGGCCCTCCGATAACAAAGGCAGGGACGAGGCGTTGCCTCATCCCTGCCCTTCCATTCCGCGTAATCCGACTAGTCTTCCTCGCCTTCGAGGTTGCGCTCGAGCTTGCGCTTGACCCGCTGCAGAGCGTTGTCGATGGACTTGACATGGCGGTTGAGTTCGTTGGCCATTTCCTGATAGGACTTGCCTTCCAGGTAGGCGGTGAGCACGCGGCACTCAAGCTCGCTCAGGTTCTTGCGAATCCGCTCCCGCATGGTCGCCGAGGCTTCCTGATTGATCACGAGCTCCTCGGGGTCGCTGACCTTGATGCTGCTGATCACATCTAGCAGCGTCCGATCGGAATCCTCATCGTAGATCGGTTTGTTCAAGGAGATGTACGAGTTGAGCGGGATGTGCTTCTGCCGGGTAGCGGTCTTGATTGCGGTAATGATCTGGCGGGTGATGCACAGTTCGGCGAACGCGCGGAACGAGGACAGCTTATCCGCGCGAAAGTCGCGGATCGCCTTGTAGAGCCCGATCATGCCTTCCTGGATGATGTCTTCCCGATCCGCTCCGATCAGGAAGTACGCCTTGGCTTTGACCCGGACGAAGTTGCGGTATTTGTTGATCAGGTATTCACTTGCGTGATCGTCGCCATCCTTCGCGCTCGCGACGAGGTCTTCATCGAGCATCTCTTGATAGGTGGGAGCGTCTCGACGGGCTAGAGCCACTCTCGCGCCTCCATAGAAGAGCGTCACTCTACGGTCGGGTTAATTATACGAACACCCTTCGGAGGCGTCAAGGAAAAGATGCCCGCGGATCGCAGGCGATGCGACTACACGCGAAGAGATTTCTTGGTCCCCACCTTAACTGTGTACGGCAACGGCCGATAGTAGCTCGCCCCGATGTACTCCGTGCGGACGAGTTGCCCATCGACCTTGACGAGGCGGTAAAGCTTCACTCGATAACCGACTTGCGCCTTCCGGGTGACGACCTGCCCCGCCTCTAACTCCGGATCAAGCTTGGTCAGCGTCCCCTCCGGCGGCGCGATCTCCTCGCGATCTGTGACGACGAGGCTGACCTCGCGGCCTGCCACGGGGGTGCCGTACGCGGTGATCGTGAGCGACTGTCCCTGGAGGGTGGTCCACAACAAGAGGAACTGCCCAGTGGTATTGCGGAACCGGAAGTCGAGCGTGCCACTGTTCACCGTCGCATCGCGCCCCAGCGGAATGTAGGCCACGGGGCGGCTGTGGGACGCCCGCGTCAGAATTTCCAGATCGGCCAGGAGGACCACGTTGAACAACGTCGAGGAGACCTGACAGACCCCGCCGCCCTCGCCCGGGACTAACTCGTCGTTGAGGAGCACCGGCGCTTCCCGAAACCCACGCTCAGAGGTCGTCGGGCCAATGGCCTGATTGTAGGAGAAGATCTCCCCGGGCGCCAGCAGGCGGCCGTGGAGGGCCTCGGCGGCAAGGCTGATGTTATGGGTCCGATTGGGAATGGGAGCCACCTGGGTCGTAAACGAGGCCAGCGGACCCTGAAGTGCGTTGGCGTCCTCCGTCGTGAACGTGGGCGCCAGCGTCGTGACCGCGGCCTCGACCTCACTCGCTGAGGCGTCGAGGGCGGCGATGAGCCGGTCCCGCGTGACCGCCAGATCGAGCACATAGCCGATCTCGCTCGGGTGCTCAAGGACCACAGTCCCGCCCCTGACCGTCACCGCGGCATCCCGTGGCCGCGGGGGCAAGCCCTCTGTCAAGCCCCGTAGGGCGGTGTGGAGGGTGCCCTCATCGCGGCTGTACGGGATTCTGATGTTGATCGGTTTGTGGGCGAGCAGGAGCCAGGTCGACCAGCGGCTCCAGAGCGGGCCGGAGTGGCCGAGCGCGGACGCCGCGCCGATCGCATCGTCGACGGGCCCCGCCCTGAGGCCGAGCTCCGAGTATGTGAACGGGACCGACACCTCAGCGATCCGGACCACCAGGACCCGCTGGAGACGCGCCCTGACGGAGGCCTGCACCCGGACGCTCGCCTCGGCGGCGGTCAGCCCCCCGACGTCGAGTCCGTCGATGGAGACGCCGGGCAGAATCCGGCTGTCCTCACCAGAGACGGTGCTTGCCGCCCCTGCGAGGACTCCTGAAGTCCCCAGGACCAGCAACACACACCCGACAATCAGGTACCGTCCCACGGCGCTTTCGCACTCCTTGGCTGACACGGACTAGGGGGGAGGTCGTTGTTGGGTGCCCATCCATGGCTTTCCCTCCCCCTGCTGTCGTCGAATCTCGTATATAAGCACACCCGTTGCCACGGCAAGATTGAGGGAAGAAATCTGCCCTCTCATTGGAAGACGGACCAAGGTGTCACAGTGTTCCCGGACCAGCCGTCGAAGCCCCCGCGCCTCCCCCCCTACCACAACGGCGAGGGGGGGCACGAGCCGGACGCGGGAATAGACTTCGGGAGCCGTCGGATCCGCGCCCACGACCCACAGCCCTGCCGCCTTCAACGCCTCCAGCGTATGGACGATATTCGTCACTTGCGCCACCGGCACGTACTCTATGGCGCCGGCAGAGGTTTTCGCTACCGCACTCGTGAGCCCAACCGCCCGGTGCTTGGGGATAATCACCCCATGCACCCCCGCTCCATCTGCGATCCGCAGGATCGCCCCCAAGTTCGCTGGGGACTCCAACCCGTCACAGACCAGGATGAGCGGCTCCTCCTGTCGCGCGCGCGCACCCGCCAGAATCTGGTCTACTGAGACCGTCGCTCGCGCGGCCGCGAGCGCAATAACCCCTTGGTGTGGAATCCTGAGCGACAGGGCATCCAGCCGTGCCCCCGCGACGAACTGCACGAGCACGTCTCGACGTCGAGCCTCGTGCAGGATCTCGGCGAGGGAACCTCCCTGGCGGGCAGCGGTGGCGACTAGGAGCTTCCGAAGAGGCCGCCCGGCGCGGAGGGCCTCAAGCACGGCGCGGCGGCCGGGGATGACGTCGAGGTCGTTATCCGGCATTATCCCCCGCATCGACGAGGACGGAAGCAGTACTTGGCGCGGCGAGGCGCCATCGCGGGCCGGTCGGCAAGTCTTCAACCAGAACCCCCGCCTCAGCGAGACGTGCCCTGATCCGATCGGCGACCGCGAACTCTTTCCCCTGCCGCGCGTGTTCGCGGCCTGCGAGGATGGAGGCCACGACCTCGTCGAGCGTGGCGCCCGGCTCGGTCGCGTAGAGGTGGCCTGCCTCGGTCCGGAGGGCCGCGGCCAGCTCGCGCACGCGCCGGAGGATACCTTCCTCCCCCGCGGAGTCCGCGAGCCGCAGCCCGAGAATGCTCGTGAGCCCGACGAGCGCGTCGCGGACGTCGACCAATCCCGGGAGCACTTCAGGAGCCGGGGTGAGGCCCTTGAGGACACGATCGGTCGCCCGATTGACCACGCCGACGAGATCGAAGACGGCCGCGAGGGCCCGAGAGGTGTTCAGGTCATCATCCATCCCGGCGAAAAATGCAGTGCGTGCCTCGGCGGCTGCGGTGGCGAGCACCTCGGAGGGTTCCCCGCCGATGCGCTTCTTACCCGCCTGGCGCATGACCGCCCCGATGGAGGCCAGCGCCGCGTGCAGGCGCTCAATCGCTCGGCTCGCGTCCTCGAGCCGCTCCTGATTGACCTCCATCGGTTTCCGGTAGTGCACGGCTCCGAGCGTGTAGCGAATGACATCCGCAGGGAATCGGGCCAACGCATCCGCGACCGAGATGTAGTTTCGCAGCGACTTGGACATCTTCTCCCCGTCGACCATGACCATCGCATTGTGAATCCAGTACCGGACAAACGGGGCGCGCCCCGCAAACGCCTCCGATTGCGCGATTTCATTCTCATGGTGGGGGAAGATGAGGTCGCTCCCCCCACCGTGAATGTCGAACCCCATCCCTAAATACTTCAGGGACATCGCCGAACACTCAATGTGCCACCCGGGCCGCCCAGGCCCCCAGGGACTATCCCAACTCGGCTCGCCGGGTTTCGCGCGCTTCCACAAGGCAAAATCCGCCGGATGGCGTTTGTGCTCGCCGAGCTCGACGCGCGCGCCGGCACGGAGGTCCTCCAACACCTTGCCAGAGAACCGACCGTAGGCGGGAAACGTCGTCACGTCAAAGTAGGCGTCTCCTTCCGCAGCGTACGCCGATCCGCCCTCGATCAATCGCGCAATCATCTTGAGGATCTCGGGCACATGCTGGCTCGCTTGCGGCTCAATGTGTGGACGCAACATGTTTAGGGCGGCGCACGCCGCATGGTACTCGGCAATGTACCGCGCGGTCACCGTCGCGGTGGCCACGCCCTCTGCATTTGCGCGTTCGATGATGCGATCATCGATGTCGGTGATGTTCTGGACGTGCGTCACGGCGAATCCCGTGGCCTCGAGATAGCGCCGAAGGATGTCAAAGACGCTGGCCGCCCGCATGTGGCCCAAGTGGCTTCGATCGTAGACCGTCGGGCCGCAGACGTAGATCGTCGCAATGCCAGGCTCGCGCGGGATGAACTCCTCTGCGGTCTTTGTGCGCGTGTTGTAGAGACGCAGCGTCATTGGACAACCTCTCCCCCAGTGTACGGGGGGCGTAGAAAGGTGACAAGATCGTGCGACCAGAGGGTGGCTCAGGCCCTCGAACGGCGCGCGCAACTACGCGGCGGCCCGGCGAGGCGGTAGCCGACGGGCTACACGGACGAGCGAGTGAGTTCGATCGCGTCCAGCTCCGCGCAGACCTCCCACGCCACCCGACGGCGCATCGTCTGCCGGCTGGGTCGCTGGTAGCGGCGGAGATCCGCACAGCCACAATCCGTGACGACTCGGAAGTACGTCTCGCCATGCTCGTAGCGGGTCTCAACAATCTTGAGCACCCGCGCGAAGGTGCCGTTTCGCCAGAAGCCTGTGACACGGGGGTGGACGGCGAGGGGCCGGTCGACCTCGACGGTGATCGGGTCCGCAATCACCGCTCGCTCGACGAAGAGGAGCCTCGGGACGTCTGCGCGATCTCGATCACCGGGAGCCCTGCGGCGGATCACGGGCGAGCCTCCAACGTCACGATCGCTTGCGCGGCGATACCTTCCCCGCGCCCTAGCGCTCCCATCCCCTCGAGCGTAGTGGCTTTGATGCTCACCGCCTGGGGAGGGATCCCCAGCGCATCGGCAAGACGGTGACGCATTCGGTCGACGTAGGGGCTAATGCGGGGGGTCTCCGCGAGCACTACGCTATCGACATGGGCCACTCGCCACCCGGCGCTGGTCACCAACACGACAACCTTTCCTAGCAAGGTGAGGCTATTGGCGTCCGCATACTGCGGGTCTGTGGGGGGAAAGTGTTGGCCAATGTCCCCCAACCCGGCTCCCCCGAGGAGCGCGTCCATGATGGCATGGGTGAGCACGTCCGCATCGGAATGCCCAGCCAGCCCACGTGCGGAGGGAATCTCGAGCCCCCCGAGGATCAGCCGCCGATCCATCGCGAACCGATGGGCATCGATCCCCAACCCCGTGCGGACCGGCACGGTCGCCCCACGCAAATGGGCTTCCGCGAGCGCGAGATCTTCTGGGACCGTAATCTTGAGGTTGAGGGGAGAATCCTCGACCATCCGGACCTGGTGGCCGAGGCGCTCGACGAGAGCCGCATCATCGCGGGCATGCGTCCCATCCTCTCGCGCACGCTGGTGAGCGGCGCGGAGCAAGGTTGTGCGGAACGCCTGCGGCGTGTGGGCGATCCAGATCTGCGCGCGGTCCAGGGTCCCCGTCACCACGTTCCCGGCGACCTGCTTCACGGTTTCTCGGGCCGGGACGCCCGCGGTCGCCGCGCCAGTCTCCAGCGCAGCGGTCACCACCGCGGTCACGGTCGCGGGTGTGGCCAGCGGACGGACGCCATCATGGACGACCACGGTGTCAGCGTCTCCGATATGTCCCAGGCCGGCGCGCACGGAGTCCTGGCGCTCAGCCCCTCCGGACACCACGGCGGTGACTTTGTGGCATCCGTGCGCGGATAGCAGACTTTGCGCTTCGGGAATTTGGGAGGGGCCGACGACGACCACGACACGGGTGACGAGCGGACTCCCTTCCACGGCCCGGACCGCATGCACGAGCACCGGTTGCCCGCGCAGCACCAGAAACGGCTTGGCCACGGAGGCACCGAAGCGCTCTCCGCGGCCAGCAGCGACCACGATTGCGGCAACAGTAGGCTGCGCCGTCATCGGCGCTCAGAAACTCCGTGCGGTTCCTTGGGCCTCCCGAAGATCATCCGGCCAGCGACCGTCTGGAGCACGCTGGTGACGATAACCTCGAACGTCTCGCCAATGAACTTGCGGCCCCCTTCGACGACCACCATCGTGCCGTCGTCCAGGTAGCCGACGCCCTGCCCCGCCTCTTTCCCATCCTTGATCACGTGGACCGAGAGCTCCTCGCCGGGGAGGACAATGGGCCGCAGGGCCTGTGAGAGTTCGTTGATGTTGAGCACGCGCACTCCTTGGAGTTCGGCAACCTTGTTCAAGTTGAAGTCATTGGTCACAATCCAGCCGTGCTGTTCCTTCGCCAAGGTCACCAGCTGCCCGTCTACTTCCCCGCCGCGCGGACCCGCATCATCGACGATTTGGACGACGTGGAGCTCGCGCTGCATCCGATTGAGAATGTCCAGCCCTCGCCTGCCCCGGTTGCGGCGCAGGGCATCGGACGAATCCGCGATGCGCTGCAGCTCCGTGAGCACCGAGCGTGGCACGAGCAACGGCCCCTCCAAGAATCCCGCCTTCACAACATCCGCGATCCGGCCGTCAATGATCACACTCGTGTCCAGAATCTTGGGGTTCCCTCGCCCCCGGCCGGGCTGCTCTCGCCCCGGCCGGTCGGGGCGCAAGAGGGACCCCACCACCTCTTCTCGCCGTTGGAGGACGACATGGAATCCGAGGTACGCCCCAGCGAGGGACGCAAAGGGCCAGAGGTAGGCCCCGATGATGGGAATTCGGGAAAGCGAGAGGCCAACGAGGAACCCGAAGACCAACCCGCCGCCGAGCCCGAGCCCGCCCAGGGCGACCTCGCGGAGTGAAAAGTCCGCGAGGTGGGAAAGGATCCAGCCCATCGCCCGTTCGAACAGACTCCACAACCACAGCGCGAGCAACGAGCCGAGCAACCACCCCAGGAGCACACCAACGACGAGCAGCCACAGACGAAACGACTGGAGCTGCTCGACCGCTCTGACGAGCCAGTCTGTGAGTTCGTACCCGACTACGGCGCCCAAGACGACGCCGGCAATGCGAATAATTCGATTCATGAGACCACCATCACGTTCTCAGAGTACCACAACACCCGGTGCCTCGTCGCCTAGCTTCGGTGATGCACGCGACGCGCGATCGCCCTGGAGGCGGTTTCCTTGACAACGCGCAAACGGCACTCCTATAATGAGTTTCAGTCCCCAACAATCAGGTCGTCTGAACCATGCAAGCCCGATCGGTAGTGCGCGAATGCGATATGCGTTGCGAGGGAGCATGGAGGGCATCATGAAGGATACGACCGAGGGTCAGTTCCAAGACGCCGTCTCGCAATACCTCCTCCGCCACCGCAGTATCCTCGACGTCCAAAGCAAGCTTGTCGAAGCCTCCGCTCGGGTGAATCGCGCTGTCGCCAAGTCGGTGACCTCCTGTGGCTGCATCAGCGTCAACGCGGGCAAGCAACGATTTCCCACCGGCGTGAGTTTGAAAGAGGTCCGGCAGTTCCTGGCAACCCACGTCGACGGCGCGCTCTGCGAGAAGTGTCGTGAAGCGGTCGAGACGGAAATCGGCACGGCGCTCTTCTACGTCGCGGCGCTCTGCAATCTGTTAGGCCTCAATCTCAACAGCGTGCTCCAGAAGGAATTCGACAGAGTCAGCACCCTCGGGTTCTTTAACCTCACCTAGGTTCGCGAAGTCGCCCCGTCAAGATTGCACGCTGAGTTCTCCGGGGGCGGGTCATTTCTAACCGCTCGAACCTCCATCGCAGACACGCCCCTCCGTCTTAGCGCCCGTCCAGTTGGTACGTCCATCCGGGACGCCACCGCCAAGGACCTGCAACGAGACGCTCCAGCGAAACTCCACGAATCCAATACTCCAGACTGTAGTAGGTCGCTCGGTATTATGCGGCGCGGATGCCGTCCCTAAGGGACAAGCAGGCTGAGTGCCTCCGCAAGATGGGTGACCCCAATGACGTCGATCTTCGGCTGGGTGACTGCCTCTAGCGCGCTGTGAGGGATAATGCAGCGGCGGAACCCGAGGCGGGTGGCTTCCTGGACACGGAGTCCCGTGTGTGGGACCGTCCGAATCTCGCCCGCGAGGCCCACTTCCCCGATCGCCACCACGGTCGGATCGACCGGCCGGTTGCGGAAACTGCTCGTGATCGCCGCCGCAATCCCGAGGTCGATCGCCGGTTCGTCGACGGCGATTCCGCCGGCCACACTCACGTAGACATCTTGGCTGCTAAGATGCAGGCCCGCGCGCTTCTCCAGCACCGCGAGCAACAGGATCATGCGATTGTAGTCGACCCCTGACGCCGTCCGTCGCGGGAGCCCAAAGACCGTCGGGCTCACGAGCGCTTGCACCTCAACCAACAGCGGGCGCGATCCCTCCATGGCGCAGACCACGGTTGACCCCGGGGCCTCAGTGGCCCGTTCCGCCAGGAAGACCGCCGAAGGGTTGGCGACTCCTTGGAGCCCGTCGGTCCGCATCTCGAAAACCCCGATCTCATTGGTCGAGCCAAACCGATTCTTCGTCGCGCGCAGGAGACGGAACGCGTGGTGACGGTCCCCCTCAAAGTACAATACGGTGTCGACGATGTGCTCAAGGACCCGCGGTCCCGCCAGCTGGCCTTCCTTGGTCACGTGACCAACGACAAACGTGGTGATCGTCCGCCCTTTGGCGATCCGGAGCAATGCGGCCGTGCACTCGCGCACCTGGCCGACACTGCCTGGCGCGGATGGAATGTCCGGTTTGTAGACTGTTTGAATGGAGTCCACGATAAGGACATGGGGACCGACCCGTTCACAGGCCGCGAGAATCACGTCCAGATCGGTCTCGGCCAACAGCAGCAAGGCGGGCGTGTCCACCTGCAGCCGATCGGCGCGGAGCTTGATTTGACGCAGGGACTCTTCCCCGCTGACGTAGAGGACCGTCTGGCCCCCGGCGGCGAGGCGCTGGGCGGCAGCCAGCAGGAGCGTGGACTTTCCCGCGCCCGGCTCACCCGCTACCAACACGAGCGATCCGGGAACCAGCCCGCCTCCCAAGACGCGATCGAGTTCCCCGATCCCCGTGGCCAGTCGCGGTTCCGCCGTGGTCGGGACCTCCGTGATCGCTACCGGCTCCGCGGCCTGGGCCTCTCGGCTTGACCGGGCGGGCATGGTGTCCACGGGCTCCTCGATGAGGGTGTTCCACTCGTTGCAGGCGGGGCACCGCCCTTGCCACTTGGGGGAGGCAAAGCCACAGGACTGGCAGACGTAGTGGAGTTTGGGTTTGGGACTCCGTCGAGGCATCGTCATAGCTGATAGAGGCGACCGGCCCGCGTGTACGAAGGGCCCGGCTGCAGCCGGGCCCCCCTCACGTCAGTCGTCTGGGACGCACCGTCACTCGCCTTTGAGCGCTGGAGCGGGCTCCCGTTTCTTCTCGAAGGTAACGTGCTCGTCCCGGGCGTCGATCACTACCGTGTCGCCGGCCTTGAAGTTCCCCCGCAAGAGCTCGTCAGAGAGCTGGTCCTCGACCAACCGCTGGATCGCCCGTCGCAGCGGCCGCGCGCCGAAGGTGGGGTCGTACCCCTCCTTCGCCAGCAGATCCCGGGCGGCGCTGGTCAGCTCGAGGTCCATGTTCTGGCCGCGGAGTTCCCGCCGGACGCGCTCGATCAGGATCCCGACGATCTCCCGAATCTGCTCGGTCGTCAACGGCCGGAAGATGATCACTTCGTCAATCCGGTTGAGGAACTCGGGTCGGAACGTGCGGCGCAGCTCCTCGGTGATCCGCTCCTTCATGCGCAGGTACGCATCCTCCCGCCCTTGCTCCGCGTCGCGCACGTGGCGGAACCCGATCGCCATCTCCTTCTCCAAGATCGGGGCGCCGACGTTGCTGGTCATGATGATCACGCAGTTCTTGAAGTCGACCGCGCGCCCTTGCGCGTCGGTGAGCCGCCCGTCATCGAGAATCTGTAAGAGCACGTTGAAGATCTCAGGATGCGCCTTCTCAATTTCGTCGAAGAGCACGACCGAGAAGGGCCGGCGGCGCACTTGCTCGGTCAGCTGCCCGCCTTCCTCATAGCCGACATAGCCCGGGGGCGACCCCACCAAGCGGCTGATCGTGTGCCGCTCGCTGTACTCGGACATATCGATCCGAATGAGCGCGTCCTCGTCCCCAAACAGGAAATCCGTGAGCGCCCGCGCCAACTCGGTTTTCCCCACCCCGGTCGGCCCCAGGAAAATGAACGACCCAATCGGCCGCCGCGGATCTTTCAACCCCGCCCGCGCCCGACGGACCGCACGGGCCACCGCCACGACGGCCTCTTCCTGCCCGACGATACGGTGGTGGAGCTCTTCTTCCATCCGCAAGAGCTTCTGCGCTTCCTCTTCGACCAAGCGGGTGACCGGGATCCCCGTCCAGGACGACACGATCTCCGCGATGTCCTCGTCGGTCACCGTACTGACGTCGCGACCCTTCTCTTTCTTCCACGACGACTCGAGCTCTTCGAGTTTCTGCCGCAACGCCCGCTCACGATCGCGCAACTGCGCGGCCTTCTCAAAATCTTGATTCTTGATCGACTCTTCTTTTTCGCGCTTGACGCGCTCGACTTTCTCGACGGCCGTCCGCACCTCTTGCGGGAGGAAGGACGCCTGGAGGCGGATCTTGCTCGCCGCTTCGTCCATGAGATCGATCGCCTTATCAGGCAGGAAGCGATCTGAGATGTACTTGTCGGCAAGGGTCGCGGCGGCGACGAGCGCCTCGTTGCTGATCGTGACCCCGTGATGCGCCTCGTAGCGTTCCCGCAGCCCCTTGAGGATCTCGATCGCTTGCTCCACCGTGGGTTCGCTCACCAGGATCGGCTGGAAACGCCGTTCGAGCGCCGCGTCCCGTTCGACGTACTTCCGGTACTCATCCAGCGTCGTCGCGCCGATGCACTGCAGCTCCCCGCGCGCCAGCGCGGGCTTGAGGATGTTGCTGGCGTCGATCGCGCCTTCAGCGGCGCCGGCCCCGACGAGCGTGTGCAGCTCGTCGACGAAGAGGATGACCTCGCCCTGGGCCTTGCGGATTTCCTCCATGACCTTCTTCATGCGTTCCTCGAACTCGCCCCGGTACTTCGTGCCGGCCACCAAGGCGGCGAGGTCGAGTTGGACGACGCGTTTGTTCCGCAACACTTCCGGGACATCGCCCCGGACGATGCGCTGGGCGAGGCCCTCGGTGATCGCGGTCTTGCCGACCCCAGGCTCCCCAATAAGGGCGGGGTTGTTCTTAGTCCGGCGGGACAACACCTGAATGACCCGCTCAATCTCGCGCTCCCGCCCGATGACGGGGTCGAGCTTGGTCTCCCGCGCGAGTTTGGTCAGATCACGCCCGAACTCGTCCAACGTGGGGGTCTTGCTCGCTTGCTTGGTGTACGAGGTTGTCCCTTCCTCGCCAAGGAGGTAGACCACCTGAGCGCGGACCCGCTCCAGGTCCGCCCCCATCGCCTCCAAAACGCGCGCTGCCACCCCCTCCCCTTCCCGGATCAAGCCGAGGAGGAGATGTTCGGTCCCGATGTAGTTGTGCCCGAGCCGACGCGCCTCATCGAGGGCCAGCTCGAGCACCTTCTTCGCTCGTTGGGTGAACGCCACTTCTTCGTAAGGGGCGCGCTCGCCCCGCCCAATGGCGCTTTCAATCTCGGCTCGAACCCGATCGGGGACGATGCTGAGGCTTTCCAGCACCTTGCTCGCGACGCCCTCACCCTCGCGGATAATCCCCAGCAGGATGTGCTCGGTCCCGACCGCGCTATGATTGAGCCGTTTCGCCTCCTCCTGGGCTAGGATGATGACGCGGCGAGCACGTTCGGTGAATCGTTCGAACATTGGCACGACTGCCTCCTCTCCGCCAGGTCGAAGGGTCGTTGAGAGGCTCAGCTAGAGCTACGGATTCTGCCCTAGGAGAGTTCCCTCCTGCTTGAGTGTTCACCGCGAACCACTGGCGGGATCCTGAGGGGTCGCCCCGTGGACCAACGGTGTCCTCTGGGGCCAAGTGGAGCAACGGTGTCGGGCATGCGTCTCGCGGGTGGTCGCTGTTCACTGTCCATCTTACTGCAGAAATCCTCCCGCGGTCAAACTCCGTCGTGCGGCTCCTCCTGCTGTCACTTCCCCGGTTTCCCAAAAGCTAGACCGAACGGCGGCGGACGGCGCTCTCTCAAGATGGCAGTGGCGCACCCGGTGAGACGCGCACTCGCGATCCGACGGGTTGAAGGGGAAGATAGGACCGGTTTAGCGCTTGATTTGCAGGACGCTGTAACGGATCTTCCCGGCGGGGACAACGACTTCGACGACGTCACCCTTCCGCCTGCCCAACAGCGCCTGCCCGACCGGAGACTCGTTGCTGATCTTGTCTTCGTCGGGGTCGGCTTCCGGGGATCCGACAATCATGTACGCCAGCTCTTCACCGGAGGCGAGATCTTTAAGCCGCACTGTCGACCCAACGACGACCTCATTGGAGGGCGAATCATGGTTGGCGATGACTTTGGCGGTGCGGAGCATCTGCTCCAGCTGGAGGATGCGGCCTTCCATGAACGCCTGTTCGTTCTTCGCGTCCTCGTACTCCGAATTCTCCGTCAAATCCCCGAACTCTTTGGCTTGCTTGATCCGCTCAGCGACCTCTTTGCGTTTCACGCTCTTGAGGTGATCAAGCTCCTCTTCAAGCTTCCGCAAGCCCTCTGCGGTTAATATGGTTTCCTTATCAGCCATCTCCACCACTCCTACAATCGCTCGGTCTGGAAAGAAACACCGTAGGCCGCAGGCGACCTACAGCGCCGTTCCGGGCGAACAGTTTTCCCTCTCGAGGCACGAAAAACTGAGGGCGACTTCCCCTCAGTCTTGGAAAACTACGAGCAGTATAGCGAATTCACTTCAGGCCGTCAAGAACGCTGCGCACGCTGGTAGCGTACGCTAGGTTGTGTACTTTCAAGAGGAGAAAGAGAGAGGACGTATCCCGGACCCAACTCTGCGATGAGATAGGAGGAGGGACACGTCCAATGGCCAGCCGCACGAAGCTTCTGACCGAGTTGAGCGTAGCCG
>OBEQ010954529.1_pt1 | contig 74565 bp, 100 predicted proteins | sample 1670901 | NCBI WGS metagenome assembly OBEQ01 (sample SAMEA104232315, study PRJEB22302) | groundwater metagenome | biome: forest; feature: aquifer; material: groundwater | place: USA | collected 2011-08-07 | depth 5.4 m | reverse complement strand
TTGTAAACCCTCATCAAGAATTGAAAGGAAAAACACCCGCTGAAATAGCTGAGATAAAACTTAATTTGGGAAGAAACAAATTATTGGGCTTGATTAAATATATTGCTCAAAATCTTACCTGACGAAGATTAGACAATATCTGCGAAAGCAAAGAAATATAAACCCAAAGATTTTATTTTACTTATGAAAAAGATAAATATTATTTCGCTAATAATAGTTGTTTTGGGATTGGCATTACTTATTTTTTTCACATATTATCCTTGTTTAGATCCCGATCCTCACACTTGTGGATTTGGCAAAGTAATTCTTTCATATTTTGTTGCTTTTCCCTTAATCTTAATCGGAGTTATTTTATTTATAGTTTCTTGGGTAATTGGAAAACTAAAGTCTAAGAAATAAGAGTAATTTTATTGCTCTAAAAAACAAAACCAAATATTTATATACCTGTTTGGCATAACTAATAATATGGAAGAAGTATCTTTTTCAGCTGTCTTACATGAGGAAGACTTAGATGGAAAGCATGTTTTTGTAGCGGATTGCGTAGAGTTGGGTGTTAGCGATTTTGGGGATAGTGTTGATGAATCTTTAAGCAATTTAAAGAAAGGCGTTTCTCTTTTGTTAGAAGAAGCACCTGAAAAAAGAGTTTTATTAAAGACAAAAGAACCTGTTCTGGTTACGAGAGTAGTTCTCTAAAGTCAACTCCTGATTGTTTTTCTATACTTTTTAAAGTTCCAATTGGCATTATTTCGCGGTGTATAGGAACAACTACTGTTTTATTTTCTTTCCTTAATATTACATGAGTTCCGGCTTGTCTTTTAATTTCAAATCCCTGTTTTTGAAGAATTCTCAATACCTCTTTTGATTTTATGTTTTTTAATTTCATTCATTATATCTAAATTAGCATGTTTTTATATTTATCCACAAATTGATTGTTATTTAGAATTTTAGCTAGATAATTGCACTGCCTTCCCCCACCCTTAAAATTTGTGCCATCGCTACTTGCTCCTTTCAGTCGCACCACGCCCTGCGGGCTCTCGGCATAAATGCCTCGGGGCTGATAACAAAGGTTAAAAGAAAAATCCTTGCAGGATTTTACCCAAATTTTTCAGTCATTAAAATAAAAAGATAGCTGAAAAACTTCTTTTACCCCCGACGTCTGAGAGCGAAGCTCTCTATTTTTTTATAGATTTTTGATACATAATCCTTAAATAAGCTGCATTCAAAGATAAAATATGGCAAATCAAAGTTTAGGGTTAGAAGAAAGACAAACTGATAAATACCAAATAAAGGGACCAGCACGGTTTTTCTATTTAAGGGAAAGACTCTCATCAGAAAATCTAACTATTCCTACAGCAGCCCAGATTTTTTCAATTTTATACGGAGATAAAAAAATTTCCAACGAATACCAATACAATAATCCTACTCCTTTATGGTTAAACAATTCCTTTGTTTATTCTTCTAAAGGGATCTACGTAGAGGACAATCCAGAAGAATCAGAAGGCCAAATCCTAGCTGATGAAAAGAGTTTAGAAGCAAGATTAGGATCTAAAGAACAAGAAAAAGTGATTTACAGCGAAGATAACACTATTAGATTTACTCCTTTCGGTTTCAAGATAGGAAGTCTTACTGCAGAAGAATTAGCTAAAAACACTTGCGCAATCGCACTTATGGGCAAAGCGAATACAGAAAAATTATCAGAAGCCTTAGGTCGTGAGTCAATTAACCCTTTCCTCTTTACTCTAGATTACAGTAATATTCAGGCTTCACAGGGAAGAACGCACAAAAGAATAGTATTACTAAATTACTCTCCTAGGAATGCTTTCTTTATTGACGGAGCAGATCGTACAGGTAATGGAAAGGCCTATTATTTGCCGATCTCAAAAGATTTCTAAAAATTAGCTCACAACAAAGCACAGAATAAATATAAAAACCTCTGTCTCTTTTTATCTCAATGCATTATAATAAAAAAGGAGTGAGTGAAATGGTAGGATATGTTTTGTTGATAGTAATTGCAATGGGGCTTGCTACTCTCGTTTTTGTCTTTCTAAAAGCTTATGTACCAAAAGAAAAACCAGAATGCAAAGACGGAGTAAATATAATAATCGAAAGCGCACAATGTACACATACAGCTAAAGAAAACGATTTAACTATTACTTTACGAAATAAAGGATTATTCTTAATAGATAAAGCTTATTTAACAATAAGAAAAAAAGATAGAAATATAGGTGTAGACATTCCAGGTCAGAACCCTGTCCAACTATTAAATGAAAAAGGCTCTACAGGTTTAAATCCAGATGAGTCAACTAATCCCCTTACTTATTCCCTACCTTCTGCTTATGGCGACATAGGAGATTATACTTTAGAAATTCAACCAGCCCTCTATGTAAAAGTCAAAAATCGTGATGAACTCGCTATTTGCCCACCCATTAATCAACAAGTTACTTGCTCCTAAAATTTAATAAAAAACTCAAAGACTTTCTAACAACAACAAACTATATATAACACTTTCCTGCTAAAATTAATATGAAGTTTGCCCATTTAGCAGATTGCCATTTAGACGGATGGAGGCAGCCAGAACTTAATATACTAAATTTGCAAAGTTTCCAAAAAGCAGTGTCAATATGTATAAAAGAAAGAGTTGAATTTATTTTAATTGCAGGAGATTTATTTGATTCAGCATATCCTTCAATAGACACATTAAAAGAAGCATTTAGAGAATTCAGAAAATTAAACGAAGCAAGAATTCCAGTATTTTTAATCGCGGGAAGCCACGACTATTCTGTTTCAGGTAAAACCTTTTTAGATGTTTTAGAAAGATCAGGTTTCTGCAAAAATGTAGCTGTTTTTGAAGAGAATAAAGAATCAATAATGCTTCTGCCAACGATATATAAAAACGTAGCGATATACGGTTATCCTGGAAAAAAATCCGGTTTAGATATGGAAGAAATAGAAAGAATTAAGATTCAAGATTCCCCAGGCCTATTTAAAATACTTATGCTGCATACTGCAATAAGAAGCGCAGTTCCCAATCTTAAAATAAAAGCAGTAGATGATTCTAAACTACCGCAAGTCAATTATTTAGCGTTAGGCCATCTTCACATAAGTTTTGTTAAAAATGGAAAGGTTTATCCAGGCCCAATATTTCCAAATAATTTACTAGAACTAGAAGAACTAAAAGGAGGATCTTTCTTTATCTTCGATAACGGCAAAATAGAAAAGAGAGAAATAAAAATAAAAGAGGTCTTAGTTTTACATCATAAAACAAACGATACTTTAAATGTTACTGATGAGCTTCTATCAATATTAGCTAAAGAAGATTTAAAGGATAAAATATTAATTTTAAAACTTTCAGGAATAATAGAACAAGGTAAAACCTCAGATATAAACTTTTTAAGAATAGAAAACTATGCCAAAAAATGCGGAGCATGGGCAATTTTAAAAAACACTTCCAAACTCCAGCTTTCAGAGCCAGAATTAAAATTAGATGCTATAGATGCAGAAGATATAGAATTTCAGGCAATAAAAAAATTTGAAGAAGCAAATCAAAGCAAGTTCAATAATTTAATTTCTTCATTAATAAGAGTTCTCCAAATCGAAAAGATCGACGATCAAAAGTCATCTATATTTGAAGAAAGATTGTTGATAGAAACAAAAAAGATAATAGGGCTATGAAAATAAAAAGACTATCTCTAAAGAATATCCGCTCTTATAAGGAAGAAGAAATAGTTTTTCCAGAAGGATCTATTTTATTAGCAGGAGATATAGGCTCAGGTAAAACTTCAATTCTACTTGCACTAGAATACTCATTATTCGGATTACAGCCAGGACAGAGAGGGGCATCGTTATTGAGAAACGGTGCAAATAGCGGAGAAGTAAAGCTAGAACTAGAAATAGGAGAAAGAAAAGTTATAATTGAAAGAAAACTTAAGAGAAACCATAAAAGCGTTACAAACGAGTATGCCTCAGTTATGATAGACAACGAGAAAATAGAGGCTTCTCTTACAGAAATAAAAATTAAAATTCTAGAGTTGATAGGATATCCTCAAGAGTTCATAAAAAGGAATAACTTGCTTTATAGATATACAGTTTATACGCCGCAAGAAAACATGAAGCAAATATTATTAGAAGATGCAGAGACAAGAATAAATGTATTGCGACATATACTTGGAGTAGACAAGTATAAAAAAATTAGAGAAAATCTTTCAATTCTTTTAAACCAACTAAAGGAGGAGTCCAAAATATTACAAGGAGAAGTAAAAAATCTCGACGAAGAAAAGGCAAAATTAGAAATTAGAAAAGAATATATTCAAACATTAGAACAAAATATAAAATTAAAATTAGAGGAATTAGATTCTAAGATTAATTATCGTAAAAAAATAGAATTAGAATTTTTAGATTTAGAAGAAAGAATAAAAGAACGTATTTATTTAGAGAAAGAAGTTGAAAAGACAAAGATAATGCTTGCAAACAAACACGAAAATGCTGCAGGCATTCAAAGAGAGATATCTGACTTAGAAAAAGCTATAGCTGAAGAAATAGAAATTTTTCAAGAAACAGATTATAAGGATCTTATAAAAAAGATAGAAGACAAAAACGACATATTAGATTATCTTAATTCATGTTACACCAATACATTAAGTGAAATAGGTTCTTTAGAAAAGCAAAGGCAGGAAACAATTACAAAAAGAGACAGAGTTTTTAAGATAGAAATCTGCCCTACTTGTTTGCAAGATGTTTTAGAGTCTCATAAGCACAACATACTCAATGAAACAGAGAGTGTTTTAGGGAAAGCCAAGCAAAGGATGAATTCTTTAGAAAAGGAAATAGTTATAATTTCTAGAGAAATAGAAAAAACAAAAACCGAAAAAAAAATCTTAGAGGAGCATAAAACAAACAAAGAAATCCTAAAAACGAAGCTTCTTTATTTAGATAAAGCAAAAAGCAGGCATAGTTCATTACTTAAGAACCGCGAGGTATTAGAAAAAGACATAATTTTATTAGATAGACATATCCAAATTTTAAAAGAAAAAATATCTAATTTATCAAAATTTGATAACTTAATGAGATTAAAGAAAGAAGAACTAAATCAAGCCCTTTTAGAAGAAAGAAAATTTGATATTTCCTTAGCAGAAACAAAAAAGGAGTTAGACTTAATAAAGCTAGAAATAATTAATAGTGAACAATTTATTTCACTAAAAGAAAAAGCCAAAAAAAATTTAATTTATCTTTTAGAATTACATGACTGGCTATCTATCAGTTTTTTAGAATTAATTGAATTTATAGAGAGAAATGTTCTTTTAAAATTGAGGCACGAGTTCTCTGCAGTATTTAGTAAATGGTTCAATATGTTAGTTCCTCCAGGCGCTTTGACAGTGAGATTAGATGAGTCTTTTTCACCTATAATTCTTCATAAAGACGCGGAGATGGATTATTCTTTTCTTTCAGGAGGAGAAAGAACAGCAATCGCTCTAGCTTATCGTTTAGCCCTGAATCAAACAATAAATTCAATGCTAAGCAAAATAAAAACCAAAGATATAGTAATACTTGACGAACCCACAGATGGTTTTTCAGAAGTTCAATTGGATAAAATGCATGAAGTTTTGCAGGAGTTAAATGTTTCTCAATTGATTATAGTTAGTCACGAGAGAAAAATAGAAAATTTCGTAGACAACGTAATAAGAATAAGAAAATTAGGAGACATTTCTTTTTTAGAACCAACAAATAAACTCTCAATGTTCATCCCAGAAGCAAACCATAAAACTTAAATAGTCTTTTATTTTATTCCAGTCAGGTATTCTAGTTAATATGACTGAGGAAATTCAAAAAAATATGCTAAAATCAAATACAAGTCTAGTAGGCATTGTATGTAAAGACGGTATAATCATGGGCGCCGATAGACGCTCTACAGCAGGGACTATAGTAATGAATAAAGACTCAGAAAAAATCCATAAAATCAACGATTATATGTTAGCTTCTTATACAGGAGGAGTTGCAGATATCCAACTAACTGCAAAAATTCTAGCAGCAGAATTAAGATTAAAAGAATTGAAAACTCACTCAAGACCCTCTATTAAAGAGGCGGCGCATCTTCTTTCAATGTTGATATATAGAGGCATAAGAGCACCTTCAATGATACCTAGTATTGTTGGAACTTTAATTGCAGGTGCAGACGAAGATGGTACCTTTTCTTTATTCACCATAGAACCAGCAGGCAGTGTAACTAAAGTAAAAGATTACGATGCAAACTTTTCTTCAGGTATGCCTTATATTTTGGGCCTATTAGAGAGACTATATAAAAAAGAGATCACAATAGAAGAAGGAATAGAACTAGTAAAAGAATGCCTAAAAGCATCAATTCAAAGAGATGTAGGCTCTGGAAACGGTATAGATGTGTATACACTAACAAAAGCAGGAATAAAACACGTTGTTTCAGAAGAGATTATCCCACAATATAAATGAAATTTTTAAATAAAAAATGGTAGACATCTTAAAGATAATTAAAGAAGCATTGCCGAAAGTGATAGTAGACGCAAATTTTGAAGGCGCGAACATAGTTCTTTATACAGACGATAAAGATTTTATAAAAAATGGTGAATCTCAAATTAAAGAAGCTGTAAATAAAGTAAAAAAAAGAATCGATTTAAGAGCAGACAAAGGAATTCTCTTAAGTGAAACAGAAACAGAAAAGACAATCCGCGCCTTAGTTCCAGAAGAAGCAGAAATAACTAATATTATATTTGATATACAAAGAAGCGTAGTAGTAGTAGAAGCGAAAAAGCCAGGCTTAGTTATCGGAAAGCAAGGCTCTATCTTATCAGATATAAAGAAAGCGACTTTCTGGCTTCCGATAGTTCAAAGAAGTCCTTCAATTCCAAGCAAAATAACGGAAAAAATAAGGTCAGTATTATACGCAAATAATATTTATAGAAGAAAATTTCTTCATGAAATAGGAAAGAAAATTTACAAAGAATGGAATCCTGAAAAAATGGATATGTGGGTTAGACTTACATATTTAGGAGGAGGAAGACAAGTAGGTCGATCTTGCTTGTTATTACAAACTCCAAATTCGAAGGTCCTTCTTGATTGTGGTATAAATCCAGCTTTTGCAGAAGGAGAAGAAAGATTTCCTTACTTAAACGTCGGAGAAATAGGAGACTTAAATTCAGTAGACGCTATTATATTATCACACGCACATACAGATCATTCTGCATTAATACCTTATTTATATAAAATGGGTTATAAAGGTCCGGTCTATTTAACCGCCCCAACTAGAGATATCTCAGCCCTTTTGGCTCTAGATTTTATTGGAGTAGCCTACAAAAAGGCAGAATCTCCCCTATATAAAGGAGAAGATATAAAAGAAATGGTGAGGCATTCTATTTCCTTGGAATATGGAGAAGTAACAGATATAACTCCAGATATAAGAATAACTTTTTATAATGCGGGCCATGTTTTAGGATCTGCACAAGTCCATGTAAATGTTGGTAATGGTCTACATAATTTCGTTTACAGTGCAGATACTAAATATGCAAAAACCAGGTTGCTTGATGCAGCAGAAAATAGATTTCCTAGAGTAGAGAGTTTACAATTAGAGGCTACTTATGGCGGTAAAGATAATGTTTTGCCGCCAAGAAAAGAAACAGAACAAGTATTCATCGACCTTGCAAAGAAGACAATTGAAAGAGGAGGAAAGATTTTACTTCCAGAGCTAGGTTTAGGTCACGCACAAGAAACAATGCTTAGAGTTGAGGAAGCTATTAGAACTGGAGAACTTCCTAAAGTACCAGTTTATGTTGATGGGATGATTTGGGATATCAATGCAATCCATACGACCTACCCTGATTTTTTAAGCTCAACTGTCAGAACTCAAATATTACAAGATAACAATCCATTTCTATCAGATATATTCAAAAGAATAGGCAGCCCTGCAGAAAGAAAAGAAGTTTTAGAAGGAGGCCCATGCATAATTATAGCCACATCAGGAATGCTTGTAGGAGGAGCTTCTGTAGAATATTTTGTTAATCTAGCAGAGAACTCAAAAAATCTTTTAGTCTTTGGATGTTTCCAAGGGGCAGGTTCATTAGGCAGACAAATACAAGAAGGAAAGAAAGAAGTAATTTTAGGAAAAGATTATAATAACCAATTGATTAAAGTAGTAATGGAAGTAATAACTTTAAATGGTTTGTCTTCTCATTCAGGAAGAAATGAATTAATGCAGTACATAAGCAGAATGAGTCCTAAGCCTAAGAAAGTAATTATAAATCACGGTGAACCTATAAGATGCTTGGATTTAGCTTCTAGTATTCATAGGATGAATAAAATTGAAACTGTAGTTCCAAGAAATCTTGAAACAATTAGATTAAAGTAAGAAAATTAAAAACCTTCATAACATCATAATAAAATGAAACACGCAAAAAAAGTAGTGATGATTCTTTTAGGAATGTTTTTTATAACACAATTAATAGGGATAGCCGTTATAGCAAAATATAATCCTGAGGTTCAACAAGTAGTAAATGATAAAGGTCAGATAGTCAATCAAACTACTTATCATCTTCCTTATGGCACAGATCCTCCTACAGATATAGATCCAGGAAGTACCTTTATTTCAATAATAATCTCAATTGCAATTGCCGTAATTCTTATGTTAGTTCTAATGAAATACAAAGCAGAATTATTCTTAAGAACATGGTTTTTTGTCGTAGTTACTTTTGCTTTAGCAGTCACTATAAACGCTTTTATAGATAAAATTCCCCATGCACAATTAATCGCCGTAGTCATAGCATTGCCCCTATCGGCAATAAAACTATTCAAAAGAAATATTTACATGCATAATTTCACAGAACTTCTTATCTATCCAGGCATTGCAGCAATCTTTGTGCCTCTTTTAATAGATAAAAACGGATGGTTAGTAAACAAGCTTTCTTTTATTTTTCCAAAAATAACCGAAATTACTCATATAAATACTGTTTTCTCTATTTGGCCTGTTGTAATTTTATTAATTTTAATATCTATCTATGATATCTATGCAGTTTGGCATGCGGGCTTTATGCAGAAAATGGCCCAATACCAGATTAAAAAACTAAAATTCTTTACAGGATTCTTTGTTCCATATCTTGGAAAAAAAGATAGAATAAAAATAAATCAGGCTTCAACAAAGGGTGCGACCCTAGACAAAATAAGGAATAAAAAGATAAAAGTCAACGTAGCAATCTTGGGCGGAGGAGATGTAGTATTTCCTATTATTTTAGCAGGAGTAGTCTTTAATTCCTTAGGTTTTGTGCAATCGTTAATAATCAGTATCGGAGCCACTATCGCACTTGCCTGGCTTTTCTATATATCAAAGAAAGGCAAATTCTATCCTGCCATGCCTTTTATATCAGTAGGCTGTTTAATTGCTTTAGGCCTCGCACTTTTAATCTAGTTCCTAATTCTTTCTTAAAATTATTAGTTATGTCGTAACTATACAATAGGAACATAACGAAAGATTTAAATACTATTCATATGTCACCCCTTTATGATAATAAAGCAAGATCTAGTAAAAAGAATCAAGGAATATTTTAACTTAAATATATATGAAACAAAAGTTTGGGTAGCCTTGCTTTCAAAAGGAATTGCTTCAGCCGGAGAAATAGCTGAGCTTTCAGGAGTTCCTAGATCAAGAACATACGACGTTTTAGAGTCTCTTGAAAAGAGAGGTTTTGCAATAATAAAAATTGGCAAACCTGTTAAATATATCGCGGTAAAACCAACAGAAGTCATAGAAAAGATAAAGTCTAACACTATGAACGAAGCTCAAGAAAGAGTTAAATCACTAGCTGATTTAAAGGCCACTCAGGAATATGTAGAATTAGAGCAATTATACAATTCAGGCATAGACCCTATAAAATCACAGGAAATAACAGGAGCATTAAAAGGCCGTTCTAATATTCTCTCAAGATTGAGAGAACTCCTTGAAACTGCCTCTAAAGAGATATTAATTTGCACTAATGTTGTAGACTTTGAAGATAAAAGTCGTGCTTTAATTCCTGTTTTAGAAAGAGCAGTAAAAAACAATGTAAAGCTAAAAATCGCTTTATCTGGAGAGCCTGATAAAGTCAAGAAACTTAGCATCAAGCACAATCTCAAAATCAAGCAGCTTGATTCAAACGCACGCCTTTTCATGGCAGATAGAAAGGAAGTCCTATTTATGATTACTCCTCCAAATTCAGAGGAAGAAATGGGTATTTGGTTAAACTCTCCTTTCTTTACAGATTCTCTCACAGAAGTCTTTGAAAACGCTTTAAAGAATCAAGTTAATAATAACGGGAATAAATAAATTTATTTAAACAATAAAATATACAAAAAACAATGAAAAAACAAACAAGAAACAAAGGTTTGGAAGTAGAAATAGGAGTAACAAAGCTAAAGGCAGATCATAAAGGAGGCAAATTAAAATTTATTTATCCAATAAAAGGCCCAAACACCTACTTCAATATTAGAGAACGAATTTTAGAATCTAACTCAAGAACACCAACACTTTCAGAGAACGCTTCTCTAGTCTATTCAGCATGGCAGAATCCTAAAGAAAAATATTCAAAAGAAATAAGAGATATTCTAAGAAACAATTGGTTATGGTGCTTTAACGGAATTCTATATGAGCCAAAAGAAGGAGCTTATATTCAAGATAATCCAGAAATTAAAGATAATCAAGTTATAATAAACAAATCAGATTTAGTTAAAAAACTCGAATCTAATGATTCTTCTGTAAGATTTGTTCCATTTGGCTATAAAACAGGCGAACAAACTTCAGAACAATTAGCAAATAATAAACTTGTTCAAGCTCTTGCAACTCCAGAAGGCGCTGAAAAACTAGCAGAGGTTTCTAGCAAATATAAAAATAATCCCCATGTTTGGGGTTTTGATAAAGTTGATCAAAAATTAGTAAGAGTTGCAAGTTTGTCTTCCGGCAGGGACTTGGGAGGTAGACTGTATGTCGACAGCTACAGCGACGTCGTCGGCGGGTGCGGTTGTGCGCTTGGGGTATCCGAAGCTTCTTAAGAAGCTGAGGCCACGCAAAAATTTTTTTTAGACATTAAATTTATTAATGATTTTATATGCTTATATATATGAAAAAAATAAAACCCAAATCTAGAAAAAATAATAAGACTAATGTTTTGAGGGAAACATTTGGCACATGGAAATTTTCAAAATCAGTAAAGCAATTAATGAAAAGAACAGATAAAGAACTTTATGACATATGATTATATTTTTGATACATATTCTTAGTGAAAATTATATAAAATTTATTTTAACAATAATCTTATAAACTTCAATATATTGTCCATTCCAGAATAAAATGGCAAAAGACTTATCATGCAATGTAGTAATACATAAAGAAGAAATAGAAGAAGGAAAGTCTGTATATGTAGCTTAATGCGAAGAGCTTTCTATAAGTGATTTTGGTGATACACCTGAAGAAGCTATTCGTAATCTAAGAGAAGCCTTGAAATTACTTAACTTACATTCATCTTAACAATACCAATTTCCAAAATTTTTTCATTGTAAAATTATTTTCAATTTTTGATTAATCAGATCATTTATTTTTTGGTCATTCACCTTGCCAATTTTTCCATATATTAAACTATTATGCAAGGTGAAAATCATATCAACATATACATAAGAATCAAAGCGTATATTTCCTTTGCAGGATTCTTTGGGAAGATAAATTTCATATTTTTGAATATTTCTTTTCTTTGTAGTAATTTGGCAAAGAACAGCGTTTTCACCTTCTAATGACCTTATAACTAAGGCCGGTCTTTTCTTGGTTGTTGTTAGATTACTAAAAGGAAAATCAACCAACACGATATCAAATTTTTTTAGACTCATTGTAAATAAGAAAACGCCTGTTCATCTTCTTTCGATGCCCAAGATTCAGATAATAATTTTTCATCTCCAAGAAATCTTGCATTCTCCCAATCTTCTTTATCCAATTCTTCCAATTCTCTAACTCTTCTTTCAATTATCTTTCTGACAAACTCGCTCCATTTTATTTCAGAATATTTTCTCATCTTTTTATATACACTATCATCTATAGAAAGGGTTATATTAGTCATTCTTAAATAAGTGAACTCACTTATTTAAATCTTTTGTTTCAACCCCCATTTCACTAATCCCCATTTCACTAATCTTAGTCTTATTATCCCTATCGAACTTTTCTAAAAACTCCTTGCAGGAAAAATCAACTTTAATTTCAGAATATAATCTTCCTGATTTTTCAAAAACCTTTTTATGCTTTTCTTTAAAGGCCTTAGCATGTTTAGTCATACTAGCAAGTGGCCCATAAATTAGTATTTTTTCTTTCGGTTTAACGACCAAATAAAACTGCGCCTTCTGTCCCTCCAAATAAAAAAATTCTCTGTCTAAAACATTAAAATACTTCCAAATCTCTTTTTCTAAAAATTTAGAAAACTTTTTCATTTTAGTGCCTGCAATATCTCCTGCTTGTCCATCAGTCATAATTTCTAGATGAACAAGTTCCGCCTTTTTACTATGAGCAATTCCTTTCATTCGATCTATATTTCTTTCTTTAACATCAAAGAAACTTAAAGAAGGTTTTCTCAAAAATTCCGTCGCTTTTTCTTGAAATTTTTGAAAGCTTTCCTTGCTCAAGGCAGCCAAAACATTCCTTTCTTTCCAAGTAGGGTCTACTAGAACAATAGGACTTTGCAATCTGGCCTCGTTTAAAGAAAAAAGAACATCGTTCTTATTTTTATAATGTTTTTCCGGATCTAAAATAATTCTTTCTTTAACCTTTACTAATTCTTTTAACATCTTTAAAAAAGACCTATAATTTATTATCAAACATTCCAAGCCATACCCAGAAAACCCATTAATATAGCTTTCAGCCCCATAAACACCTTGCGCTTGGCAAAAACTCTTCGCCAATAAAATTTCTCTAGCCAGTTTATTTCCTCTCAATTTCTTTTTAATATAATTAACATGAAAATAACTTAAATCAGTAACATTTCTAGATTCTCGTGGCTTCTTTATCTTATAAATAGGAATTATCTCAAATATAATGTCTCCATATCTAATTCTAAAATAATCTCTGCTGCCATGTAATATTTCTAATTTTAAATTCTTTAATTTAGAAACTTTATCTGCAATTTTCTGCAATTTTCCAGAAATATCTTCAATTCTCCAATCAAATCTTACAAAAATATCAATATCATAATTTTTTCTCTTTAATAAGGTATCTTTAGCAAAACTTCCTCCAATAAAAACATCCGCTTTAATTTTATTCCTATTTATCTCTTTCTCAAGCAAAAAGACAATATCTTTTGTTTTCTTTTTTAATATCTTTAATGAATCATTATCCAGCTTTATAATCTCTATTTGTTTTTTTAAAATCCTAGTTATATTCATTAAACAAAATAGCTAATCTAGTTTTTAATACTTACTGAATAAAGATTTTTAGGGAACAAAAATACTACTATTGATAATAAAGGTTTTATAGACTCCATCCATATTACACGAAGCAGAAATCCTATAATATTTTGCTCTAAGCACATCAAATTTAGTGTCTCCACTACCGCAAGCATCGCCTTTAGGTGCATTAAAAGGATTAGTACTATCATATATCTGTACCAAATCAAAATTATAGTACTGCCATCCATCCCCTATACCGCTATATGAGCCAGCAGTCTTAGCGCAATATTCTCTTGAAGGAATTGGTTTGGAAATATTACCATCACCCCATTTAGCCGTGCAAGAAGTGCCCCCAAAGTCGCTAATCCAACAGTCAGGATCAGCTCCATGATTATTATCTCTTCTAACCGTTACACCAGTTGTTTCAACTTTAAAGTCCTTGCATTCAGAGGGGCAATTATTATTATCTGACCTGCAAAATTGATTGGCAGGAATACCTCCAAGCCTGTAAGCATTGTCTGATATATCAATTACTTCATTATTATTTTCGTCAACAGAAGTTGTATCAGTATCACTTATTGAAACCTGCTTCAAAGGATGATAAGGCTGAGCAGTATTCACAGCAGCATTAACATAAACAACTAATCCCAATAACAAAATAGCCGCCAATATAATGGCAAAATGCCTCTTGCTTATACTAACCTCAATTTTCATATACTCTTTAACAAATCTTTATTTATTAATCTTTCTCTTCAGACTTTGCCAGCCCACTAAGATCTATAATATACTTTCCATCTTCAATTTGATACACTTTTGGCTTTCCAGAAAATAATTTAGCCAAGTCAAGAAGATATTTTCCTTCTTTTATAACTTTAACACTTTCAAAATCTAAAAATACAGGCACTTCTTCGTCAGTAATACCTGCAATTTCTCTAACATCTTCTTCTATCTTTTTTTTCTCTTCTTCGCTAAGTTGCAGTCCAATTTCCAGTTTTTGTTCGTTAATAAGAAGCAATTTCTCTTTTTTTATATAAAAGAAAAATTTCCTCCCACAATTATTGCACCCAGTTAAAATCTCTTTTGAAGCATCTTCATAAAGTTTCGAACAATTTACGCATTTATAAGGCATTTAATAAAAAAACCCTTCAACTTAATAAATATTTATATATCTCAATCCTTTTTTCAATCACCTATATGCAATGATTAAGCAATGCAACCAGCTAACAAGCATAAAATTTATATACTACAATGTGCACATAATATTACAATGATAGTTAAAGACGCGAGTGTATTAATTCATCTAGCGAAAATTAGCGTTTTAGAAAAAAGTTGCGACTATTTCAGAAAAGTTATAATTCCAAAGTTAGTATATGAAGAAATAATTAAAGGAAAAGAAAAAGGATACGAAGATACCAATATTATTGATAATTTGATAAAAATTAAAAAAATAATAATAAAAGAAATAAAAGAAGAAAAGTTGATAAAAAAAGCTAACGAATTTAATATTCAGGGCGGTGAAGCCGAAGCATTAGCTCTTTATTGGCAGGAAGAAGCTCATTATTTAGCAACCGATGACGATAATTTAAGAAAAAGACAGACAGTGCTAAATATAGCTATAATAGGCACACCGTCAATAATAATTAATCTCTACAAAAAACAACAAATTACAAAAGAGAAATATTTAAGTGCTATAAAAGAACTCTCCAAAATAGGATGGTTTTCAAATCAAGTACTTGATAAAATGAAAATGGAAGAGCGATAATGGAACAACCAATAGGAATACGTCTACCAAAAGATATGCTTAAAAAAATAGATGAGCTCAGTAAAAAACAAATGGAGGATAGAAGCACCATTATAAGAAAATTAATAATTGAGGGATATCAGCAATTTTTAAAAGAAAAAGCTGCAGAAGCATATCTCCAAAAAAAAATAACTTTATCCGAAGCAGCTAAAATGGCCAACTTAACAATATGGGAAATGGAAAAATATCTCATAGATAAAGGATTCAAATCAGAGTATTCCCTAGACGATTTAGAAAAAGAACTTAAATCTCTAGATTAACTATATAATAGTAACAAATACAAAGATTTAAATACCTATTTCTTCTAAAAAATCTATGAATGCAGAAACACAAATATTTAAGAAATTTAACTGGCAAGTTCCTAAAATAGTTGCATCTCTTCCACAAGGCGAAGATGCAAAAAGTCTTTATGAAACTCTTAATCAAGACATAGAAGCAAATTATAAAAATAATCCAAATATAAGAGTTCTAAGCTACGATCCTGAAACTAAATCTATCAAAGGATCAAATATCTTTATAGCTTCAAGATTAAATGAATTGTTAGAATCTTCAGGAATAAGAACAGCAATTCCTTCTGATGATCAATACGGCGATATATCTAATCTAGTCAGAGATAAATTTTACACCGATTTTAATGCCTTAATTCTAAGAACAGCAGGAGATAGTTATTCTTCAAATGATAAAATAGCAAAAGATATAGCAGAAAAAATAGAAAACCGAGAAGGAAAATTAAAACTTCCTGTTATGATTGTTCACCCTTTAGTCAGATACTCTGAAGGAAGTTCAAGTTATGATTTAGTTTTTTATTTAAATAACAAAACTCAAGTTATAGAAGATGAAAGATTAAATGGAAAAAAATATTCAACTGGAATGAAATTCAATAATGTAGACGATTTAGGCCTTCCTCTATTTGATAAAAATGGAAAAAGAACTTGGTATGTAAGAGAAGATGGCCTTTCCAGGTTGGGCCTGGACGGGGACTTGGTTTTGGACTCGGTTGTTGGGCATCTTACTGATTCGTTTGACTATCGCAGGGTGGTCGTCGTTAGCGGCGAAGCCGCTGCGCAAAATTTTTCAGGCCTTAAAAATTATACATCAAGACTACAAGCAGAAAAAGCCAAAGAAATTGAAGCAATAGAAAATAGATATAAAGAAGCCCTTAGAATTCTAAAAGGAAATCAATTTAGATAATTATAAAAACAATCCTTAATTTATATTACTCCTGGCCATGTTAAAATGGTTAGGCCACACGCCTATTAATTATATCTCAAAGGAGATATAAAATACAACTATAACATTAAGTATTTTAAAGGAAGGTTGAACTTCAAGGAAACGTAGTTGCCTTACGAAGAAATATGAAATAGTGGTGATTTACTTTCAATTAATGGGCTACATCTTTCCAGGTTGGACCTGAACAGGAACTTGGATTTGAACTCGAATGATGAGCATCTTACTAATTCGAATGACAATGGCAGAATGACTTATCCATATAGCAGGCCAGGATTCTTACAATGAAAACCTACAAAAACATTTACAAAGAAATAATATCATTTGAAAATCTTATTCTCGCATGGAAAAAAGCAAGAAAAGGTAAAACCTCTAAATTTTATGTTATAGAGTTCGAGAACGAACTCTTCTACAACTTAATGGCATTACATTATGAATTAAAATATCAAACATATAGTCCAAAGTTATTGGTAATATTTATACTAAGGGATCCAAAAACAAGAAAAATATCAAAATCTCATTTCAGAGATAGAATTATTCATCACGCTATATGTAACATTCTAGAGCCAATTTTTGATAAAACATTCATTAACGATTCCTGTGCAAATAGAAAAGGCAAAGGCACTTTATACGCGATAAAAAGATTTGACAAGTTTATAAGAAAAGTTTCCAGAAATGGAAAAATAAAAGGGAGATTTAGTAAAAACCAAATTAAAGGATATTGCTTTAAAGCAGACGTTAAACATTATTTTAAAGAAATAGACCATACAATCCTGTTAGAATTATTATCTAAAAAAATAAAGGATGAACAAACAATAAATCTAATCAAAAAAATTGTGCGAACTCAGAGCGAAGAGAGAGAGAGAGAGACATAATTCCAAAGGAATGCCTTTAGGCAATTTAACATCTCAATTCTTCGCAAATATTTATCTTAATGAATTAGATTATTTTATAAAACACGAATTAAAAGCCAAATATTACATAAGATATGTTGATGACTTTGTTATCTTGCACTCTTCAAAATCACAACTAAAAGAATGGAAAGAAAAAATAAATAATTTTCTAAAAGAGAAGCTAAAATTAGAATTGCACTCAGATAAATCAAAAATAATTCCTATTTCAAAGGGTATTGATTTCGTAGGTTTCAGAAATTTTTACCATTTCAAGCTTTTAAGAAAAAGAAATATTAGAAAGATAAGAAAGGAAATAGAATCTTTTCATACTGGAAAAATAGATTATTACAAAATTACCGAGATATTCCAAGGCTGGCAAGCTTATGCAAAATGGGCAAATACTTTAAAACTAAGGAAGAAAATTACAAAAGAAATACATAAGACAAAAAAATCTAACTCAACAGCAATTCAATCTTCCTAGGATCTCTCTTTATCTCTTTTATTAATGAAGCCGGTCCTATAACTGTCAGTGCACTGCTTTCTCCAACGAGTTTCTTTGCAAGGCCATATTTCATTTTTACAAAAATACTTTCTCCCCTCATATCTGGCTCTATAACTGCTAATTCAATGCCTTTAAAATCTCTAACGTGATCCACCATAGCCATAGTATCTTCGATTAATCTAGCTTCTTCCTCAGGTCTTAATCTTCCGTGTATGATGACAATCTTATTTCCTAAAATCAAATTTAATATTTTTTTAACTCTTTCTGCGATGCCCATATTTTTTATTTCAGAGTAAGGCATTACATGAATCCTCAATCCTCTTATTTGGCTCTTTTCTATTCTTACCATTTCTATATCTTCTTCGCTAATTTAAATAGCGATTCATAAAATTCATCCATATTAGTTCCATCTTTAGCTGAGATCCCTACAACATCATATTCAGGAAACGCATCCTGTAATCTCTTAATACTTGATTTTTTTAAATCTATCTTATTTGCTACTACCAATACAGGAATTTTTCTAGCCACCAAATTACCTATTATAGTTATATTAACTTGAGAATATGGATTTTCAGCTGCGTCCAAAACAACCACTACGGCATCCATGTCATCAAGCCATTTTATTGAATCAATAATTCCTTGAGTAGCCTCTTTAGCTCTTTTTTTAGCTTCATTTTTTTTAAGTCCAAATCTTAAAAAATCTTCATAATCAATTTTTGTAGCAATTCCAGGAGTATCGACCATCTTGAAAATCAAGACCTTTCCTTTATGTTTAATCTCAACTTTTTCCTTAAATTGAACTTCTCTAGTCTCATGAGGAATTGCACTAGCCACTCCTAGCTCTTCGCCTGTCCAATCTTTGCATATTAAATTTGCCAGAGTTGTCTTCCCAGAGTTAGGGGGCCCGTAAAATCCTATTTTTATATTATCCCTCCTCTTAAATAGGGCGAATATAATCCTCCTTGAAAAGTTTTTCAATATTTTTATCATGTATTTTACAAACCAGGTCGTTTAATAAATTTTGTGTTTATCGTATTGCCGTGTCTTCTTGCAATTTCTTCTCTTACCTTTCTATTTTCCGCCCCCTTAAATAATGGTATTTCCCACATGCCAGTCCTCTTTCCGTCAATTTTCTTAAACGCATAATTAATTCTTTCGTTATTCCAGCCAGTTTCTTTAAGTTTCTTTCTTATTTCATTATCACTCAATCCAGCAACTCTAGAATTGTAAATAAAATTAATCAAGTTATACAGGTCCTGCTTGTTTTTAAATAAGTGATTCTCATAATTTCTTTTATACCACTCTTGTAAAATAACATAAAGTATAATTGTTAAAACAAAAAGAGCAGATAACCATAGAATTAATCTTTTCCAAGGAAAAGGAATTTTGCATTTCTCATCATCGGGAGCGCAAATAGGTTTCTCATCTTTTTCTAAACTAAAAAGATCTATCGCAGGAGAAATATATGCGCCAAGATCCTCAACTCTGACATTTTCTTTAATATAGAATTCCACTTCTTGTAAATCTCCTTTTTTGATTGGCAGGTACACTCCAGCACCCTCACCGACCGCCTTCTGTCCATAATCTTTTTGGAAACCTATACTTCCAAATGGGTAATTAATAATCAAGTAGGATTCAGCAGGAGCTTCGGAAATTTTAGCTATTTTAAAAATAAATCTTGTCAATAAATCTTTTTTCTTTTTATCAGATACGCTGCTAACTAAGTTAAACGAAGCACTTGAACTATAATATTTATTCATCCATTTAACTATTGATCTAGTAAGGGCTTCTTCATCCGTAGTTTCTTTTCCAGAAATTTCCTTGATATAGCTAGAATCAATATGATTTAATCCCACAACCAAAGGAACATTTCCTTGTTTGCTGATTATAACTGCAGAAGGCACATCTAGATCTAACAAACTCAGCATTATCTTAGTGTATTCTTCATTTGTGCTGGCATTATTAAACTTTTTCTCCAATTCTCCCAATGAAGAATTTAATCTGCTCAAATTAAGTATTTCTGATATAGGCCTTTTTATAGAAGACGGGAAACTATCGATTTGTCGTGTAACATTTGAAAGTTTTAATTTATATTCTTTTAAAGTTTGGTTTGCAGACTCTTGCGGATTTCCTGTAATAATTTCAAAATTTTTAGTTGCGCTAACTCCATCTTTTCTAATTAATTCTACTCTTAATCCATAAGTTTTAGACTCTTTATATACGTGCTTAATTTTTTTTCCATCTACTTCTTCTACGCCCCCATCTCCAAAGTCCCATTTAGAACTTGTTATGTTAAAATTAGTTATTACTTCAAAATAAGTTGGCAGTCCAAAAAAAGCAAACCTTGGAGTTATAGAAAAATCAAAACTTTTTGTAACACTGATCTCTTTGCTCAATATAGACTTATCGTTCAAGTACAAATTAAAAGTGTTATTATCTTTTTCATCCAATGGAATGATAAAATTAGCAGGTCCCAGATCGATAAATAAAGGCCCAGAACTTATTGCAACAGGGCTAATAGATAATCCGTAAAATATTTTATAGCTTTCATCATCTACTGTTAAGCCATTATCTCTAAACAATAAGTCTATGCCGCTAAATTTGACTTTTTGTGATGGCCCCTTTATTTTTATAGGAACTATACATTCAGGATTGCATCTTATTTTATCACTTCCATCCTGTGCGTAATTTTTTTTCAAATAATTATAAATTTCCTGATTTAAAGAAGTAAAATATAAGTCATCAGCAATGCTCTCATTAATCTCGATCTTGGCTTTATCATATTGTAGTGTCCTAGCAAAAATCTCAAAGTCTTTATTTAAACTACCGCAAATATTTCCTTTACTTTCTGTTTTTATCTTATAATTTGGGCCATTAAGGGTGTAATCTTCACTTTTAATGCAAACGCTGTAATTCGATTTAGAAGGAATTGCTTTAACAATGCAATCCAGTTCCTGTTCTCCAGTATTATGTTCTGGCAAATCACAGCTAACACTATTTCCCTCACTATTATAAAGAGTCATTTTTAAATTCCCTTTTCCTCTTGTACTATTAGTTATTTTTGCACCTATTCTATAAGCTGGCGCAGGAGCAAGGTTGACAATCTCGCATAATTCAAAGTCTTCAATTACTACACTAGAATAAGGTCCGAGCTTAGTATCAAAACACCCATAATTATTAGAAGAACACGAAACATCTTTATACTTTCTACTGCTAAAAACTTCTTTATCATCATTTAGTAAATCGACTTCAAGAGGATTTTCACAAGATTCAGGAAGTCCGCTTTCCACATTAAATTTCAACAAACTCACTTCATTTATATCATTTCCAACTATCTTCAAGCCAAAAACTTTGTCTCCATTTATATCCGCTTCTGTCACGCTGTTTTCAGATTTGTAATTATCCATACAATTGTTTATGCTGCAAGTATAGTCTTTTCCTTCTTGAAATTTATTCTTTTTTAAAAGATTAATTAAAGTAATATTATTCAAAAAATTACTCTTTAAAATAGAGCTAGCTTTCTCGTCTTTCAGGCTTAAATTTATTTTTCCTTTTATATTATCTCCCGCCCGATAATTTTTCTCTAAAGTGTTTCCATAGTAATCAAATAACGCACTAGTAAATGTAGAGCTTAATATTAAGACAAAAACAAATAGATAAATTGCCTCTTTTTTTCCCATTTAATATAATATTCAGACTTGTTTAAAAATGTAACCTTTATCCTTCTTTTTTATGAGAAATAAAATAAACAATAATAATTCCAATTAAACTAATTAGGAATTGGCTGAACCCAAAAAAAGGGAGCAATAATCTATTGTCTGTTCCACATTCTGCTTTAGCGTCTGGCTGAATAGGACAATCAGCTTCAGCTATTTTTTTTTGATTATCATCACAATTGGCTAAGTTATCAAATGTCCGTACGCTATTTATCGTTTGTACATTGTTTTTACATTCCCCAACAAAATAGTCATATGCACAATTTGGAGCGCAAACAGGTTGACCTGGACCAATTCCAGGAAAAGCGATACTATGTGCAGAATTAAATCCGCATTCATCATTTTTCCAGTTACATGAACAAGTTGTTTTTATGCTATTTCCATTTTTATCAATAATATCTTGATTGCATCCGGCACCAAACTGATCTAAAAACTGAGAATTAGCCTTTGCGTAAGCAGGATCATTGCCTAATTGATTCCCGAGGTCTTTATTACATGCATCTTCAGGAGTAGGACTTCCTTGTAGACCTGCAATAAATTCTTCTTGGTTATAAGCATTACATCCAGTAGGGGTATTCGGAGGAGGATTAGGACCTATTGTATCGCTTAAAAGCAATGTCTGGCTCCTTTGATCATACTGATCAGAAACAATAGCTCTAAAATAAAGCTCTAAAGGCCCTATTTCTAATAAATCGTTTCCTTTAGTATAATCATTAGGTCCAATAGTCCAGCTTACTTTTGCAGTAGTTCCTATTGAATCTACAGTTAATGTTCTTAATTCTTGGTCTGGCCGTGGGGAATCGTCATCCAAAATAACAAAACTCACTCTAGAATTAGCAGGAACGTCTTCTGCAATAAGCTTAACACTATCTCCAACATTTACTTGAGCATTATTTGCAAACTCGCGATCGTTTATATCAGCCCAGTAAGCCCTGGCTCCTATCTGTTCATTATCTATTTCATCATTATCATTTGCATTGCTGCATCCAGGATCATTAAGATCGATTAATCCATCTCCATCATTATCTTTAGAATCGCTGCATTGAGGAGGTACTATCCCAGCAACAATGCAGCAAACAAAATAATTATAATTATTCTCACTTGTCAGCTCTAAATGTGCATTCGTTAAAGAAGAAATTTTAACGACCGCTGCTTCATTATTGCTACAAGAAGTGCTCACACGACAATTTAGATTGCCATAACAAATCTCATTAGGATAATTGGTTCCAGTAGGGGCTTCAGCATGTGCATTCGTTAAAGAACTCAATTTTAATACAGTATTACTTCCATCACAAACCCTATTTCCGTTTCCTATAACCCCATTAAAAATATCACTATAACATATCCTTATATCATAGTTGGTCTGTCCTACACTTTCAGCATGTGCATTCGTTAAAGAACTCAATTTTAATATGGTTTGATCATCAGAGCATTGGGTCAAAGAAGTTACATTTATAGTAAAGAATAAAACACTTAATACAATTAAAGGAACCAGTAAAAATCCTCTTTTTTCCATTTTACTAAAAGTAGAAAGAACTTTATAAAGATTTGTAACTATAGTAACGAATTATATATATCATCGCCCTTTGCGCCAAATATAAATCTTTACAATTTTTGGCGAGAAATTTTTTAGGCTAGCGCTTACCAATCTCTCTTCTGAAAAAACTTCTTTTTTTATATCTTTAGCCCCATTTTCATTTTTACAGTCAGCGTCATTTATAAAGCATATAACAACATTATAATCAAACTCAGAACTAGGAAATCTTTCTTTTAATAAATTCTTTATCCTCTCTTCTGCTTCTTTTTTTCCTGAGTCATCATTGACTATGTTTTCTCTAAAATCAGAGTTTCTTGTAATCTCATTAAGACTGTCTCTCATAGCTCTTTGTATATTTTCCTTCTCAAAAACTTCTTTATCTATGGAGAAGATTAATATTGCACCAGCTAGAATCAAAACTGCAAGAACTGCTTCAATTATTCGCCATATTCCTTTTTTATCCATTTTATCTACCATATTTTAACTGTTAAATCTCCAAGAACAATCCGATCATTTTTGTTTTCCTCAGAATTTTTTTCTAGTAATTCCATACGTTTAGAGTTCGCATCAACTTTAATCCCATTAGGAATATCTTCATTAGTTTCTATTTTTTTTCCATCATCAAAAATAAGGCTAAAACCAAAATTCACCCCATTTGGAAGATTAAATTTTTTTTTAATTTTTCTATAATCTTCGGTGCTTTTTTCATAAATTACTTTTAAGTCATTTATTCTTTTCTCAGATATTAATTCTATTTTATTAGATGCTCCGGCCTCATATAGGCGCTTTCCATCCTCAGGAATTAAAATAGGCCCATCTAGCTCTCCAGGACTTTTATAGGCTGATATATCTTCAGAAAATTTAATGATTGCAAACCCATCGTCTCCATTAAATCCATACAATTTATCATCTAATTTAATTCTAACTATATCCTTATTTCCAGTCTCTCTTCTTGAAGGCACAACTTCTCCTATATAGCTTTCAACTCTGACATTTTTATTATCATTAACTCCTTTTATTTCAACCTCAATAATCTTGCCTATATTCTTTCTTGTTTCTTTATCAAGTTTTATTGAATAACTATCAACTTCAATACTAGTGTTTTTTATAACTTCACTAAGTGCATAACTTAAAGAAGATTCTACAAGTCTGCTGTTTTCAAAGGGGCTAAAAAAATAAAGGGCAAATATAACAAAACCTATGAAAATTAAAAAAGAAAGTATTACTTCTATATGACTTATTCCTCTGCTATTCATGCTTTACTCCTTTCCCCATTTTAAAATATCCTTATACATTTATATAACTTATCCCACTTTTATATTAATGGATGAAGAGAAAGAATCATTAATAATCAAAATAAAGCAAAGAAAAGAACTTGCAGGGCTAGCAAATTCTTACGTTTTAGAATTTCTTGAAAATTACGTAAAGAAAAATAAAATATCAATAGAAAATTTAAAAGATTCAGAAGCAAAAATAATAATAAAAGAAGTAAGAGGCCAATTAAGAAAAGTTACAGGTAGATTTCAAAAATCAATAAAAAAAAGGATCCAATTACTTGAAAACAATGAAATAACTAAACTTTTAAAAACTCATTCATCGACTTCAGAAAGATTAGAGTTTTATCCAGTTTTAAAAAATATCATTGAGAAGTTAAATATCAAATCAATTCTCGACTTAGGTTGCGGTTTAAACCCCTTAGCTATTGCAGATAAAAATAAAATATATTATGCATCAGATATAAAAGAAGATGATTTATTTATTGTAGAAAAATTCTTCAAAAAAAACAAGATTCAAGGGAAAACATTCATTTACGATTTAAAAAATATCGCCAACGATTTACCCAAGGTAGACTTATGCATCTTATTTAAGATTCTGGATATATTAGAAAAAAATACATTTGATTTAACCAAAAAAATAATATCTAATCTAGACTGCAAATACCTTTTGATAAGTTTTGCAACAAAAACATTATCTGGCAAGTTCATGAGGCATCCTAGAAGAAAATGGTTTGAATCTATTTTAAAGAATTTAAATCTAGAATATGAAGTTATAAATTCAGATAACGAGATATTTTATTTGATAAAGAAAAATCTATCCTAAGAACAAATTCGCTCCAGTAGATATAAGAAAAGAAGCTATAGCTAATATAAAGGAGTGTTTTATTCCTGCTTTTATATTTCCTTCTGCAAGTTTGCCTATAGTAAAGCCCGCCAATATTCCTTGTGCAATAAGGAGGAATAGAAAAGGTCTCCCTAATTTTTGAACGTCAAGCCCTTCACTCCCTGTTGATCCAGTGTTAGAGGAAATAGAAGTCAAATCTCCTACAGTAAACTTTCCGAATGCTCCAGCGCTTCCAGCAAGCGGCAGAATATTGAATTGCATTATAAGCATTATACCTATAAAAATAAAAAATATAATATATCCTTGAACAACTAAGCTGTATATGGCTGCCTTTCTCTCCTTTTTTAGTTTATCTACTTCTGCAATAGATTTTGCAACAGACTCCAATATATAATCGATTTCTCCGCCTGCTCTTTCCGCTTCTCTTATCAAAGCAATAGCCCTGCTTACAACATCGCTTCTAACATTTGCAGCAAAAGTATCTAAAGCCTTCCCTACAGGAATTCCAAGAGAGATCTGATTAGCCAATTTCTCAACATGAGGCGTTAATTCTCCGTAATTTTTCTTTTTCATATTCACAATACTCTTGCTAATTGGAGTGCCGGTGGCTACGCTTTCTGCAAGATTTCTAGAAAATTCCAAAAACATCTCATTTATTTCTTCTTCTTTCTTATTCTCTAAAGCTACTCCAATAACAAAAGGAAGGAATAATATCGCCAAGGAAAGACCCATTAAGAATAAAAGTAAATTCATATCCTTTTTAACAAAATAGTAAGAGATATCTATTATTACTAATACTGCTGCAGAAATAATCCCGAACCAATGCATTCTTTTTAGTTCCATTTTAATATGAAGGTTGATTTAGATGAACGAATATAAGAAAAACAACATTTATTAAACTTATAATAGAAATTATCAAAAAGGTCAATTGCCCTGTAGAAAATCCAAGGTCAAAGTTCCCTAAAGTAAGCATAATTAAAAGCAGCATTAATATCATGGGCGCAGCAATAACAACACTAATATAAATATCCATAAAAGTTTCAGCAGTCTTAGCGTATTTTTGTCTTTCTAATCTATAGTCATTTAATAAAGTTTCAGCTCTTTTATTAAAAAATTCTCTTAGATCGCCTCCAGAAGTGATAGTAGTAGCTAATCCAGAGAATAGTTCAGAAAGTTTATTACTCGAAGTAGTTGTTGCAGCATTGTTTAAAGCAGTAACTAAATCATAACCGTACAGATTAATTTGATTTAAAACCTTCCTTATCTCTTTTCTTAAATAAGGGTATTCTTTATTCAATGCAATAATCCTAAAAATTTCACTCGGCTGTATTCCTGACCCAGAAATAGCGCTCATATGAATTACAGCAAACGCAAGTTCCTGATTGACTCTTTTTGCTAAAGAGCTTCTTTCACTCATAGGATAGAGATACATTACCGCAAAAATTATTAAAGGCACCACTATAGGAATCCAAAATATCTGCATTAATCTAAACAAATAACTGCCGCCATATAAACTAAAAATAGGCCATCCTAAGTTTAATTCAAAGAAAAATAAAACTGTTGTTATCATTAAAGAAACAATAGTAGAGAAAAATACAGTCGTATAAATTAATGCAACATAAGATTGAAACAAAATATCTATATTTGCTTTTTGCAACTCTCTAGACAATTTCTTATACTTTCCTTTCTTTATTGCTTCTATTGATCTGTCCAAAAATAGTTTATTTGCAAGTTTTAAATAACCCCTTGCTGCCTTAAATTCACTATATTCCTCTTTCTCCTCAAGTTTGCCTCTTTTTAATCTTTTTATTGAATCACGACTAATATTCAATTCCTTCATAAATGTTTCTCTATCTTTTTTAGGAATAGTTAAATTAAGTTTTTCATTTTTATCATGAAAAGAAACTATCGCCATATCTACTTTTTTTTGAGGGCCTAGTTTCAGCTCTTTTCTTCCAATCCCTACTTCTGCAACCAATCCAGGAATAGAGTCATTAACTATTTTCATACTATTTTTTAAAGAATCTATTGCAGTCGCAAGTAAATTCTTTTCAGCCGGGCGTGCGAAGGTTATTCTATCCATATAAACAGATATTTCTCTTAACATCCTTATTTCGCTATCTATATTTTTCTTTATATCTTCTATCATAACATCTTTTTAATCTGCCATTGAAATTGCAGGAGCTCTTGTTTCGCAGATTCTAACATTTTAAAGTCCTTTTTTCTCTCTGCTTCTTCTAATTTTATAGTCGCATCTTTCATGCCTTTAAGAAATTGGGCTATAAGTTCAATCTCCTCTTTTCTCATATTTATTATAATTAAGAATCATTTATATACTTTTCAATCACGCAAACTGAACTTGTATATTATATTTACTCAAAACTTCTAAAGGATTCTTATAATAGTCGTTTACAACTTTTCCAACTTCATCAAATCCATAAATCTTCTGTTTATACAACTCGTATAATAGCCTTGCCCTAATTAAAAGCTCTCCTTGTAATTTTAGTAAGGGAATTCCTTTTCGTATAGAAATTTTTTCTAACACTTTGCTCTGTTTTTTATAGTAAAATTTATCATCACTAGGACTCCACATAAAAGGAGTATTAATAAGGGCAGTACCATCGCGGTTGACATTTACTATTTCAACTATCTCCCTCACTCTTCTAGTCTCTTGCTTTCTTGCCAAAGCGTGAGTTGCTATAGCTACGCAGTCTAAAGAATTAACTAAAGTGGGTGAAAGCTCTATAGGCGGAGTCTGCAATCTTCTTATCAAAGTATCAACAGAATCAGCATGAATTGTGCTTAAAGAAGAATGTCCTGAAGCCATTCCTTGAAACAAAACAAACGCTTCTTTGCCTCTAACTTCTCCCACTATAAGATAATCTGGATTCTGTCTAAAAGAACTTTTAAGCAAAGAAAATAAATCAACCTCGCCTATTTTCCCTATTCCTATAGCGGTTCTTGAAACAGCAGGAAGCCAATTTTCTCTAGGAATATTTAATTCTCTAGTATCTTCTATAGAAACTACTCTTGCTTCAGGAGGTATAAAAAAGGCTATTGCATTTAACAAAGTGGTTTTTCCAGAAGCAGTACCTCCTGCAACTAGAATATTCGATTTATTCTCGATTAAAAGCCAGAAATAAGCAAGCATTTCAGGACTTAGTGTTCCTAAAGCAATTAATTGAGTAGGCGTCCAAGGAGTTCTAGTAAACTTTCTAATGCTAAATGTAGGTCCTCTAGAAGTAACATCTTTTGTATAAGTAGCATTAACTCTGCTGCTATCAGGCAAACTCCCATCTAATAATGGCTGTGCGTAAGATACATATCGCCCAGCCCTCTGTGCAAGTTTCTCAACAAAACTCGCTATTCTATCAATATCATTATAAGAAATATTAGTTCGTAAATTTCTATAAATTCTGTGTATAATATAGATCGGAGTATTTACTCCATTACATTCAATATCTTCAATAAAATAATCTCTTAGGAGAGGGTCTATTTCATTCAAACCTACAAAATCTCTAAATAAATAATAAAATATTTTATCATAAGAATTAGTATTTATCTTAATGTTTAATTCATCAATTAATAATCTTGCAGTTTTATCAATGTACTCTGCAGTTGCTTCAATAGTGTTTTCAAGGGCGACATTAACATTAATAAGTTCAAGCATAGCATTTTCAATTCGTTGTAGTGTCACTTGCTCAAAATCTTGTAACAAAGGCTCCTCTAACTCATAAACTAACTCGCTCAATTTATCATCCCAGTGTATATGCGCAGAAGCAAATGGCGGAATTAGCATATATCTTATATCGATCTGTTTCTTGTCTTTAATTCTTGGCAAAGAAGGTATCGGAGGATTAAGATTGATCGTTACTACCATTTATGAACTAATCTTTTTTAATATATAAAGCTATCTTCTAAACCCCAACTATATCTCAGTAATGTCAATATTATATGCCTTATCTCCCTGCGCATTAATAATTTTTATTCCCTTATTCTCAATAGAAAATTTATAAGGTATTACAGAAGGATTAAATTTCTTGATTTCTTGGCCGTCATTAAAACTAACATCTATTCCAGCGCCGTAATCAATAGTTAAATTAACAATACTTGTTTTTTTATTTTTTTCAGTCCTCAAAACAACCCTACCTAGAGGAACATCTATTCCAGGCTCACTATAGGGTTTAGTCAAATCATTTAAAACATAAACTATTTTATTATTTATTGCATCGATATATAGTTCTCCCTTTTTCATATTAAATTCAAAAACTCTTTTATTATATTTTCCAGCATCAATTACCTCTTTAATTTTACCATCAATTAAATTTAAAGAATTTATTGCTTGTTCTACCATAATCTTATCCTTTCTTTCATTAATCTGCGGGGTAACAAATGATAATACAAGACCAATTAAAACAAGCCCGATTAAGATATAAATAACAGTCTCCAACCATACTTGACCTAATTTCTTCATTTTTCTATTTAACACTCTGATATTTGTAGAGAATCAGATTGCTCACAAATTCTTTCTCCTTTTAAAACAGGATATATCTCAACTTTATCATATATTTCGTTAGAACTATAATTATAGCTTAAAGTAGAGTATTTATCTGCACTACTGGGAATGATTATTTTTCCATTTCCTAGTCGAGCATCAATCATCTTTAAATTAGATTCCGGATCACCTGCGTTTCCATCAACTGTAATTGCATTTCCCCCTCCTACAAGTTTAAATTTAAAGCCTGTAATTTTATCAGAACCAGAACTGTCAGGTCTAGCCTTTACAGTCAGAACGTAAACCTTATTAGTCTTATCATAACAGTTATAATTAAAAGAATCATCAAAAGAAAAGTAATCTCTAAATTTAAAACATTCAGTCTTTTCTAAAGACTTATCAGTAAAGGGAATAATAAAATTAGCTACAATTGCAACAGCACTTATAGTTAATAAAACAAGCAATACGCTTGCCACAACAACAGACAATCCTCTTTTTTCATTCATCATTTTCTATGAAACAACCTTTACAGACTCACTAAACTCATCGGCACATACATGGGGCTTTTTATATTCGTTGGTCTCACCTAATAAAATTGGTGAAACAATTAATTCATCGCCTACATTTACTCCTCTCCCACTAAAGGTAATAGAAACACTACCTTTAGCACCTTTATCTAATCCATTATTAAAAACTCCTGTGCCTAAATTTTCAATACTCCCTGCAACTTTTCTTTTAATTTCAACCCCATAAATTGGGATATTGCCTAAATTATTAGCATTAACATTCCCATTCTTATCTACATCTACCACAAACTGTACATCCTTACAAAAAGACTCAATTGCCTCCGGTCCTCCTCCTAAATCCTTCTGAATTTTTTCTCCAATCCATGTTTTGGCCCATAGAAAGATTATAGTTGCCAAAACCAGAGCAATAGCTATCAATAATACTGAAGCAATAACAGGAGATAATCCTCTTTTCTTAAATGATTTCATAATCTTAATAGCTCTCTCATATTTAAAAACTTAATCACCTAACTCATAACTCTCTTTGTTTATATACTCAAATGCAGAATAAGCTGCAGTGCATCCTTCTGCAACGCCTGTAATCGCTTGTTTGAAAGGTTTATCTGCAACATCTCCTGCAGCATACACTCCAGCAATATTTGTTTCAGAAGTTTTATGATCAATTATAATTTCACGTTTTTCATTTATTTTAACTCCTAAAGGTTTGGCTAAGTCAGATAATGGAATGTGCCCTATAGCTACAAAAACGCCTTGTACTTCTATTTCTTTGCTCCCATTATAAGGACGATCTAACATTATAGACTTAACAAATTTATCTCCTTTAATTTCAAAAACATTAGTTTTATTAATAATCTCAATATTTTTAGCAGCTTTTACCCTAGCCATATTAATAGGTTCAGGATGTATCTCTTTCCCCCTATAAATAATATAAACCTTTTTTACTTGTTCTGCTAAAACTAACGCATCTTTCGCAGCACTATCACTTCCTCCTACAAGAGCTACTGTTTTGCCTCTAAATAAAGCAGCATCACATAAAGCACAATATGCCACCCCCTTGTTTTCAAATTCTTTACTTCCAGGCACCTCCAATTTTCTCCATTTTGTTCCAGTAGCAAATAGTATCGCCTTTCCGTTATAAAAGCTGTTATTCGTCCTTACAATAAAATTATCTTTCTTTTTTTCTATAACTTCAACCTTTTCTTCCTCAATAGTTACCAAATCATAAGATAGAGCATGATCTCTTATCTTATCAGATAATTCAGTGCCAGTAAGTCTGATAAATCCAGGATAATTTTCTACAATATTTGTTGTAGTTATAACTCCCCCTACAGGAAGTTCAGTACCATGGCTCGCCCCAAAACAAACAGTTTTCAATCCTAATCTAGCCCCATACATAGCCGCCGCCAATCCTGTGACTCCTGCTCCTAAAATAATAAAATCATAATTCTTATCACTAGTGTTCGCTTTGCTTTTTTTCTTTTCCATTTTATTTTATTCCAAGGATCTCCTTTAATTTTCTTTCATTAAATCCAACTATTATTTTTCCATCAATCTCCACAACAGGCACTCCTTGTTGTCCAGATTTTTTTATTATTGTCTCTGCAGCCTTTTCATCTTCTCCAACATCTATATCTCTAAATTTAATTTTATGATCCTTAAAAAATTGCCTTGTTTTTCCACACCAAATGCATTCTTTAGTACCATAGAGAATAATCTTCTTTACCATACTCTTTTCTCAAAACTTCTAAATAATCCCATTATATAAATTGTTCGTTTGAGGATTGAACAATCTTTATTAATCTAATTTTGTTCCATTTTAAATGGATCAAAATCTAAAATCTTATATAGAAAAACATAAAATTAAATATAAAATATATGAGCATCCTCCAGTCTTCACAGTAGAAGAGTCTAAGAAAATAAAATTTAAAGTTCCAGGTCTGCATACAAAATGCCTTTTTTTAAAAGACTCGAATAATAAATTTTATTTAATCTGCCTGCCTGCAGAAAAAAGACTGAATACTAATTTAATAAGAAAAAAGTTTAATTTAAAGAAGTTAAATTTCGCCTCTCCAGAAGAATTGAAATCAACTCTAAATTTAACTCCAGGTTCGGTATCTTTATTTGGAACGATATATTCAAAAAAAGTATATCTTATAATAGATCAAGAAATTTGGGAAGCAGATCTAGTAGGATTTCATCCAAATATTAATACTTCAACAATAGTTTTAGATCATGATAATCTTGAAAAATTCTATAATTCTTTAAAAGCAAGAAAACAAGTGATGGATATATAATGGAAAAAAGATACGCCTTTCTCTTCGCTCTAACAATAACTATTCTTATAGCAATAAATATAGCCTTATTCTCAGCTCAATTATCGCCCAATATAGAAAAAGTAAAAATCTCTAGAATAATTGATGGAGATACTTTTCAGTTAGAAGATGGCAGAAGAATAAGACTTCTAAATATAAATGCTCCAGAAAAGAACATTCCAGGATCAGAATTAGCTGCCAATTTTCTAAGGCAATATGAAAATTCCATAGTGGAACTAGAGATTGTAGGCACCGATAAATATGATAGAACTTTAGCAAGAGTTTACGCTCCAGAATATCTAAATTTAGAATTAGTAGAAAAAGGCTTGGCAGTAAAATTCTTAGTAAAGGAAGAAGAAATAAAAAAGTTCTCAGAAGCAGAAAAATATGCGATAGATCATTCTCTCGGAATTTGGGAAAAGTCTCTTTATTTTAATTGTTTACAATCCAAAATAAATAAACTAAAAGAAACTGTAACAATATTGAACAACTGCAATAATATTAATATAGGCTCTTGGATTCTGAAAGACGAAAGCAGGAAACTTTATCGTTTCAATTCATTAGAAATCGGCAAAGTAACCCTACATACAAAGCAAGGAGAGGACAATGCAACAGATTTATTCTGGAATTCAAAAACAGATGTTTGGAACAATGACAGAGATACGCTATACATATTCGATAAAGATTGGAAAATTGTTCATATTAATACTTACAGTTATTAGTATTTTTTCTCTCCTTCCAATTGTATCTTCTTTAGACTTTCAATTAAACTCTCCAGAATCAGTAAATGCAAAAGAATCTTTTTCGGTTTCAATAACATCTTCAACTACAGAAAACTACGACGCAAAAATAACTGTTCAAGATTCTGCCGATAAGATAATATCGGAAATTTATAGTGATAGCTGGAAAAATCCTTTTTATTATTTAAAATCTATCTTTCCAGAACAATCTGAATTTAAGATTAGGGTTATAGGTGACCCAGGCAAGTATAATCTATGTGTCCGATTAAGAAAAACTGGAAAAACGTCTTTTGATGAAAAATGCAAAGAAATAACTGTAAATCCTACAATCAGCCCAGATCCAGATCTAATAAAAAAGTCTGAAAAAAAATCTTCTAGCAAAACAAAAACGACATCAAAAAATCAGGAGAAAAAAACTGATGAAAAACAAGACGAAGAAGCTATAAATTACACTAAACCAAATATAGAAAAAACTGTTCAAAATATCTCCCAAATTAAATCACAAATCAAACCCTTGCAATCAGAAGAACTAAACTTTACTAAAGAAAAAATAGTATTAAATTCAAAGTCTGCTGAATTTAAAGAGCCATCTACTTTCAATACGAGCTATCAGTCAAGAGAAATAATAATTCTTTATGCATCTTTAATATTCTGTATAACTCTCATAGTTCTTCTAGCATTGAAAAAACTTTAAAAACACCATTATTCTAAATCAAATATGGAAAAAATGCAATCAAACATAATTCTCGAGATATTAGGTCGTCCTAAAGAACACGTTATAGAGGCACTGAATATACTGGTATCAAAAATAGGAACAGAACAAGGAGTAAAAATTATAGACAAGACTCTTCACGATCCAATTCCAGTGCAAGATTCAAAAGACCTTTTCACAACATTTGCAGAAATATTGGTAGAGTTAGATTCCTTAGAGAATTATTTTGGTATCATGTTTGCATATATGCCATCTAATATGGAAATAATAAAACCGGAAAAAATATCCTTATCCAACCAAGATCTAAGTCAATTAGGTTATAAGATAATCCATCGTCTCCACGATTACGACGCGATAACAAAAAAAGCCCTTATTGAAAACGAAATTTTAATTAAAAAACTTCAGAGTCCTATATCAAATAATCTACCGACAGTAAAAATAAATCCTAGTAAAACCTCAAAAAAACCTAAAAAGAAAAAATCAAGGTAACTTATTCATCTTATTTTCAGCTTCAGTTACTTTTTTACTAAATATATCTCCTCTATTTTTTGTTTTTCTATATCTAATAAAAATATAAATTAATAACAAAAACAAAGCTAGGGCAATAATATATCCCCACCAAGAGGTAGTTCCTTTATCTTTTTTTATACTACAATTTCCAACACAGCATACACCGTCAACACTCGCCTTTATATCTCCCTCACATTGTTCTCCAGCAGAGCATACTATTCCTTTTAATTCTGAGCAATAGTATAAAGTCTTATTCTCTAAATAAGGAGTCTTTGCTTCACTTTTATTTTCAGTAAAAGCAATTATAACGGGCAATTCAAATTTTTTGTCTTCTACATTAAATGAAATAAATTCACTAACTCCATTTTTTTTAAATTCATCATTAATATCCCCAATAAAGCTAAGATTTACCTCCACAAAGCTATTTTTCTCAATAGAGATATTGTTTCTTGAAATAGCAAATAATTTTTTATTGTAGGCTAGATATATGTTGTCAATTTTTTTATTCCCAAAATTAACCATCCTCAAAGGATATATAGTTTTGTCCCCAATAAAAACAGTGCTTACAATAGCACTAGGTTCTATTCTTAAAGAGATATTTTCTTCCGTCGAACTACTATTGCTAATTACATTTGTTATATAAGCAATAAAAACATATTTTCCTATATTTATCTTAAAAAAACCACTTTTATTAAAATCTTTTACAGAAAAATCAACGCTATTTTTTCCAGGCTTTAATAAAATTTCTCTTTGTAATGGAAAGTCAATGTTGATCTTTTTTTCAACATCTCCATTTAAAGTTATACTAGTGCTAAAATCACTCTTTGTAGAAACAAATCCCGGTTTTATTACATAATCGGTTAAATTTCCAATAACCGAAAAATTTTGTACAAAATCAATATTTTGTGTTTTTCCATTAATAGTAGTAGCTATATTTTTTATAACCAAACTATAATTATTTTCATTTTCAGGCGCAATAGCCCATAAAAAATACCTCCCTCCCAATTTCTTAAATTCGTAATCAAATGGAACAAGAACATGCCCTCTTCTGAACTCTATTTGATTATCACTAATACTCCCTAATATATCGCCAGATATTTCCGCAATAATCGTTTCTCCTTTTTCGTAACTAGTTTTTAAATCACTTGAAATAGCAGATACACTATAAAGACTGTTAACAAGCAAAATAAAAACTAAAATTCCTATTCCTCTTTTCATATATTCTCTAAATATAATAATTATATAAACTTGTCTTTATGAAAAAATTAGTTATACAGCACATCCCAGTTCATCAGAAGTTAGATCATACCCCTCTTCAGGAAATGGTGCTTTCATCTCCTTTCCTTGAAACAAAACAAACAAAAGAGCAATAGGATCAGCAATATCAATCGTCCCATCATCATTCACATCTGCTGCATCCATACAAGAAGGTACTTTCCCTCCATCTTTGAACAAATAATCTAAAATAAAAATAGCATCACTCAAGTCCACTCTTGCATCATCATTAGCATTCCCTCGAATAAAGGTTTTCAATTTTCCCTGGACAAACTGATCTCCTATAAAAGTAAAATCATCAGATGTTCTTAAAGTCCTGCCATCAATAAAAGCTCCTTCTAATGACCAATCAACATGATAAACATTGCCTATCTTGCAATTCCCCGCTTCACATTCAGAAAAATACCAGGGCAAAAACGTCTTTCTATCAAAACTTGATCCATCAGATATTTTAATGGAAGAAACACTCCCAGGGTTAAAACCTGAAAAAACTCCTTCAGTAGCATCTTTCAAATTTCCAACGATATCTCTTCTATCAGATCCAAGTCCCAAAGACAGGAAAAAAGGGTCTTTAAAGAATTCTATATTTCCCGGAAAATAAGACTCTTCAAGAAGAGATCTAGACGTAGTTTTAGAGTCTGCAGAAACAGCTTCTGAAGTAATCACATTAGAGATCACATAGTTCCTCACATGAGTTTGAGTAATAAGTGAATATTTGGTTTCTGGAACGAGGGTAAAGATATCTGTGTCAGATCGAAGAGCATAATCACCACCTGTATCAATAAAATCGTACATAGAGCCATCATACACACCATCGTCGTCTTTAATCGTCCCATGCACAAATAAATCTTGACTTTGAAGATCAGGAGCTTCAGTAAAATCATTCCAGGGCGGAGTAAACAGAGCGTGTAAACGCATCAACTGATGTGATGTACTCTGACCAAAATATTTCAAATCAATATAAGGCATAAATAAAAGTCCGGTATCAGAAGCAGTATAAACTGAAGGTACACCCCCATTTGTAGGGCCATATGAATCATCAAATACAACCAAGCTTGTAGATATTAAAGGGATAGACTTCTGAGCAAATAACTTTATGACAGAAAGATCATTTACTTTCTTCGTGCTCGCTGTTTTAAATTCAAGAACTGAAGAGGAATCATATTTTTTGTAAAAAACAAAAAACTTTCCAGAAGTGTCTTCAGCAACAATATTAACATCTACTTCGGGATCATAAAATAGATTCTCATCAGATATGGAATTATCAAGACGAAGAATACAACTCGCTTTGCAAACAATGCCTTGAGGTAAAGAACTGTCCTCCCAATTAATAAAATCTTCTCCGTCGTCTTCTCCGCTTTTGTCTTTTCCCTGTAACTCAATACCAATTTGGCTGAACGATTTGCCACCATCATGAATAAGTTTAAAAGTAAAGCTGCGAGGCATCTTAGTAAAATGAGTTATCGTGCTATACTGGGATTCCTTGCCAGATGAAGCAACATAATCAACAACAGTTAATTTCAAGGCGTATTCTTTTTCATTTGTTAAATCAGAAATATCTCCTGCATCAAGCAAAACACCGTAATCATCAGTATCAATATCATTATCAGAATTCCCGATCCTACTAGTTCCTCTCTTTAATTCACGAATCAGAACAAATTCTCCTGCATCATTCTCCGTCCCCAGTTCTAAAATCCATCGTCTAAACTTGGACCCTACATCAGGTTCAGCAGCTCCTTCAACGTGTAAAGTCGTACCTCCAGCGTAGCCTTCATAAGGAGTGCTTATTTCGGCATATGCTGCGTGCACAGGAGCACTTAAGAAAAAAACAAAAATAATGCATAAAAACAAAAATAATACTAAAGAAAAAGATTCTCGATTCATGAAACGCCCCTTGGTAAATATATTCTTCTCAAATAAACTTTTCTAACAAAAAGAAAACTCTTGTCAGTTTTATATTTATGATATAATTTTGATAATGCCTTTTTATCTTTAAAAGTAACCTTATACCACCCTTCTTCACCATACTTTTCCTTCAACTTCTGATTAACGCGAGAAGAAAAGAATTTTGGGGAAGATTTCTCAATAAGGGTTCCATACTGCTGATTCAATGTATTAATCTCAGACAAAGTAACTTCATCAGCACCTATAAATCCAGCCTCCTTATCAAAAGTAATATCTTTATTTAACTTCACAAGAAGAAAAGATGATGTCTGAGTGGTTTTTTTACTATTTATCTTACCTAAAGAAGTCTCACCTAAAACAAAATGGAAACTAAGCATTACAAAAATAATTACAATAGCTAATATAATCCAAATTCCACCTCTCTTTTTCATCTACTTACTCATCTCTTTCAATTTTTTCATTGTTTCTTCAATCTCTTTATCCTGAGGAGTTCTAACTCCTTTAGTTGTTCTTAATATAGGGCCTCCTCTTACAGGTCCTCTTTGTCCAGGAGGACCATATCTAGGCATAGGTCTTTGCATCATCATCCAGAATAAAACTAATTATAAAAATCTACCGTTATCTCAATCTAAAAATAGAAAGATTTAAATAATTAATTATATCAATATAACCATGATAGAAATAGAATCTAAATTAAAGAGATGGGGAAGATCTTTTGGCATAGTTATACCAATGGAAAAGATAAAAAAAGAAAGTCTATCTGAGAAAGATGAGCTAAAAATTTTAATTACAAAAAAGAAAAATCCTCTAAGAGAAACATTTGGGACATTTAAATTCAAAAGACCAATAGAAGAAATTTTGAAAGAGGGAGATAAAGAAAGCTGGGATGAATGAAGAAATTCAGAAAAATAAAGAAAAAGAAGAGGTATATTTTTTTGACACTTATGCCTTTTTTAGAATAATAGAAGGAAATCCTAATTATGCATCCTATCAAAATAGCCAAGCTATTACAACAATTTTTAATTTAGCAGAGTTAAATTATAATCTAAAAAAAGAAAAAGATAAGAAAACTGCCGATGAAATCACAAAAAAATATTGGGATCTTTTGGTAGAGGTTTCATTAGAAGATTTAAAAGAAGCAATGAATCTAAAAATAAAATACAAAGACTTATCTATTCCAGATGTCATAGGCTACATTATTGCAAAGAAGCACGGCGTAAGATTTCTTACAGGTGATGAAGGCTTCAGGAATCTTGACAATGTTGAATTTGTGAAGAAATAAAGGAGATATTATTTACTCTTTTTATATTTAATAAATAGTATCAGGGATATAATCAAATAATAATAAACAAATTGTATAAGTATAGCCAATGGATAAATGACAATGGGACTAAATAATTTTTCAAAACTAAAAAGATAAAATCCAGGTACAAAAATAAGTGCAAAAGGGCCAATAATAAAAGCTAGTATTATACCAATAAAAAACATAACACCAGTAAGTGCAAATGCAACGACCAGAATAACCCAATTAAAAAATTTAAATTTCTTATTTTTTATTTCTCGCTTCATCCACTCATTTCTTTCAATTTCTTCATTGTTTCTTCAATCTCTTTATCCTGAGGAGTTCTAACTCCTTTAGTTGTTCTTAACATAGGGCCTCCTCTTACAGGTCCTCTTTGTCCAGGAGGACCATATCTAGGCATAGGTCTTTGCATTATCATCCTATTTGATGATCCAGGAGGTAGTCTCGGGCCACTAGACATATTATCGCTCTTTCCGTTTTTTCCTCCCTTTCTGCCATACCACCAAATTTGTAACCTGTGTCTATAAATTATACTTAAAATAACTAAAATAATAAAAACAACAAGTAAAATAATCCAGATACTAGAAATCCCTCCAGATTTATCACTAGGTTTATTTATTTTTTCCATACAACAAACATTTCCACTAACAGGACAATTCTCGCTACTTTTCTCTTCACTGTCTAAACAGCTTGTTTTACAGATGCCACCAGCGATAGCGCATTGATTTTCAGTTGGTAAATTTTCACAAGCACCCTCTAAACAGCAGCTTCCATCAGAAGAAGGTTCAGTTCTCCCAGTGCATTTCTGATTTGAAGAACAAATTAGTCCTTTCTTTTCATCACAAGTAGATTCAACAATATTTTTTGTGCAGCATACTTCTCTAAAATTAGCACATTGAAATTCGTTCAATACAGATCCGCTATTATCAAGACAATCACTTTCTGTTTCACAATAATATCCTGCAGATTTACATAGTTCTCCTGGTCCAGGTCCTGGTCCAGGCCCTTGTTGTCCTGCCCTAGGCCAACCAGAATATAAAATAAAGGCACTATCTCGAATATTATTGTTATTCCAACAACCTTCTTTAGTTTGCACACTCAACAGATAATTCTGCGCAGATTCAAATTCAGCCGCACCACTTCCTCCTAAAGCAAGCATAGCAAGAGCAGTATCATAAAATTTGTTATATGGACTTCCAACCACATTCCAATATTTTCCTTGTTTTTGATTTTGAATTAATTCAGAATACATATCGTTACCATTCGTTAAAATATACAACAAAGCAGAAGGAAGATATTTTTGATTTTCTCCAGCCAAAGCAGCTAAATAAGGAATATATGCTCCTGTATTTTCTCCATTCTTTGATAATGCCGCCGCAGCCCATAAAGTGCTCTCATAATCACACTTATTTCCCACACTAAAACATTTCGAATTAACTTTCTCTCTAGTTACACCTCCTCCAGAAGTTAAACTCGTTTCTGAAGAAACAAAAACAGTTTGTCCACCTGATTTCTGATAAACCAAAGCACTAACAAAATCTTGATCGCATGAAATTTCAAATTCTTTATCAAGACAATTACTGTTTACTTTGAGCCAATATCCTCCATAAGAAATCTCAAAACAGTTACCAGGATTTCCTTCCAATTTCATATCTTCTCTTACTTTAATCTTTTTCTCACTAGAATCATATTTTAAAGTACATTCAGAATTTTGATGACTCTGAATATCCATCTCTAAATACCAAATTAAGTCTTTAGCATTTTGAGTTTTAGTCAAAAGCCAATTTTTTACAGAATCCTTATCTCCACCAGTTTTATCATAGGCTAATAAAACTTGAGCACTATCCTTTATAGCACATTCTGATCTTGGCCAACAAGCTTCAGTACCTTTTTTTTCTTGATCTATTTTATCCTTTAATTTTTTGTCTGATCCCAAAGCTAAAATGCCGAAGACAGCGTCCTGTAAGGATAAACTTTCCTTATTTTTAATTTGATCTTCCAAGCATTTATATCCATTATCTATTTTGTCTAAATCGTTGGACGTTCCAGAACTATTATTTTCATTGGCACCAAGAACAATACTACATGTCAACACCATAATTATAAAAAATGCCCAAACCACTCTTTTTTTCATCCCAATACTAAGAATCCTCAATTTAAAAAGTTTCTTAACTCCATTTTCGAGCATTTCTCAGCACCTCAACAATAGGATTTTTAACTTTAGGCTTTTCATCCAATAAACCCAAATCCTTGTAAAAATTATTATTGTCATAATTTGGAGGCATTATTTGCTTTTTTTGTTTTAGATGCCAATCTATCTGTCCCTTTACATACCCTTCTTTTAAAGGCGGATCATTTAAAATATTCCATTCTCTTAATCTTTCATTTATATAATCAGCAGAAAAATTTAAAGTTTTTAAGAAAGTTAGCAAAATAAAAAGTCCTCTTTTTTTTCCATCTTTTAAACCTTTCAATAGCTTTTTGATTGGTTTAGGAAAGTCTTCCTCTTTAACCCCACTTATCTCTATTTTTCCAGTATTAATGTATTTCTTTTTTTGAAACATTTCTTCTTCTTTATTATTTTCTTTTTTCCATCTCAATGCACTTATCAATAACTTTTCCGCTTCATTCTTAAAATTTGAAGGCATAAAATTTTTTATTTGTACTCTTAAAGGATCAGCGTCTCTAGGAGGGTGAAAATTTTCTATCTCATTTTTCTCTAAAACAACACTTGACAAGGCTGTTTTTTCATGTAAGCTATAAGGCATTCTGAACAAATGCCTTGGGGCAACTAAAACCAAATCAGAAGATCCAAATTTTTCTCCAGAAACTTCTTCTTCAAATTTACCAAGATAATCTTTCGATTTACTTGCCTCTTTAGTATAAATAGCTTTATACTTTCCAGAAGTTTCCATTTTATCAATAGAAGACAGGCCGTCGCAATATTGGCATTGAAAATAATCTTTTTCTTCAACGACTTCTAAAACTCCAGCACATTTATCCTGAGGGCAAGACAATTTTCTTTTAGTTATTTTCATATCTTTTCTTTGTATACTAAAATTGCAGTCAGAACATTTTAGATTAATCAATATCCCTTTCTTAGCAGGCCTCCCACATTCAGGGCAAACAGATTCTAAAAATTCTTCTTCAGAAAGCAGAGTTACTTTTTTTATAGTCTCTACATTACCCATTACTTCAACAATCCCCTTATTATATTCTTTCTTTACGTAATGCATCAAATATTCACATATGGCTCTTGGCCATTCAGGAAACATTTCAGTCATTTTCTTACCTTCAAATTCCTGTGGAAAAGCTTTTCCAGAAACAATAATATGGAAACCTTTATTTCCAGAGAATTTAATTTTATAATTCTCAATCCCATGATTCTCTAAAGCTTTTATAATCAACAAAGTTAATAATTTAGACAAATCTAAATATTTATAGTTAGGGTCAATATCTATAATTAAGTCCCAGCCTTTTCTCAACACCCCTAATTCTTCAGCGCTCATATCAGAATTAATCTTTAAAGGATCTTTCCATATTTCTTCAGAAGCGTGAAAAGAAGTAGATCCCCTTCTAACTAAGCTAGCTATATCAGAAGGATATTGTAAAGTATCTGGCCTTTTCCCAAAACTCTCAAAATATCTAGGTACAACTTCTCTTTCTTGCGCAAAATTCAAAAGCGCCTCTTGCACCTTAGGGTTTGAATAATAAATATGAGTAATCCTTCTAATTTTAGCCTCTTTTTCTTCCATAATTGTAAAATAACGCTCAATCTTATATTCTTTGTTATACTCTATTAATAAAATTAGTTTTTATAAAGGCTCTTAACCATTACCTAATACCAAACAACAACAAACCTTAAAAACAAAACGTCCTCCTTTTAAATATGCTATTAAAACTAGAGAACCCAAAACTATTTGCAGATATAGTTTCTATCATTTCAGAATTGGTTACAGAAGTTAAGATAAAAGTTACTAACGAGGGAATGTCTTTAACAGCAGTTGATCCTGCGAATGTAGCCATGGTCCATTTTAAAATGCCTAATGATCTATTTTCAGAATATAGTTTAGACAAAAATGAGGTCCTGGGAATAAATTTAGAGAGTCTTAAGGCGGTTTTAAGAAGATGCAAACCAGGATCATCATTAATAATTCAGAAGCAGGATAATCTCTTAAAACTAGGAATTCACGACAGAATTAAGAGAGATTTTAGCCTAGCATTAATAGACATAGACGTAGAAGAAAAAGAAATGCCTCAATGGGAATTCAATTCTGTAGTCAAGTTAAACTCAGATTCTTTTGTAGAGGTAATAGAAGATTGCTCTATAGTTTCAGACGCCTGTACTTTTATTGCAGAGCCTACAAAGTTTATAGTAGAAGCCTACGGTCTAAATTCTGCAAGAGCAGAGTTTTCATCGGATGAGGTAGAAATTCATTCAGCTAATAGTATAGCTCGTTTTTCTCTAGAATACATGAACAAATTTGTCAAAGGAGCAAAAATCTCAAATCGCGCACATTTAAGTTTTTCAAATAATCATCCAATGCGTTTGGACTTTCCAACAGGAAACGTCATGCTATCTTTTGTTTTAGCTCCAAGAATAGAACAAGATGATTAAATTTTACAATCTCCACACTCGATGTTTATATTCAAATTCTTTCTCATAATCTTTAAAATATTTTCTCACAAGACCTAATTCATCTATATCTATCTCTTCAGGAGAAGATATATTTACTCCATAATAGTCCGACAATATCGGTCCAGAGAAATAGGCAGTAGAATGTTCTCCAGCCATTGCCAATTGACCAAGATAATGAATACCTAAATATCCTTCAGTCACCATAGTCTTGCCATTTTTGATATTTTCTCTAACACACTCCAAAACATCTTTAGATACTTTAGAAATAAAGACGCTTTGAATAAAATTACAATTCTCCCATTTAGAACATCTTTCCATTTTCCCTATATATCCAAAAAAATCTTTATAAGGCTGCATGTTAGTTAAAACAGCCTTTCTCACTTTCAATATGTCCTCAAGTTCCGCCCATTGAATTGGCCTTCCCTTCCAATCAGACTTTTCTTTTCCCCTGTCTAATTCTTCACTAACTTCTCTCACTGCCACTTCATAAGGTCCACATTTTTCCTTTTCAGAGATATTAGGATTGCCACCAATAAAATTAGGTTTACTTCTATAAATCGGAGGCACAAATAGCTTGCAATCATAACCACTAAGTATTGTTTCATCTCCATTTCCAGGATCAATAATCACCAAACTAGAATGCGCATCAATTTTAGTTTTCTCCATGATTTAATAATTTAAAGTCCCTTAATAAAGATTATGAAAATAATTTTCGAATAACAGAACGATTGATTTTTTACAGAAAAGTTTAAATATAAGTTATACCTATGTATAACTATGGCTATCGAAGTAAAAGTAAAGCGATGGGGAAATTCTATGGGAGTTATTCTTCCAAAATCTTTAGTTGAAAAAGGAGAATTAAAAGAAGATGACAATATAATGATTGAAGTTGTAAAAGTAGCCGATCTTTCCGACATATTTGGCTCAATTAAAAAAAGAAAACTTTCTGGCCAAAAAGCTAAGGACCTGATGAAAGAAGGATGGGAGAATTAGAAACCTATTTTTTTGATACGTATGCTCTTTATGAAATAATTCACGGAAGTAAGAATTATGAAAAATATAAAAGCGAAATTACTATAATTACAACTAAATTAAATTTAATGGAATTACACTACACTATTCTGCGATTATATGGGAAAGATAAAGCTGATGAGGCATTTGAGAATTTTAAGATCTATTGCATAGAGATCAACGACGCTATAATAAAAGAAGCAAATGAATTAAAACTAAAGTATAAAGATAGAAGACTTTCATATGTTGATTGTATAGGTTACATTTTAGCTAAATCTAGAAATATAAAATTTCTTACGGGAGATAGAGGCTTTGAAGATCTTGACAATGTAGAGTATGTGAAATAATAGGGATAATGCAAAAATTAAGGATATCTTAAAATAATGTACTTATGAGTTAGCTATTCCTGAACTAAAAGAGGTATTTGGAGACGAAAAGAATAAGTGGTTAGAGTTAATTAGGCTAAGTTCTTTTTGATTTTACTTTACCAACAATTAATCCAATTATTGCGCTTATTATAACATAAATAATTACATTTTCCGCAAATACAAATGGAATAGTTAGATTACTATGAAGATTGCCTATTATTAATGGTGGTATGATGCCTTTTATTTGAAAATCGACAATACCAGCCAATATGAAAAATATTATCCAAATAATCAGTCCTATAATCCCTCCCTTCAGCCATGCTGACCAATTTTTCCACCCCACTTTATCCTCTTTTTTATAAAGTCATAAGTAAAAAGAAGTTTATAAGCCTTTACCAACCGTTAAGTTAACAAAAGCCCCTGCCCTACATTGTAAAGTTAGCGGTTGGCGAATAAGGTTCTGTGAAATCTTCTATTGATAAAACCAGCAAAAAATTTAATTGAAAAGAAATCCCCACAGCTTGCTGTGGTTGGGAGCTTCACTTTTTCTTTTTGACTTTTAGTTCTTTATCCCATCTTGCTGATTTACATTTTGGACAAGTAAGAGGGCGTTCATCTCCCCGAGAAAACCAAACATGACTGCATTTATTACATTTATACGCTGTCTTTCCAAATTCTTTTATCTTTATTTCAGCCATAAATTACATAATTAATGCTCCTTTATAAATCTTACTCAATAACGAAAGGTTTATATAGTAGAGTATACTTAATAAAGTAAGATTAACTAAGTAATATGAAACAAGAAAAGGAAAAAAGAAAAGAATGTAAAAAGGTATTGTGTCCTAATTGTAGTTCTGCGGATACAATCAAATGGTGTAAGAGAAAGACACAAAATAGAGGGGAAATTCAAAGATATAAATGTAAATCCTGTAACTTCTATTTCACTCTTGATGATGGTTTTTACCGAATGAGAAATAACCCTATTAAGATAACTCAATCAGTAGACTTATTTTATAGAGAGGTAAGCACAAGAAAAGTCCAAGAGCATTTAGCTATCTTTCATCCACACAATGCTTCCCACATGAGCATCTATAATTGGGTTGTGAAATATGCCAAGATGATAAGTAAATTTACTAACAAATTAAAAGTTAATGTGGGAACAGAAACACAAATAGACGAGATTGAATTTCATAGAAGGCAACATCATCAAAAAGGAATGAAAGGCGTAGATAAAAACTTCTTTATTGACAGCATAGACCCAGAAACAAAGTTTATGCTTTCTTCCGAATACGCTAAAACAAGAAATAGACGAGATATTAAGGCAGTTATTTCAAGAATAAAGGAAAGAACAGAAAACCAAATACAAATGGCTACAACTGACGGATGGAACGCCTATATAAAAACGATAAAGTTTGTCTTTGGTTATAACAATAATTTAGGTCGCTATAATGTCTTTCATAATAGAGTTATTGTTTCGGAGAAAGACGAGGTGTTTAATTATCCTATTGAAAGGTTGCATAATTCAATTAAAGCCAGAACAAAAGTTATGCGTGGTTTTCATGGTTCTATAAATTCAGCAAATGCAATAATGAAGGGTTGGGAGATTTATTATAATTTTATAACAAAACATCAACAAATAAAATGTTGTCCTTATGAGTTAGCTATTCCTGAATTGAAAGAGATTTTTGGATATGAGAAAAATAAATGGTTGGCATTGATTAGACTGAGTTCCAAGAATTAGTAACACAGTGTGTAGGTTCATAACATTTGTTACCTCCCAATAAGAGGAGGTGAATAAGATTGAAAAAAGTCCCTATCAAAGAGAATATAAAGAACACTGATGCAAGTATAATATTTACTATAAAGAAAATTTTTAGTGCTTTTCTAAGCTCCCTGCCAATCATCTTTATTCTCCACCGAAGAGTCGTTTAAAGAAACTTATAATCTTTCTCCACAAGCCTTGACTGACACAAACATTATCAATACATAGATTTGTGTTGCACTCGAAATTATTGTTGCAACTTGTGTCTGCCTTTTTTTGATCTTTGAATTCACTACTGATGTCGCAATATGCATCATTAGTTCTGTATCCCACAAAGACACATTTATTCCCTAGGATACATCCATCACAGACAAGTGGAGTTTCGTTGGATACTCTTCCAAGACCGCCACCACTCCCGCTCCCAGATATGGAAGTTATTACACCAAGACCGCCACCTAAACCACTTCCTGAACTTGAAGGACATAATGATTCTGGGTGAGATTTACATCCACAACCTGCTCCTGTTATCTCTCCCTGTTCGTTATAGGTTTTGTGGATGAAGCAGTATTGCACTTCTTTGCCATCAGGACAAACATAATATTTCTCGCAAGTAGATGGAAATGAAGTTCCTGGACCTCCGCCGCTGTCAGAACTACCTTCTGAAAAAGGGACAACAGGCGAAAAAATAGAAATACGATGATTTCCCATATTGGCAATGTAGACCTTTCTATCACCCCCTACAAATATTCCTTCAGGATGATAAAGCTGATTATCCTCATTGCCAGCACCATTACCCGCGATAGTTGCAAAATAGTTCAAATCTTTGTCGTATACTTCGATTCGTTGATCTCTTCCATCAGCCAGATACAAAAATCCATCTTTATCGAACGCTATGTCTTTGATGGAAGTAAGTCCCTTATCTATTTCCGAGAGGTATACAAGATTGCTATTATATACAAGAATTTTACTTGTCAGCTCATCTGTAATGTAGAGATAGTCCTTATCGTTTACCGCAATTTTATCAGGTCTATTTAATCTTGTGTCTTCTAATGCTCTTACAAATTTTCCATTTGCATCAAAAAGGTAAATCGTCGCCTTTGTATCAAATCCTCCCTGAGATAGGTAGATCTGCCCTTTTGAATCAACTGCGATTCCGTTAGGGTAAAAATAAAGAAGTTCTTGGGTAGCGAATTTATAGCTTCCATCGGGCTCGTAAGACCTTGTCACACCTTGCCCTTGGAAAAGCAAGTTACCATTTTTATCAAATTTTCTTACTCTTGCCCCATCGAGATACTTTACATCGTCCCTTTTAGTATAAAGAAGATCAACAATATAAATATTATTGTCCTTATCAATAGTGATATAACGAGGTTCGCTGAATTCTCCTTGAAATTTTTTAATGAATTTTAGATTGGCGTCATAAACCATGATTCTATTATTTCTTTCATCAGCGACGTAGATTTTGTTCTCAGAGTCTACCGCAACATCAGAAGGTAAATTAAACTGGTAGTCTGTCGAACCTGCTGTATTGCCTCCAATCTTCCCAAAGAATTCATATTTATCTTTAATTCCTTCCGTAATAGGTGCTGTATATCCTTGTCCTCCGCCCCCACTTCCACTTGTTGAGCTTGGAACTCCGAGACCACCTCCACTACCGCTTCCACTTGTTGAAGGAGGTATGGTTGAACCACTCCCTCCACTACCACTTCCATATGAGAGACAATTTCTATCTGAAAGTTGGAAACCTCCACCGCCTTGTCCAGATACGAATGAAAGCCCCACCGTTTTTAGTTCGTAAGGTCCTTTTGTATCAATTTTAATTTCAACAGCTCCAGGAGCGACATCGGATTGAGGTGATACAATCTGAATATCAAGAGTTTTTCCATCCATATATCCTGCTGAACCTGCACCACTCGTAATTCCTTCTTTTACATTAAGAGTAACAGAATCTGAATCTTGAATGCCTGTTGCATCAGTGATGCTTGCAGTGATCTTTACTTCTTTATTTAAATATGGAGCTGAATCCCAAATGTAATTGCATGACTTACCATAAACAGTTGAAGATTGAGCAAGTGTTAAAGGTAATAGGAAAATGACTACGATGCTTATTATCCATATAATCTTTTTCATATTTTTATAAGGGGGGGGGGGGTTTAAAAAAGTATCTTTCAATCAATTTTAATCCTTTTCACCAACTGCTAACTTTACAATGTACCCCTGCCCAAATCTTTAAAAACCCCCAAATCTCAAGATATCTGAATCTAATTGAATAATAAGGTAGCGAAGATACTTAGAAGTTCACGAATAAATACAGGTGGGTTGCACCTTACAAGAATGGTAAAATTAACAAATGCCAAAATCACCAAGACACGGAAGCTTGCAGTTTTATCCTCGCAAGCGAGCATCTAGATTTATTCCTAGTGTGAACTGGAGCACCATTAGAACTGATTTTTCAGGCATTCTCGGATTTATATCTTACAAAGTAGGAATGGCTACTGCAATAGTTAAAAATACTACTGATAAAGCTATGACTACAGGAAAAAAAATTGCCATTCCGGTTACTATCTTAGAAGTTCCAAACATGAAAGTTTATTCTGTAAGATTTTATAAAAACGGCTTAGTTATAAAAGATATAATTGTTTCAAACGATAAAGAGTTAAAACATAAATTAAAAGTTCCTAAGCAGCCATCTAATTTAGAAAATATTCCTTCAAACTATGAAGATATAAGATTAGTAGTTTATTCTATGCCAAAACAGACTTCAATAAAAAAAACACCAGATCTAATAGAAATTGCTTTCAATGCAGAAAATAAATTAGAGTTTGTTAAATCATTAATAAAAAAAGAAATTAGCATAACTGACTTTCTTAAAGAAGGTTTATTAGATGTAAGAGGCCTAACAAAAGGCAAAGGTTTACAAGGCCCTGTAAAAAGATTTGGGATAACTCTTAAAGCTCATAAATCAGAAAAAGGAAGAAGACGTCCAGGAAGTTTAGCTCCTTGGCATCCAGCCAGAGTCACTTTTAGAACTCCAATGGCAGGCCAATTAGGTTTATTCTCAAGAGTTCATTATAATAATAAAATAATTACTTCTGGAAACATTAAAGAAAAAGATATTAATCCCAAATCAGGCTATAAACATTATGGAAAAATACGAACGTCTTATATAATTTTAAACGGTTCAGTTCAAGGTCCTCCAAAAAGACAAATTCTTTTAACGCCTTCATTTAGGCCAACTAAATCTCAAGCCAAGAAAAAATATGAGTTTATCGAACTCATAGGAGACACTAAATGAAAACTTTAAATTTAGAAGTCAAGATGATAGAAAAGCCCTCCGAGATTAAAGATCTTAAAAGAGGAGATATTGTTCCAATCCATCTTTCCCACCACACTGACACCTCTTTATCTTATCGCGGCCTAGCATTATGTTTAAGTTCTGGAAAATCTACTGAAATAGGATTTTTAGAACTTCAGTTTGGAAATAATTTAATATTAAAGGCCCATTATATATCAAAAAATTCTCTTTTAGTGCTAAGAAATTATATAGTTAACATGCCGGGGCATAAGTATAGCCCTTCTGTGATAGAAGTAGATAGGCATCGTGATTATAATAATGAAGATTTTAATTTATTACAGGAGGTATTAAACAAAGCAAAATGAAAGCCCAATTATACGACGCCAAAGGTAGCAAGAAAAAAGAGATAGATCTCCCAGAAGTATTCAACTCAAAAATCAGAGAAGACATAGTTGCAAAATATTATGAGTCCTCTAAATTTCAATATGCACAAGAATATTCCAATTATGAAGAAGCAGGAAAAAGGCATTCTGCTTCTGGAACAATCTCTCATAGAAGACATGAATGGAAAGGGCACTATGGAAAAGGAATCTCTAGAATTCCAAGAAAAGTAATGTGGCGTAGGGGTTCAAATTTTTTCTGGATAGGAGCAGAAGTATCAGGAACAAGAGGCGGAAGAAGAGCTCATCCGCCTAAATTAAATAGGCGATTTAGAAAGATAAACTCTAAAGAGGAGAAAATCGCAATGTCTTCAGCATTAGCTGCAACAACAAACGTTTTGTATATTCAAAGAAGATACGCCTCTATTGATAAGATCACACAAAAAATGCCAATTATAATAGAATCTATAAATAATATTAAAACAAAGGATTTAATCGTTCTTTTAAAAACTTTATTAGGCGACACATTCAAGTTAGCACTAAAGCAAAAGTCAATAAGAGCTGGAAAAGGAAAATCAAGAGGAAGAAAATACAAATCAAATGCAGGCGTTTTATTAATAAAGTCAGTATCAGAAAATATTAAAATGAAAGGTATAGATATAAAATCTTCAAACGAAATAAAAATATCCGATCTTTATCCATTAGGCAGATTAACAATTTACACAGAAAAAGCCATAGAAGAATTTGGAGGAAAGAAATGATAGTCTTAGATATTGAAACATCAGGTGTCTATCCAGAAAAACACGGAATTTGGCAAATAGGAGCTTTAGATCTGTATAATCCTGTAAACACCTTTATAGAAGAATCTAGAATAGATAACGAAGATTTAGTAGCCGAGCAAGCATTAAAAGTAATAGGAAAAACAGAATCTTATTTAAGAGATTCAAATAAACAATCGCAAAGAAAATTATTAGAAAATTTCTTTAAATGGACAGAAACAGTAAATATGAAAAATGCTTTATGTCAGAATCCACAATTCGATTTAGGTTTCATAACTTATAAGGCCAGAAAATACGGATTAAATTATCCTTTACATCACAGAGCTTTCGATTTACACTCAATTGCTCAGGCACGTTATCAACAATTATATGGAGATTTATTAATCAAGAATAATTATAGCGATATGGGATTAACAAACATATTAAAATTCTGTGGTTTGGAAGATAAAAGAATTAAAATGAAAGAAGGAGAGGTTGAACAAGAAGGCACTCCACATAACGGTCTAGAAGACGCAAAACTAACAGCAGAATGTTTTTCAAGATTGATCTATGGAAAATCTTTATTAGATGAATTTTTACAATATAAAATTTCGGAGTATTTACAAAAATGATTTTAAAACCAGTAACATCAGAAAAAGCCGTAAAAATGATCGAAATAGAGAACACTTTATTGTTTGAAATAGAAAGAAAAATGAGAAAGCCTGAAATAAAGAAAGAAGTAGAAGAATCTTTCTCAGTAAAAGTAGAAGCTCTAAGGACCCATATTAAAGGAAACAAAAAATATGCATATGTTAAACTAAATAAAGCAAACCCTGCAATTGACGTTGCAACCAAGCTAGGAATGATCTAAAATGGGAAAGAACATAATTTCACAAGCAAGAGGACATGGAGGCCCAAGATACAGGGCAAAGAAAAGTGCTTTTCAATACAGAATAGGCTATCCTATGCAAGACGGTTCAGCTAAGATTATGGATTTAATACATTCCGCAGCCCATAGCGCTCCTCTGATAAAAGTTTCAATTAATAAAGAAACATTCTACAATCCTGCATTCAATGGAGCATATATAGGGCAAGAAATATCTATCGGTAAAAATATTCAACAAGGAAGCATTATAACTTTAAAGCAAATTCCTGTAACAACGAAAGTTTACAACATAGAAAGAAACCCTGGAGACGGAGGAAAAATGATTAGAACAGCAGGCTCTTCAGCTTTAGTATTTAAAAAATATCCCCATAACAAAATTTCAGTTTTAATGCCAAACAAGAAAGAAGTTTTATTAAGCGGAGATTGTCGTGTAACAATTGGTGAAATAGCAGGCGCAGGTAGAAAACTTAAGCCCTTTATAACAGCTGGCAGAAAGTTCTACAAAATGAGGGCAAAAGGCGGCAAACTCTGGCCAAGAACATCTGCTGTAAAAATGAACGCAGTAGATCATCCATTCGGATCAGGTAGAGGAAAGCGTATTAAACCTAAGATTGCAAAGAGAAATGCTCCTGCAGGAAACAGAGTAGGTCATATCAGGCCAAGAAGAACAGGAAGGAGAAAGTAAAATGGCAAAACCAAGAAAACAAGAAATAGTTAAGAAAGATTTTTTATATAGAGGGAAAACTATAGAATATCTAAAAACATTAGATGTAAGAGAGTCTGCTAAGTTTTTGCCTTCAGGAAGTAGAAGATACGTTATGAAAAATTTTGATGTTATTGAAAGATTTATCAAGCGATGCGAAAAAAAGATTTCTTTCAATAAAAAAATAAAGACTCACGATAGAGATCTTGTGATAGTTCCTAAAGTTGTAGGTTTGACAATAGGCATTCACGATGGAAGAAATTTCCAAGAAGTTGCTATTCTACCAGAGATGATGGGCCATAGATTAGGAGAATTTGCAATGACAAGATCCAAAGTTAATCATGGTACAGCAGGAATAGGATCAACTAAAGGATCACGTGCGTTGAAGAAATAAAATGACAGAATATAAAACAGAATATAAGGAAGAGCATAAGAAAAATAGTGAGGCGTATATTGAACAAAAAGGAAAATTTAGTCCTCAACAGTGGAAAGCTATTAAACTATCAAGAAAGCTAGGAAAACAAATAGCACAAGATTATCCAGAGATAGCAAATAACTACAAATCTGGAATGACTATGTTAAATATTGCAAAGATATACAATTTTATTAGTATGTATGAAGTGCCCTCAATTAAAATTATGAAAGAAGCTATGCGGGGCGCTCTTGAAAAATTAATATCGACAGAAGAATTAAAAATTCTTGCATCAGAACATAGACGAGAATGGGGAAAAGAATGGGGAAAAGAAACTCTAAAAAGAGGCATCGGTCTTTTTTCTATTATTCCTGAAGAAAATCTAGAATTAAGAAGAAAGGGCGGTCAAATATCATATGAAAAAGGGATAGGTGTACACGCACTATCTTCAGATGAAAAAAAAGAAGCAGGAAGAAAAGGTGGCCTAATTAGCGGCAGAAAAGTATATGATAAGGGATTAGGGATACATGCATTAACATTAGAAGAGAGAAGAGAGGCAGGAAGGAAGGGAGCATTAGTGCGGGGCCAACAACTATGGTTGGATGAAGAAAAGCAATATTTTTTAAGATTATGTAAAAATCCAGAATATCAATATAATCTCGGTCCACATATGGGCTGTCCAAATTATAAACTCATTTCTGACGAACTTGAAAGAAAATTTGGAATTAGAAGAACATTATACTTTTTAAGCAGGACGAAGCAAAAACTTAAAAAACTCTCAAAATGACAACACAAACACATACAGAATCTGAAAAGAAAGACATCCATATTGGGCACGCCAATGCACACCCAGCCTTTAACAAAGAGGAACATAAACACGAAGTACATAATCAAAAGCATGAAGGGCATGAGCATAAGCACGATGAACACCAGAATAAAGAGATAGATAAAAAAGCTGAAGAACCTAAAGCAGAAAATAAAGAATTAAAAATGGAAGCAAAAAAATCCCCAGAAGCTAAAACTGAAATAAAACAAGAACAGAAAACAGAAGAAAAGCCTTCTGTAAAAAAAGATCAAAAGAAAGTTGATAAAAAGATAGTTAAGAAAGAAGAAGCAATTGCTTTAGGTAGAAGCTTACCAGTATCTAAGAGGCAGTGTATGTATATTTGCAGTTTCATAAAGAACAAAAAAATTGACCAAGCAATTTCAGATCTAGAACAAGTAATAAAATTCAAAAAAGTAATTCCATTTAAAGGAGAAATCCCACATAGAAAGGGTAGTATAATGTCCGGAAGATATCCTATTAAAGCGTCAAAATTAATAATAAAAGTGTTAAAAAGTCTCAAGGGCAATGCCTTAGTAAACGGTCTCGATCTAGAAAAAACAAAAATAGTCGAAGGATCCTCAAACTGGGCATCCAGGCCCATGAGATCTGAAGGTAGAAGAGCAAAAAGAACACATATTCTATTAAAAGCAAAGGAGATAGAAATAGAATAAAATGGAAAAAGTAATTGATAACATATTAAATATTAAAGAAAAAAAATCTTTAGCAAAGCAATGCATTGATTCAGGATACTCTGCCGAATGGCATTCTAATGATGATATAATAAGAGTCTATACTACATCAAAATTAAGCAGAAGAAGGAATAATACAGAGATCTCAGCTAATATTTTGGTTGGTAGAGAATCTTCTGCAGAATATTTAGGTAGAATAAGACATTTAGTTATTAGTATTAATCCTAATAATCCAAAATGGGAACCTATATTTTCTTATCCTGGTGAATTGGATGAATTACATTCTGTGCCGGATGCGAAAAAACTATATGATGATATGAGGAGGATTTTTATTTAAAATGGAAGCAAAAAAATTCGTTGATTTCAAGAAAGAAGAATTAGGCGTTAAAGAGTATATCAAAAGTGAATTAGGAAAAGGCAGAGTTAGCAACGTCTCTATAGAATATACTCCTATAGGGGAAAAAATAATTATTGCCACCAGTAAGCCAGGCTTAGTAATAGGCAGAAGAGGAGAAAAGATAGAAATTCTAACCAGAATACTAAAGAAAAGATTTAAGCTAGACAATCCACATATAGAAATAAGAGAGATTAGAGATTCTAGGTTAGATGCGCAATTAGTTGCCGATGAGATTGCTCTATTGTTAGAAAGAAAAGGCTCTCTTAAATTTAAAGTTATTGCTTATAAAATGTTACAAGATATAATAAAAGCAGAAGCATTAGGAGTAGAGATTGTATTATCTGGGAAATTGCCTAGTGATAGGGCAAAAAGTTGGAGATTCTCCCAGGGATATCTTAAAAAAACAGGTGATCCTTCAAAGGTAGTTTTTAGGGCTCAATCGCAAGCAAAAACAATTGCTGGAATTATAGGAATAAAAGTGAGTATATTAAGTCCAGACGCACCAATTCATGATAGAATAATCGTTGACGAAGCTCTTAGGGCAAAAATAAAATTATCGTTCTCCTCTATGCCAGAAGTAAAAGGTAAAAAAGAAAACATTAAAAAAGTAAGTAAGAAATCTTCTAAATCTGAGGAGGAAAAAGAAAATGGCTCTGCTTAGATATTCTGACATAAAGAAAATGAATAAAAAAGATAGAGAAGGAAAATTAAAAGAATTAAAATTTGCTTTAGTCAAAGCGAATGTAACTGCAAATAAGGCAAATGCAAAACCAAAAGAAATTAAAAGGGCTATTGCTCGCTTATTAACGTTTCGCAATTTACAAGAGTTGCAAAACGCGAAGGACAAGCCTTCCACATTCAATACCTTTAATAAGGAGGTATTGAAGAGAACTAAATAACAATGGATATAGACCCAAACTTCGGTTTACCAACCGAAACAGATGTGTTTGAGGAGATCGCGAAAAGCGAGCAGCATATCAAGGTAACCACCGAGAAACGTCGTTATGGAAAGAACATAACACTTGTTTCTGGGTTGAGTAAAAACCTAGATATAAAGGGAATAGCAAAATCCCTTAAAGAAAAGCTCGCATGTGGCGGCACGGTTAAAGATGATGTCATAGAACTACAGGGAAACCACCAAAAACAAGTAAAATCTGTTTTGGTGAAGCTCGGTTTTCCCGAGGATTCAATAAGCGATTAACTCAAAAAATCTGACATAAAGATAGGACAAGAAACATGGAGAAAGAAAAGTCAAAGATAGAAAAGAGAAAAAACATAGTTGAAACTATAGTCCCTACTAGAGGAAGAATATTCAAAGGAATAGTTACAAAAAAATTCCCTAATAGGGTAGTTGTAGAATTTGAAAGAACAGTTTATATTCCAAAATATGAAAGATATTACAAGAAAAAAACACGTTTACACTCTCGTCTTCCAAAAGAGTTTAATGTTGAAGTAGGAGATTATGTAAAAGTACAAGAATGCCGTCCATTGAGCAAAATAATTCATTCTATAGTAATCGAAAAAATGATTTTATCGGAGGAAAAAAAATGAAAGCAATAAATGCAAGAGTAACGCGAGGCTTAAACATAGGAAGTTATGTCGTAGCAGCAGACAATAGTGGAGCAAGAATTGTTAAAATAACATCAGTAGTCCATGGAAAATCAAAAAAAGGCAGGCAGCAATATGCTAAAGTAGCAGATTGGGTAAAAGTTTCAGTAAGAGCAGGAAAACCCGACATGAAAGGAGTAGTTTTTGATGCAGTAGTAATAAGGCAGAAGAAAGCATACAGAAGAAAAACAGGTGAGCGTGTTGCTTTTGAAGACAATGCAGTAGCTCTTCTTAAAGATGATAAAGGCAATCCAAAAGGCACACAAGTTAAAGGCCCAGTAGCAAGGGAGGTTCAAGAGCGATGGGTTTCAGTTGCTAAAATCGCTCAGTTTGTACTTTAATATGAAATCTAAATTCTCAACCTCATGGTTATCTTCGGTTCAACCAAGAAAACAACGTAAATATACAATAAATGCGCCTTTACATATAAGGCATAAGTTTTTAAGTACTCAATTATCCAAAACTTTAAGGAAAAAGTATGGTAAGAGAAATCTTCCCCTCAGGAAAGGGGATGAGGCGCTTGTCATGCGAGGCAACTTTAGAAAGAAAAAAGCCAAAGTAATTTCTATCAATCTTAAAAACTCGTTAGTTACTTTGGAAAATATGCAAAGATCAAAGAAAGACGGGACAAAGGTCAATGTATATTTTCATCCGAGTAACCTTCAGATTCAATCTTTAAATATTGATGATAAGAAAAGACTAGCAGTTACAGAAAGAAAAGCTCCAGATAAAAAAATTAATCAAGAGCAAATAAATAAATTAAAGGAGAAAAAAGATGCACCTAAAGAGACAAAAAACAACAACTAAACTACCAATTCCAAGAAAAGGAACAAAATATATAGCTAGAGCTCTGTCAGACATTAAAACTTCTGTTTCAGTAGTAATGGCAGTTAGAGATATGTTAAAATTAGCAAAAACTACTGCAGAAGTAAAAAGAATGATTCATCAAAAATTATTAAAAATAAACGGCAGATTAGTTAAAGACCATAGAGAAAGTATAAAACTCTTTAATATTTTTGAAGCAGACAAAACATACATATTAACACTTCTTCCAACTCGCAAATTTGCTCTAGAAGAGACAAAAAACAAAGATATAAGGCCTTGCAAAGTAATAAACAAAACTCTAACAAAAAATAATGTTCTACAATTAAATCTTCATGACGGCTCAAACGTTATATCTAAAGATAAAATTTCTGTAGGAGACACATTATATTTAGATCTTTCAGGAAAAATAAAAAAGCATATTGCTTTAGATAAAGGAAAGGAAGCCTTAATTATTTTAGGTAAATACATTGGCCTTAAAGGAAAAATAAAATCAGTTGAAAATAATTTAATTGAAATTTCTTTTGAGGATAAGTCAGCCATTCTAAATAAAAGACAGGCAATAGCATTATGATAAACGAAACAGAACAAAAAATAATGGTAGAAAATCCTTCAAGAAATATAGAAATAGAAAAAGTCGTGCTTAGTTGTGGTGCAACAGACAAAGAGCTTGAAAAAGCAAAAAAACTCCTCGAGATATTGTCTGGAATGAAAGCTCAAATTCTTAAATCTCAAAAAAGAATTCCAAGTTTTAATGTTAGTCCAGGCATGGAAGTAGGCACAAGAGTTACATTAAGAAGAGACAAGGCATCAGCATTACTAAAAAGATTGTTAGTAGCAATTAATAATAACCTCTCAACAGAACAAATATCTGAAAATCATTTTTCTTTCGGAATAAAAGAATACATCGAAATCCCAGGAATAGAATATCAAAGAGATATAGGAATTCGAGGATTTAACGTTACAGTAGATTTTATTAGACACGGCGTTAGAATCAAAAGAAAAAAGATAAAATCAGGAGTTCTTCCAAAAAAGCAATATGTAACTGAAGAAGAAATAATTAAATTTATGGAGGATAACTTTCAGACAAGTTTTTATTAAAATGACAGCAAGCGATTGGAATAAAATAGTCAAACAATTAAGAAACAAGCCAGCAGTTATGCAGAAATTTCTTAAGCATTGCAAGCCAAAAATCAGAACAACAGGTATTGCTAGAAAGAAATGCGAAAGATGCGGTAGATTTGGAGCTCATTTAAGTCAATATAACCTAAACCTTTGCCGACAGTGCTTCCGCGAAATAGCGGAAGAGATCGGATTCGAGAAATATAGTTAAAATGTCACACGATATTGTTGCAGATGCATTAAATAAAATAATGAACGCAAAGCGTTCAGGCAAGTCAAGTGTAGAGGTAACTTTCAGATCTAAACTTTTAATCTCAGTTTTAGCATTGGCTAAGTTAAAAGGTTATATTAAAGACTATAAAATAAACGGCAAAGTTCTAAAAATAGAAATGGGCAAATTAAATGAATGCAATGCAATAAAGCCCAGGTTTACTGTTAGAGTAGAAGAAGTAGGAAAATATGAAAGACGTTATTTACCAGCCAAAGATTTCGGAATTTTAATAATCTCAACTTCTCAAGGTTTAATGACAAATCAAACTATAAAAGAAAAAAACTTAGGGGGCAGCTTAATAGCTTATATGTATTAAAATGAGAAAACAAATAACAGAAGAGATACCAATACCCTTGGGAGTAGAATGTGATTATAAAGATCAAATATTTATTTGTAAAAAGGGAGCAATAGAGCTAAAAAGAAAAATCAAACTTCCTAGAATCTCTCTCTTTTTAAAAGATAACAAAGTAATTCTTAATTCTTTAAAAGCCAACAAAAAAGATAAAAAAACAATTAGTTCTCACCTTCATCATTTAAAAAATATGTTCGATGGATTAGACAATAAATATATTTATAAATTAGAATCTTGCAATGTTCATTTTCCTATGACTCTAAAAGTAGAGAGTAATAAATTAGTAATAAATAATTTTCTAGGAGAGAAAATACCTAGGTATGCCAAAATTCTTGAAAATGTAGAAGTTCAGATAAAAGGAACATCAATAACTATATCTTCCCATAATAAAGAAGCAGCTGGTCAAACAGCAGCAAATTTTGAAAAAGCTACAAAAGTAAGTAACAGAGATAGAAGAATTTTCCAAGATGGAATTTACATAGTTGAAAAAGCAGGAGAGAAGATTTAATGGCAAAGAAATTTTTGAGACAAGACATCATGAGACATATCAAACTAGGAAAGCATAGAAAGAAAATTCAAAAATGGAGGCGCCCAAAAGGAATGCATAGTAAGATGAGAAATAAGAGAAAAGGTTATCCTGCTTCTCCTGGCGTCGGATATAAAGCCGCAAAAAAAGACAAGGGAAAAATCAATGGCTTAATTCCAAAAATGATTCAAAATATGAAAGATCTGGAGAATACTAACAATAAAAATATAGTTATCATTTCAAAAAAATTAGGGGCCAGAAAGAAGATAGAAATAATAAAAAGAGCAGAAGAAATGAAACTGAAGATTTTCAACGTCAAGGGAGAAATAAAAAATGAATCTAAATAAGAAAAAACCGTTAGCCGCTAGAACATTAGGGATAGGCAAAGCAAGAATAGTTTTTAATGTAAATCGTTTAGACGAGATAAAAGAAGCAATAACAAAACAAGACATAAAATATCTACTAGAGACAAAAGCTATCTCAATAAGAGAAGTTAAAGGTAGAAAAACTAAAAAGAAAAGAAAAACAAGAATAAGAGAGGGAAGCAGAAGAAAGAAAATAGTTAACAAAAAGAGAGAATACATGATAATGGTTAGAAAATTAAGGCGTTATTTGAAATCTCTTAAAAAACAAGAGGCTATATCGAGAGAATCTTATATAAAATTAAGAAAAGAAGTTAGAAGTAAAACAATAAAAAGTGTATCTCAATTAAAAGAAAGAATAGCAGAGGCCAAATAATATGCGAACAATAAGAAGACGTAGACTAGAGAAAAAAACAGATTATAAAGCACGATTAGCGCTACTCAAATCAAATAGACCTCGATTGGTATTAAGAAAAACAAATAGTTATGTTATCGCTCAAATAATCGAGACCAAAGACTCTCAAGATCATGTTTTAGTAGGCATTACCTCTAAAATATTACTTGATAAAGGATGGCCAAAAGAAAATGAGGGAAGCTTAAAGAATAAAGTTGCAGCTTATCTAACAGGATTCCTAATCGGAAAATTAGCACAAGAGAAAGGTATAAAATCAGCTATATTAGACATAGGTATGCATAGAAACGTTCATAAATCCAGATTATATGCTTTGCTAAAAGGTTCAATCGATGCAGGTTTAAAAATACCTCATAATCCCGAAGCCTTGCCAACAGAGCAAGAATTGCAGAAGAATGAAAAATTTAAACAGATAATAAATAAAATAATAAAATGACCAAGAAAGAAGTTAAAACCGAAAAAACCAAGACTATAGACTCTCTGCCTAAAGAAATAGAAGAATTAGTTGTAGAGGTGCTCAAAACGGAAGAAGAAATAATAAAAGAAGAAAGAACAGATTCCCAAAAACAATCTATTTCTTCTTGGGTTCCAAAAACAAATCTCGGAAAGCTAGTCAAATCAGGCAAAATAAAAAGTATAGACGAAGTACTAGAAAAGCATAAAAAAATTCTCGAGCCAGAAATAGTAGATTATCTCTTACACTTAGACTCAGATCTTCTCTTAATAGGACAAGCAAAAGGAAAATTCGGCGGAGGTAAAAGGAGAGCATGGAGACAAACACAAAAGAAGACCATGGAAGGAAATGTAATTTCTTTTTCAACAATGGTAGTAGTCGGAGATAAAAATGGGCATGTAGGTCTAGGTTATGGAAAAGCTAAAGAAACTCTTCCTGCAAGAGAGAAAGCCTTAAGACAGGCAAAATTAAACATAATCAAAATTATACGTGGTTTTGAAGATCCTGCTGATAGTGCAAAGAGTGATCCCCATACAGTGCCGTTTAAAACAGAAGGGAAATGCGGCAGCGTCAGAATAACTTTACTTCCAGCACCTAGAGGAACGGGTCTATCAGTTGCAGATGAATGTAAGAAAATATTAAAACTAGCAGGCATACAAGACGTTTACAGTAGGACAAAAGGTCAAACCAGAACAACATTTAATCTTGCAAGAGCGTGTATTGACGCTTTATCCAAAATAAACAGGATGGCAAAATGATAATTGCAATAAGAATTTCAGGAATGATAAATATGTCTAAAGATATGCAAGAAACACTATTTAGGTTCAGACTTAGAAGGAAATATGCGGCAGTTTTAGTAAAGCCTTCTCCTTTAAATATAAAATTATTAAAAAAACTCCGAAATCATATAGCTTACGGAGACATAAATAAAGAAACATTAAAAGAGTTAGTGGAGAAACGGGCTCTTCCTCTAGACAAATTAAAGAAGATAAATGTGGAAAAAGTAATAGAACAATTAGAAAAAAATAATCGATCTACAGAAATCAAGCCTTTCTTTAGATTACATCCTCCAAGAGGAGGAATAGAATCAAAGAAGCATTTCGGAGTGGGAAAAGGAGTCCTAGCCGATAATAAAGATAAAATAAATGACTTAGTAAGGAGAATGTTATGAAAATCAAAAAAAGAAAAAAGTCATCTAGATTTAGAGGCTCGCACACGCATGGAAGAGGGTTTAAAAAGAAAGCTAGAGGATCAGGTCATCGCGGTGGAAAAGGTTTAGCAGGCACAGGAAAAAGAGGCGATCAAAGAAAAACTTTAATACTGAACTTATACGGAAATGATTATTTTGGAAAAGACAGGGCCATTAGAAGAAAACAACAAATCAAACTCGAAGCAATTAATATTCAGCAAATAGTTCAAAATATTCCTTCATTCATCAAATCAGGAAAAGCCAAAGAATCAAAGGATGAAATCCAAATAAATCTAAAAGGTTACAAGATCCTTTCTATGGGAGAAGCAAATAAAAAATTAAAAATAACTGCTGCTGCCGCTTCACAATCTGCCCTTGCTAAAATAAAGAAGGCGGGCGGAGAAATAATAATAGAAAACTAATTTAATGAGAATCTTTAAAAACCTATTTTTGCTAAAAACAACATGGCCTTAAAAGATCTTCTATACAATCTTCCAGAAGTAAAGAAGCCAGTTGAGAAAAAATTAAGTTTTAATGTAAAACTAAAATGGACAATTGTAGTTTTGCTATCCTTCTTTATTTTAGCGAATGTTTCTCTCTATGGAGTTTCAAAAGGATTTTTAGATAGGTTCGAATTCTTAGAAGTAATACTCGGAACAGATTTTGGAAGTATCATAAGCTTAGGTATAGGCCCCATTGTTATGGCCTCCATTATATTACAGTTATTAGTAGGGTCAGGTATATTAAATATAGACACAAAATCAGAAGAAGGAAAGAAATTTTTCCAAGGATTGCAGAAATTAGGAGTTTTATTCTTTATTTTATTTGAAGCCTCAGTCTATGTTTTAATGGGCGGAATTCAAGCTTCTCCTGGATTCGTTGGAATTGTTATAGTCCAACTTATTTTAGGAGGCTTAGCAATAATGTTCCTGGATGAAGTTTCCCAAAAATGGGGATTCGGTTCAGGAGTTTCATTGTTCATAGTAGCCGGAGTAGCTTGGAGACTTTTCACAAGCCTATTCCAATTTGTAGGCACAAACGGAGAAATATGTTTATCAGATTTTGCCAATACTCAATGCGCAGGAAAGATTTTAGTAATAATCCAATCTATATTAAACGGATCCCCAACAGAACTTTATTCAGCGATCGCAGCAATAGTCTTTACAATATTAATTTTTCTAGGAGTAGTGTGGGCCCAAAATCTGAAAGTAGAAGTGCCGCTTACATATGAGAGACTTCGAGGATATGGTATAAAATGGCCTCTAAAATTCTTTTACGCTTCTAATATTCCAGTTATATTAGTAGCAGCTCTAACTGCAAATATTCAATTATTCGGAGGCTTATTGGAAAATTGGCTGGGCCATGCTACATTTTTAGGAGGGTTTTCTCAAGGTCAAGCGATTTCAGGTTTTGCATACTGGGTTAGTAACCGTAACATAGTGGAAGCTATTATAAGAGGTAACTTTCAAAGCTCCATGTTACTTCAAGCAGTTACACATTTAATTTTTTATGTCAGCCTTGGAGCGGTTTTTGCAGTGTTTTGGGTTAAAACTTCAGGCATGGATGAGTCCAGCCAGGCCAAGAATATTCTAGCTTCTGGCCTACAAATTCCAGGTTTTAGAAAAGATCCTCGCGTTTTAGAATCTATTCTAAAAAGATACATAATGCCCCTTACAATAATGGGCGGATTAGCAATAGGCGCTTTTTCAGCTATTGCAGATTTATTGGGAGCATTAACGTCAGGAACAGCTATTCTTTTAGCAGTAACAATTATGTATCAAATGTATGAAGATATAGCAAGGCAACATTCTCTAGATATGCATCCTGCATTAAGAAAAATGATGGGGTAATCGCCAACATTTAAAAACAAGTCTTTCTATTTAAAAGAGTAAAAATAAAATGAGTGCATTAAGAGCCGTATTTATTGTATTATTGGTTTCTTTAGCAATAGCTTCTTTGTGGAATTCTGTCCCTATAATAAAACAAACTGCTCATGCAATATTAGATCCTACTGCAGGAAAAATCTTAAACTATAATATTAATTTAGGCATGATTATAGTTGCAGCGCTAATTACTCTTTTTATAACTCTAATACAAAAATATACAGTAGATAATGAAACTCTCAAAGAACTTAAAAGCGATCAGAAAAAACTCCAAGAAGACATGAAGCAATTCAAGGAACATCCAGAAAAGTATATGGAGTTACAAAAAGAAAGTATGAAAAAAGCAGGAGAAATGTTCACAATTTCCATGAAGTCTTTTAGCTATACTGCAATTCCAATAATCTTATTTTTCAGATGGTTTTCAGATTATTTCTCTGCAATCAACCCACCAATAAAAATTTTCGGATTTTTAAACTGGTTCTTAGCCTATTTAATATTAAGCATAATTTTCTCAACAATTTTTAGAAAAACTTTTAAATTACCATGAACACTCATAAATTAATCTATGATGGCCCGGAAGAAGGCTTATATACAAAATATAATTTTTCTAACTTTGTTTTATCAGATTTAGCTAAAAGATTAGAAAAAGATATAAAAATTAATCCAGAAAATATAAATAATAATTATACAATATATAACATACCTGAATTAGGTATAGGTATTCAATATATTATCCATCCAGAAAGATACGCACAAGTTGGTCTTCTTCTTATGGGAAAAGACATAGTTAGCGAAGTAATTTTACAAGAAGCTGAAAAATTTTAATCACTTTATATATTTCTTTAAGATATCGCCTTGCAATCTTATAATTTTTTCTTCATCAGTTTTTACATACCCTACTTCAAATCTACTAATATCAAAATTCTTGTCTAAAATTTCTTTAAATATTTTCAAAGCAAACTTAATACCTTCTTCAATAGTCATACCTTCTTTGTAATCTCTTCTTAAAATTTCTCTTATCTTTTCATCGTTTTCACCTATAGAATTAGCTTTATAGGCAGTAAAGTTTCCAGTAACATCAGTCGCATATAAATGAGGCAATCCTTTGTTTACGCCGCCTAGCATAATAGAAACTCCGTAAGGTCTTACTCCCCCATATTGCGTAGACATCTGTTTTCTATCGGCAATCATTCTAATTACAGAAATAGGTTCTATCGGAGAACTATAAGTAACTCTATTTTGTTGGGCCAATATCTGAGCTTGATCAATCAAAACTCTAGCGTCAGATAATATTCCCGCAGCAGTTGCAATAACATGTTCATCTACTTCAAATATTTTATGCGAAGATTCTGTTGCAACTAATTTATCTCTTATTCTTTTATCGGCTATAATTACAACTCCTTCTTTACATACAATTCCAATACTTGCGCTTCCGAACTTTACAACTTTTTCAGCATATTCAACTTGTAATAAATGTCCATCTGGCGAAAACATAGTCGCAGCTCTATCATAACCCATTGCCTGATGCTGTAGTTCTGTTGGCATATCCAAATTAGTCAATCTCCTGCATCCTAATTTGGATGCTTAAAACTGCAAGAATCTTTGATTCTTGATGCGCCAAAAACTGAAAGTTTTTTAGCGTCTTTGATTTTATTGTATCCATATTTTTTTCTCCTTAAGAATCTGAATATCAAATCTTAGAATGTTCTATATTTAAGCTTTACTGAATTTTTAATCTTATTAAATTTTAGTTTACCCTTTTAAATCTTATGGATATTGATTCTTTACCCTTTTTCTTAATCTTTCTTTAACAACCCCTTAATAAGCCATTATCTACACATATATAATTAAAATAAAAACAAAGGAGTGATAAAATGAAACCAACCTGACATGGCAAAGAAAAAAGAATTAGATGAAAATCTCAACCTCACCACCAACCATCTACCTCTTTTCTACCTCAAACCTCTTTTTCTCTTTAATTTCTTTTCTTGATAACAATATTTATATAATCTCTTAGATTTTAACAAAAATGCCCAAAGTAACAGCACGAATTAAAATAAAAAACAAGCACTATGAAATCCATGTTAATTTAGATGAAGCCCTAAAAGTAAAAGCAGGTTCAGGCGATATTAGTGCAGCCTTAGATTCTCCAAATATTTTCTATGATGTAAATAATGGCAAATTAGCTTCACAAACCGATCTAAAAGACGCATTTGGAACAATAGATATTTACGAAATAGCAAAAAGAATAATAACTAAAGGAGAAGTACAAAAAACCCAAGAATTTAGAGATGAAGAAAAAGAAAGAAGAATTAAACAAGTTTTAAACTTGCTAATAAGAAATGCAGTAGATCAACATGGAAAGCCATTCACAGAAGAACGTCTAAAAATCGCAATACAACAATCCCATTTTAGTTTTGATTCTCGTCCTGCAGAACAGCAAATGGGCCTCTTAGTTCATAAACTTAAAGAAATAATTCCAATTAAAATAGTTACAAAGAGAATTAAATTAACTGTGCCTGCTAGATTTACTGGTCAAGCATATGGACTCTTGAAAGATTATAAAGAATCCGAAGATTGGCTTGCCAATGGGGATTTAAAAGTAATTATCAATATTCCTCCAGGTATATTAATAGACTTCTATGAAAAACTTAATTCAATAACTCACGGCGCCGCACAAAGCGAAGAAATGAACGAATAAGGGATGTGTTAATTAGATTTATTAATATTAAAAAGTTAAGCTATATATGGGAAATAAGAGGGCGTTAATGTTTATTATCTTATCAATTATAATTTTTATTTCTATTTTTCTTCTATCCTTTTATAAATCATCTCAAAAATCTGATAATTTACTTATTAATGATGTTAGTAGGCTTAACCCTACAAGTGTAAAAAAAATTGTAAAAAATGAAGAAATTAAAGGGTTGCAGGAAGTTCTTGCAGAGGCAAGAGAGAATAATTTAAAAGTTTCTATAGCTGGAAAAAGGCACAGTATGGGCGGACATACTTTCTATAAAGATGCAGTTGTTTTAGATATGACCTCTTTCAATAAAATTTTATCAATAAATCCTAAAGAAAAAATAATTAGAGTTCAAAGCGGAACAACATGGAAAGATATCATAGAATATATTAATCCTTACAATTTATCTGTAGAAGTTATGCAAGGCTACAATTCTTTTACAGTTGGAGGTTCTTTAAGTGTAAATGTTCACGAGAGTGATCCAAATTATGGGCCGTTAATTGAGACTGTTGACTCATTTAGATTACTTTTAGCAAACGAGACAATAGTAAATGTAAGTAAAACAGAAAATCCAGAATTATTCAGATTAGTAATAGGCGGATATGGATTATTTGGCGTTATATTAGATGTAGACTTAAAGCTAACAGACAATGGAATTTATAAAAAAGAAGAATATATAATTAATTATACGGATTATCCTTCTTTATTCAAAAAAGTGCGTGAAAACAACCCAGATTTAAAACTTATTTACGCAAGACTTTCTATAGCAAATGACAATTCTTTATTAAATGAACTAGTAGCGACTACTTACATATTAACTAATATTTCAAATAGTCAATATTTAGAATTACAGCCAAATAAAAACGTAGCTCTAAAGAAATTCATATTCGGACTCTCAAGAAAGTATGACTTTGGTAAAAATCTTAGATGGTATTTGCAAAAAGAACATACCAATCTAGAATTTCCAGAATTAATATCAAGAAACAACCTCATGAATGCAGACCCTAGCTTCTTAGAATATTATTCTTCTAGAAATACCGATATTCTACAAGAATATTTTGTTCCAGTAGAGAGTCTGCCTCAGTTTCTTGATGGACTAAAGAAAGTAATTAAAAAAAACAATATAAATTTCCTAAGCGTGACTATAAGATATATACCTCAAAATAACAACTCTTTCCTCTCTTATAGTGAGAAAGAAGATAAATTTGGAGCAGTTTTATATTTTAATGTTGGATTGTCAGAAAAAGAGCAAGAAAAAGTAAAAAAATGGACGCAAGAACTAATTGATTTATCTTTACAACTTAAAGGAACTTATTATCTTCCTTATGAACTTTACGCATCTCAAGAACAAATAAGGATGGCTTATCCATTATTTGAGGAATTTTGCTATAAAAAAGTAAAATACGATCCTAATAAATTGTTCATGAATAAATTCTATGCTAAATACTGTTTAGGAGAAGAAAATTATGACTGAAACTAAATGGTTGACAATATCACAAAGTATAGCAATTCTTGGTTCAAGTCTAGTTTTCCCATTTTATATCTTATTTATTAAAGGTCTAGGAGCAAATTTTTCTGAGTTTGGAATATCATATGGATTATTTACTATAAGTGCGGCATTTGTTCATAAGCTTATAGGAAAAGGATCTGACAAGTTCGGAAGAAAACCCTTTTTGATTCTTAATAGTTGGGGAATGGCTTTTCTTTTTCTTCTATTTCCTATAGTAAAAAATATTTGGCAGGTTTATGCTATTCAGATTATACTTGGAATATTTGGAGCAATGCAAAAAACAAGTGAAAAAGCAATTGTTGCTGATTTCATAGATGGCAGTAATAGGGGAGAAAAGATAGGAGTATATCATGGATGGCTAGCAGTATTTTCTGGAATAGCAGTTATAATTGGAGGATATATTGCAGATTTATTGACTTTGGAATTTATCTTTTATATTGGTTCGATTTTCTTATTTATCAGTGGATTGGTCATGTTAAAAATAAAAGAGAAACCTATTAAGTAAGATTTATATAAGAAGATAATTTGTATATAAAGAGGCGATATGAAAAAAAAGATAAGTCTTATTCAAAAGCTTGCATGGTTATATGGAATAGGTTTTCTAATTGTTGTCTTTCTTGGTTACATACCAGGCTTAACTGATACGCAAGGTCGCCTTTTGGGATTTTATAACGTCTCTTCCCTTATCGACTCTGTTCATCTTCTTGCTGGCGTTTTAGCATCAATAGCCGCTTGGCACTCAACTCGCTGGGCAATCAACTACTTTAGATTTATAGCTATACCTTTCGGATTAGATGCAATAATAAGTTTGTTATTCAATAGAGACTTAACGGAAACAGGCAGTATATTTACAGGCATAGGAGCGCCAAATATTACTTTGACAAATATATTGGCCAATTTACCCCATATATTGCTTGCATCTTTAGCTCTTTGGATTGGTTTCGTTTTAAGTAAAAAAGTCAAATCTTAATTATAGAAAACAATATGTCAAAAAATAAGATTTTTATTAGTAAAACGATAAAAGTTTATATTAAAAATTTAATAAAAAGAACTAAAATTATATTAATTTTATTTATCTTCTTTTTATTATTTTTGATAATTGTTCCATTTTTTGGCCTAAAAATTATCTGTCCAATAATAAGTGACGTCTCCGTATCTAATTTAAAGACAAAAGAAAAAATTGGCATGGGTAATTTAAATATTATAGGATACGAACGCCCAGAAGAAAGCACCTATCTAACTTTTCCAGAATGGCATTTAGTTTATATTCCGGAGGAGTATGCTAATTGGATAAAGGATAAGAGACCAAGTAAGTTTCCTTACTTTTCTTCTATTGGACAGTTTTGGAAAGGCTATTGCGATGTCTATGAAATAACAAAAGAGCAATATGGTTTTAATATAGGCGATCATTTCATGTTGTGGGTTATAGGAACCAGCTCAACGGTTGAATTTGGAATTAAAGGAATATATGAAAATTCAATTGGGAGATTTACTGAATGGACAAGTAATTATGAAAAAACCGAAGAAGATCAATTTGCATATAGATTCAATAAAGAATATGCGGATTTTCTCTATGATGTTCCTTGGTATGAATTTTCTTTCTCTAGTAAATTTAGTGAGCTTTGGAAAGAAAACAAAATATTAGGTCCGAATATAGTGCGCAAACTAGAACGTAGAGAAATATTGAGTTTAGAATTGGGTGTAAAAACCATCTATGGAGGAATTATCAAGCTAGGAACAAGATTACTTTATGGAAAAGCACCATTAGAAATTTATGCTTCCGTAGAGAATATCTCACAAGAAATATTTATTAAATATCCAGAAATAGAAGATGTAACTGAATTTGATGGCAAAGAAATCATAAAAGTGCCAAGATATAGAAAATTCACAGAGTTGTTGCCTAAGCTTTCTAAAGAGGGAGTGAATTTCATTGACATCGCAGGCAATGATGAAATATTCCTTACAATAATTACTCCGAAAGATTGGAATTATGATTTAGAAGAAGGAGAACAATTGTTTGAAATGGAAATTTTAACAAATAACAAAATAAAAAGAATTGGAGTAAGAATGCCGGTAAAATCATTGCATGAAGTTCTGCCAAAACTAGAAGAACATGAGATAAAGATAGAGCATATTTATGATTATTAGCCTGCAACTTTTCAAAAGCCCAGTTATCCGAAATCTTTAAAAACCCTTAAATCTCTCCAGCTATGAAAAGAATTAACAGGCATAGAAAAATTACAATTATTCTGTTGTCTGAACATTAAAATTACAATGAGAAATGAAATTAATGAGGCACATGAAGCCATTGATCTTGATTCTGACGCTTCTGTAAAGAGAAAGGTAGTAGTTCCTGGAGAAGTAATAGTCTCTGGCGAAGATTATCTTCCTGGAGAAGGCACAACTAGAGATGGAGAAACTATAGTTGCAATGAAATTCGGCCTTTCAGAAGAAGCAGGCAAAGTAGTTAGAGTTATTCCTATTTTTGGAGCATTTGTTCCAAGAAGAAACAATGTTATTATAGGCCGTATTATAGACATAACTTACAATGGGTGGCTTATCGATATCGATTCAGCACCATCTGCATTTCTACCAATCGAAGAAGTTCCAAGATTCATCAATAGAAACGAAATGGACCAATTCTTAAATATAGGAGATATAGTAGCAGCTAAAATATGGTCAGTGAAAAGCAAAGGAGTAGATTTAGCTCTCAAAGGAAAAGGCTTGGGAAAATTAGAAGGCGGATTTATTTTTAGAGTAATAGCTAGTAGGGTACCTAGAATTATAGGTCGCGAAGGCAGCATGATAAACCTAATAAAAGACAAAACAAAATGCAATATTACAGTAGGTCAAAATGGATGGATTTGGATAAAAGGCCCAACAGCTGATGACGAAATAAAAGCTAGACGCGCAATTGAATTTGTAGCTGACAAAGTTTTCATTAATGGTTTAACCGAAAAAGTGGAGGAATGGTTTACCGAAAATTAACATGGCAAAAGAATTCAAACGTTCCGACGGAAGAAAATTAAATGAATTGCGACCGATGATCGCAAAAGTAGGAATAATTCCAAATGCAGACGGTTCAGCTTTATTCGCATTTGGAGATACCATTGCAATAGCAGCAGTTTATGGTCCTAGAAAATTACACCCTCAACATATGCAAGATCCTTCAACAGGTGTTTTAAGATGTAATTACGATCTTCTTAGTTTTTCTGTTTCAGATAGAAAAAAGCCAGGTCCATCAAGACGCTCTCAAGAAATATCGAAAGTAACTGGATGGGCATTAGAACCAGTAATTGATTTGAAATCTTTTCCTAATACAGTCATAGATGTTCAGATCTATATTCTACAAGCTGATGCTGGAACAAGAACTGCAGGCATTAATGCCGCTTCAATGGCTCTTGCACATGCAGGCATTCCAATGAGAGATTTAGTCTGTTCAGTAGCTGTAGGGAAACAGGATAAAAATCTAGTAGTGGATTTAACAAAAGAAGAAGAAGACTTTAAAGAGGGAGAAGGCGCAACAGACTTCGCTTTAGCAAAACTTGCAAGCTCGGATGATTTCTCCTTACTTCAAATGGACGGAAAAATTCGACCAGAAGAAGTAAAAGAAGTCTTAAAATTAGGTGCAGAAGTATGTAAAGAAATCTATGAAGTTCAGAAAAAAGCATTAAAGGAGGCAATTTCACAGAATTAATATGGAAGTCTCAAATGTAAATAAAGAATATTTAGGAAAACTATTCTCGCAAAATAAAAGATTTGACGGTCGTTCTCTCCTAGATCTTAGAGAAATAGAAATCTCTTTAGATGTTTCAAATAAAGCAGAAGGTAGTGCAAGAGTAAAACTAGGAAAAACAGAAGTCATTGTCGGAGTTAAACTAGCTCCTGGAGAACCCTACCCAGATTCTCCTGAAGCTGGAAATTTAATCTGTTCAGGAGAGTTATTACCCTTAGCCTCTTCAAAATTTGAATCAGGTCCTCCTGCTTTTCAAGCCATAGAGTTAGGAAGATTAGTAGATAGAGCAATAAGAGAGTCAGGAATGATAGACTTCTCAAAACTATCCATCAATAAAGAAAAGGTTTGGACTATTTTCGTAGACATTTATCCTATAAATGACGATGGTAATTTGATAGATGTATCAACAATAGGCGCAGTAATTGCCTTAAAACAAGCAAAAATGCCAAAAATTGATGAAGATGGAAAAGTAAATTACGATACAAAGAAAGGCAGTCTTCCATTGTCAAAAGATACTTATCCCATATCTCTTAGTTTTTATAAATTAGGAGATTCAATAATTCTTGATCCTACCGTTGAAGAAGAAGAGGTATGCGAAGCTAGAATGACTTTAGGCATATCAAAATTTGGCAAAGATTATATGATAAATTCATGTCAAAAAGCAAGCGAGGCTACATTTACTCTAGAAGAGCTATCGAAAATAATGGATTCTATTCCAAAGAAGTTTGATGAGCTTAACGAAAAGCTTAAAAACTTCCTTTAAATTTTTACTAATATGAAGTCACAAATCCGAGATCAATTTACGAAATATGAAATCGCAAGAATTATAGGAGCTAGAGCCTTGCAAATTGCTATGGATGCCCCAATTTTAGTTAAGATTTCAAAAGAAAGACTAGAAGAAATGAGACACGATGCTCTAAAAATAGCAGAATTCGAATTTGATGAAGGCGTTTTACCAATAACAATTAGCAGACCCACACCAAGAAAAGGTAGAGACAAGTTATCTGTTCTTAAGGATGATACAGTCACCGACGAAGAATTAGCAGAAAAAGAAAAAGAATTAGAAAAAGAGATTGTAGAAAATCCAGAGGAATATAGCTTAGTTGAAGAAGATGAAGGCGTAGAAATCGAGCCAACGAGCGGTAGTGAAGAGACGCAATAAGAACCATTAAAAACTTCTCTTCCCTTCAAACTATATGCTAATAAAATCTTTATCCGCAAAAAAAATAAAAGATTCTAGAAATGAATACACAATAGAAGTCTCAGCAAATAGCCAAAAAGCATCTTCTCCCAGTGGAAAATCAACAGGAAAATACGAAACCCCTTCTTATAATATATCTCTAGATTGGAACGTCCAAGCAATAGATTCTTTAAAAATTCCATTTGAAATTTCTTCTTTTTCCGATCTAAAAAAACTAGAATCATATATAAAATATAAATTTAAATTCCACGATGTAAAACAATTTGGAGCAAATTCTCTTTTCGCGTTAGAATCTGCTATTCTAAAAGCCCTAGCAAAATCTCAAAATAAACAACTATGGCAAGTAATAAATCCCCAAGCCAAAAATATTCCAGTACCGGTAGGCAATGCTATAGGTGGCGGTCTACATTCCCATAATAAAGATCCCCCAGAATTTCAGGAATTCCTTTTAATTCCAAGAGGTAAAAATATAAAAGAAAATATAAAAATACTTAATCAAACATATAAAAAACTAAAATTTCCATTAAGATCAAACTCAAAAAACGACGAAGGCGCTTGGCAAACTTCCTTCTCCAATGAAGAAGTCTTAGAAATCTTATCAAAATTAAAAAATATCAGAATAGGTATAGATGTAGCTTCTTCAAGTTTTTACAAGCATGAAGATTATTATTACAAAAATAAAGTTCTTGATAGAGAGGCTCAGATTTACTATATGAATTCTTTAATAAAAAAAAATAATCTACTTTATTTAGAAGATCCTCTCCAAGAAGAAGATTTTAAAGGATTTTCAAAAATTATCAAGAAAAATCTTGTTGTAGGCGACGATTTAACAGCTACTCATATTTCTAGGTTGAAAAATGCTATTAAAACTAAGGCAATAAACGCCATGATCATTAAACCAAATCAAAATGGTTCTTTAGTAGAATTAAAAGAAATCTTCGATATATGCAAAAAGAATAATATTAAAACTATTTTATCCCATAGATCTGGCGAAACTCTAGACGACTCATTAGCGGACTACGCTGTAGGCTTTCAAGCAGATTTTATTAAATGCGGAATCTCTACCAAATGGAGAGAAGTTAAATTAAAAAGATTGATTCAAATCTCAAATTCTTTAAATAAAAGGACTCGGCTTAGTAGAAAGTTTCAATAATAAAGGCCACCTCAATTGATTATTAACAAACAAGAGGTGGCCAAAATGAGAAGTATAGACTTCTATAAAAAACTAATTGATAGAATTAAACGTGCTGTTAAAGCAGCTAGAATAC
>OBEQ012288981.1_pt1 | contig 74888 bp, 62 predicted proteins | sample 1670901 | NCBI WGS metagenome assembly OBEQ01 (sample SAMEA104232315, study PRJEB22302) | groundwater metagenome | biome: forest; feature: aquifer; material: groundwater | place: USA | collected 2011-08-07 | depth 5.4 m | reverse complement strand
GGTGACTTCGAGCCGCATCTCGCGATCAGCACGACGTCGTGGCTGAGCTGCCACGTGCCGTTCAAGCGCACCGACATATTCCGTCAGGTAGCCACGATCCCGGCGGCGCTGCCCGGCCGCTACCTCGTGGCCGACAACCACGAGACCGCCGGGGCGTGCCTGCAGTGGCTACGCGACAACGTCGTGCTCCACGACGACGGCCTCGGGAACGGGACCCGCGCCGACAATGGCTACACGGCGTTCGACCACGTCGTCGAAGAGGCGCCGCCCGGCAGCGACGGCGTGATCTTCACGCCATGGCTGAGCGGCGAGCGCTGCCCGGTCGACGACCGCACCCTTCGCGCCGGGTTCGTCAACCTCTCGCTCCGCACGACCCGCGCCCACATGGTGCGCGCGGTCTACGAGGGTGTCGCCTACAACGCGCGCTGGATGCTCGAGGCCGTCGAGAAGCTCGTGAAGCGTCGCCTCGGCCCCATCAACTTCATCGGTGGCGGCGCCGCGTCCGACGTGTGGTGCCGGATCCACGCCGACGTGCTCGACCGGCCGGTCCGGCGCGTCGCCGAGCCGTTGCTCGCCAACGTCCGCGGCGCGGCGCTTCTCGCGGGTCTCGCCCTCGGTGACCTCGGGCCGGCCGACATCGGTCACCTGGTCCGGATCGACGCGACCTTCGAGCCCGACCCCTCCAACCGAGCCACCTACGACTCGCTGTACCGGGAGTTCCCGCGCCTCTACCGCAAGCAGCGCCGGATGTACGCGCGCCTCAACGGCAACTGAAGGAACCTACCGTGCGTCGCGACGAGCTCGACTTCGTCCTTGCGGCTGTGAAGCAGTCGCTCAAGCCCTACCACGACCGGTTCGCGGCCAACACCCGGCTGCCGTCACGCGGCCGCCCCAAGGCGGAGATCCTCGACGAGATCCGCACGATGAAGGAGGCCGAGCAGGCCACGTGGCACGATGGGTACGCGTCCGGCGCGGTGTACCACGGTGACGAGGAGCACATGGCGTTCCTCGACGAGGTCTACGCGCTCAACGCGGAGCTCAACCCGCTCCACCCCGACCTCTGGCCGCGGGCCACGCGCTACGAAGCCGAGGTCGTCGCCATGACCGCGTCGATGCTCGGCGCCGAGCAGAGCCCGACCGATAGCGTCGACGGCGGCGTGTGTGGCCTCGTGACCTCGGGCGGCACCGAGAGCATCCTCACCGCCATCCGCTGCGCCCGCGACCACGCCCGGGCCGAGCGGGGCGTCACCGCGCCCGAGCTGCTCGTGCCGTTCACCGCCCACGTCGCGTTCGACAAGGCCGCGCAGTACTTCGGCCTGGAACTGGTGCGCGTGCCGGTCGACGAGGAGGGCAAGGCCGACGTCGCGGCCACCGAGCGGGCCATCACCGACCGCACCGCCGCGATCGTCGGGTCGGCGCCGTCGTTTCCCTGGGGAGTGATCGACCCGATCGTCGAGCTCTCCGAGCTCGCCCGCGCACGCGGCATCTGGTTCCACACCGATGCCTGTCTCGGGGGCTTCGTGCTGCCCTGGGCGGAACGGCTCGGGGAGCCGGTGCCGCCGTTCGACCTCCGGCTCCCGGGCGTGAGCTCGGTCTCGGCCGATACGCACAAGTTCGGGTACGCGGCGAAGGGCACGTCGGTCGTGCTGTTCCGCAACGTCCACCTGCGCCACTACAGCTACTACACGGTCTCCGACTGGCCCGGCGGCCTCTACAACTCGCCGAGCATGGCGGGGAGCCGCCCCGGTGCGCTGAGCGCGGAGGCGTGGGCCGCGATGCTCGCGACGGGCGAGGACGGCTACCTCGACGCGACGCGACGCATCCTCGAGACGACCCGCAGGCTCCGCGCGGGTGTCGCCGCGATCCCCGAGCTGCGGCTCCTCGGCGACTCGCTGTTCGTGGTGCCGTTCGGCTGCGACGCGTTCGACGTCTACGCGGTGCAGGACCTGATGTCGGCCCGGGGCTGGAGCCTCAACGGGCTGCAGCTACCGCCCGCCCTGCACCTCTGCGTGACGCTGCGCACGGTGCAGCCGGGTGTCGCAGAACGCTTCCTGCACGACCTCGAGGAGTCGGTGGCCGAGCTGCGGGAGAACCCGGGGCAGGGCTCGACGATGGCGCCGATCTACGGCCTCGGCCGACGCATAGACACCGAGGTCTCGCTCGACGACGTCCTCACCGGCTACCTCGACCTCCAGTACGAGACCTGAGCGCGCCGGCCCGAGGCCGGGCCGCGACCGACCTAGTCGACGTTCGGCCCGAGGAACACGCCGAGCCGGCGGATGCGGTCGCCCTCGATCGTGAACAGGTCGGCGACCAGCGACACTCGGCCGTTCATCCGCAACCGGATCTCCACCGCGACACGGTTCCCGTCGATCACGAACGGGCCCGGCTCGGGTTTCAGGTCGTCGTAGGCGAAGGCGTTCTCCCGGTAGAAGGCGGCGATGGCGTCGGCTCCGCGTACCGTCCCGGCCATCGTCACCAGCTCCGCGTCCGGCGCGAACAGCGCCGTGATCACGTCGGCGTCGCGGGCGGCGATCGCCTCGAAGTAGGCGCGTGCGACCGCCGCCGCGTCGGTCATGGAAGCCGGTACAGCGCCGCGGCATTGCCCCCCAGGATCTTGTCCTGTACGGGCTGCGGCAGTGGGGCGATCACGTCTCGGAGCTCCTTGACCGCACCCGGGAACGTCGAGTCGTGATGCGGGTAGTCGGAGCCCCACACCACTCGGTCCTCGCCCACGAAGGGCAACAGTGCGGGCAGCGTCGGCTCGTCGATCTCGAAGCTCACCCAGCACTGTCGGGCGAAGTACTCGCTCGGCCGTCGCCGCATGTCGGGACAGAAGCCTCCGAAGCCGTGCACCTGCTCGTCGAGCCGCTCGATCCAGTACGGCGCCCATCCCCCGCCGGACTCGAGAAACACGAACCGCAGGCTCGGGTGGCGCTCCATCACACCGAACACCATGAGCTGCGCGCACGCGAGCATCTGCTCGAAGGCGTGGGAGACCGCGTGCAGGATGAGCGGATTGAACGGCCGGTCCGTGCCGAGCGTCGCGATGGTGTTCGACGAGCCCTCGTGGATCCCGATGGTGACCCCGAGCGCCTCGGCCGCCTCCCAGATCCGCTCATGGGACGGATGCGAGATCGCTCGGCCCCGGCACGGGTTCGGGCGCACGAAGGCAGCCCGGAAGCCCAGCTCGTCGTGCGCCCGGCGCAGCTCCTGCACCGAGGCCTCCGGGTCCTGCCACGGCAGCATCGCCGCGCCATGGAGACGGTCGGGTCCCGCCGCGCAGTACCCCGCCAGCCAATCGTTGTAGGCGCGTGCCAGGGCGGTCGCCGCGCCCGCGTTCTCGAGAGCCCAGAAGTTGAGCCCGACCGACGGATAGAGCATGGCGACGTCGATCCCCTCGGCGTCCATGTCGGCCAGGCGCACCTGCGGATCGAAGCCCCCGGGCTGCGCCTCGTCGTAGCGCCTCGAGTGCTCGAGATCGTGCATCCGCGACCCCGGCGTCCCGAGCAGCCCGAGCGACACGGTGACGATCTCCTGGTCGCCCACCACCACATGGTCGAGCCCGAGCGAGTCCCGGTGGACCCGGGGACGGTGGTCGTCACGCACGCCGTCCCAGGCCGAGAACGGCTCGAGGACATGACCGTCGGCGTCGACAACCCTGGCCCCCACGTCGGCCATCCTGCGACACCACCCGATCGTCGGTCAATCGCGGCCGAGACGCGGCCGAGGCGCGGCCGCCGGCTCTCACCTGCCCCGCGCGGGTCGGGGAGGGTCGAAGGTCCCGAGGAGAATGGGTCGGAGTGACCGCTGCGCTGTGACTGGAGTCACCGCCCTATCGTCGTCCATGGGGTCGACAATGGCATTGCGGGACGAGCGGCAACCGATTGCCCTCGTCGCCCGCGGAGGTGCCGTCATGGCTGTGCCGCGCACTCATCTTGAGGCGTTCCTGGACCGCGTCCGCGCGCAGACGACCCGCCCGGTCGGACCGCCGCCCACCCAGTCCGAGCAGGCGCTCATCGAACAGCTGAAGGGGCACGTCGAACACGAGAAGGAGGCGCTCGAGGCCTACGAGCAGCTCGCCGCGACCTCGCCCGACGAGCACGTGCGCTACCTCGCGCACATGGTCCTCGACGACGAGGCCCATCACCACCGGGTGCTCGCCGAGATGCTCAACCGGGTGCGCTCGGACGCAGAGTGGCGGCCGGTCGAGCCGAACGTCCCTCGAGTGCGAACGCCGCAAGATTCCCGCGCCCTGCTCGAAGCGACCGCGCGCCTGATCAAGACCGAGCGTGAGGACCTGCGTCAGGTACGCGCGCTCAAGCGGCGGCTTCGTCCCCAACGCCGCACGTCAATGCTGTGGCTGATGGCCGATGTCCTCGAGCTCGACACGCGCAAGCACCTCCGCATCCTCCAGTTCCTGCGCCGTACCGCCCGCGACTGAAAGCCGATCAGTCCTCGTACTTGAACGACACCTTGACCTTGGCGCGAAAGGCCCGCACCTGGCCGTCCTCGATCTGGAGGTCCAGCTCTGCGACCTCGGCGATGCGCAGATCACGCACGCTGGCTGCGGCCTTCTCGACGGCCGCAGCAGCAGCCTTCTCCCACGACTCCGTGCTCGTACCCACCAGCTCGATGACCTTGTAGACGCTCTCTGCCACGACGCCTCCTCCTCACGCACCCCGACAACACATCCTCCACACGCTCCTCGGACCAGAGGCGCCTGTCAACACAGGTGGCCTATCATCGGCTCGTCGCACCCGAGCGCCTACCGCTCGAGGGGGTGGTGATCATGTCGGTCGTCACGGAGCACCTGGAGCAACGAGGCGTGGCGTTCGAGGTGATTCGCCACGCGCAGACCCTGACGACGGCCGACGAGGCCGACGTGATCGGGATCGCGCCGAGCGAGGTGGTGAAGACGCTTGTCCTCGCCACCGCCTCGGGCCACGCGCTCGCCGTCGTCCCCGCGGCTCGCCGGCTCGACATGAAGCTCGCTCAGCAGGCCACGGGTGACAAGCACGCGCGCCTCGCCTCCGAGGAGGAGCTGGCCCGCGACTTCCCCGACCACGAGCTCGGCGCCGTGCCGCCCCTCGGCTCGTTGCTCGCCGCTGCCGTCTACGTCGACCCGGAGGTCATGGACCACGAGACGGTGGTGTTCGCCGCCGGGAGCCACACCGAGTCGGTCAAGGCGCGAAGCGACGACCTCTTCCAGGGCACCTCCGTCACCGTCGTGCCGCTCAGCCGTCGCGATCGCGGCGGCGACACGGACGCGTAGACGCCTCGCGAGCCGGGCTCGTGTCGTCGAAACCGCGCGCCTACGGCGCCGTCAGGCAGGGGCCGACGCCGCACGGGTCGGTCACCGCGCCGCCGGTCCGGAGGAAGTCGGACTTCTGGAGCTGCGCGGCCGGCGTGGCGCGCGGGTCCTCGTGCGGATCGTTGCCGTACTGCGGCGGGTGCGGCGGCGTGTTGGTGATCGGCGGTGCGGGCGTGCCGCTGTCCCACACCACGAGCGCGGAGCCACCGAAGGGGAAGCTCGCGATGGGCAGGATGGCCCAGAACGGCACCCGGTCGGTGCTGCGGCCCGGGGCGAGCGCGGGCCGGCGCACGAGCGCGCCGATCGTGCGCGCCTCGACCTCGGTGGTGATGTTGGCCACCTGGTGGTCACCGAACGCCTCGTCCAGCAGCACCGTGTGCTTGGGCGTGCGCGGATACGGGTGGTCGGTCATGTGGGCGGCGTACCCGTCGGAGTCGGCGCGGTCCCACAGCATCTGCACGATCGAGAAGATGAGGATCCGATCGAGCTCCTCGGGGTACGACACGTCGAGGATCGCGGCGTACGGGACGAAGTCGGAGCTGCGCTGGAGCAGGGTGCTGTAGTTCATCCCCGGCACGCCGAGCACGGCCCGGGTCCACTCGGTGGAGACGGCGGTCGCCGCGCCTCCGAGGATCCCACCCTGGCTGTTGCCGTCGTAGAAGACCTCGGCGGTGGTGAACACCGGCGTGTGCGCCGGGCCCGCCTGGAAGGCGGGGCTCGACACGAAGCCGTCGCCCGTGCGCATGAGGCGGGCGAGGAACATCGTGTTCACGAACCCCTGCTGCACCCGGTCGGCAAGCTTCGGGAAGTTCGAGAAGTCAGTGAGCGTCAGCCCGGCGGTCAGAGTGTCCTCCAGGGCGAAGCCGATCCACTTCGTGGCACAGAACACGAAGTTGTGCGCGTTCGCCATCGTGTGGACGTTGCCGGCATTGACCTCGTCGTTGCTGCCGAGCAGGCCGTGACCGTAGACCGCGGGCCGCGCCGGGGTGACGGGCGCGTTGCCGTCGGCGGTCGTGGAGCGGGGGACGTTGCAGATGAAGCTGGCGGTGAAGTCGCCGTTGCGCGACGGCAGGCCGTCGGGCCCGTAGTGGAAGCGCGAGCCGGGCTCGCCCGTGCCGGTAAGGTAGTTGGGCACCTGGAAGGTGCCGATGACCTGCCGGAAGATGCGGGCGTCCACGTTGTCCTGCACCGAGGTAACCGTGAACGACGGCGCGTGCCCGTGCAGCGAGGCGAAGGCGTCGTCGCGGATGTGCAGCACGCGCTCCGAGAGGTTGCGCGCGCTCGCGACGGTGAAGTCCCAGGCGAGGTAGAGGTCGCGCCGGTCGACACCGGCTCGCCGCAGCCGGCGCATGATCTCCTCCATGTGCGGCCGGCGAGCCTCGACCGTCGGGCTGGACGTCCGGATGCGGTCGCGGTAGAGCTGGAACGGGCGCTCGGCCAGGATCTCCGCGCCCGAGGAGTCCTCGAGCCGCCGGAGCGCCACGACGAACCGGCGTCCTTCAGCGAGGTTCCTCGCCGGGCGGATGATGAGCGCCTTCGCGCTCGGCGGATCGGCCTGGGCGTCGAGCTCGGCGAAGAACGGCTGGCGCTCACCCGTGCGCGCGTCGAGAAGCACGATCGGCTGGGCGGGGTCGAGTGAGCGGCCGATGTCGGTGATGGGCGCCACGCCGCTGATACCAAGGTCGAGGCCGGGGACGAGCGTGACGATCATCGCCCCGGGACTGAACCCGTCGTTGCGGTTCCACTCCGTCGGGTCGATGTGCACACCCGACGAGTTGGCCGGCATCGAGTCAGGGGCGATGTTCACCCGCCGACCCGTCTCGGTGTGGTGATCGGCGACGGTGAAGTAGTCGTTCGGGAACGGCATGAGGCACTTCGCCGCGACGAGGGGGTCGCAGCGGTCGGCCCGGGTGCGCTTGGCCGGCGAGACCACGCCCACATCGCCGGGGGGGCGGGGCTCGTGGCCGCGCGACGTTGCTCCCGGGAGGCGGCCCGACCCCGTCAGGGTCGCCACGGTGAGCACGAGCGCCACGCCGGCGTGGCCCCGAACGACCTGTCTCATGAGTCTCCCGCCGTGTCACGGGTCGCGGTTCGCGCCGACAGTAGCGCGCACCGGCACTTCGGTAGCCGGCGCGCGGTTTCCCGGTCACGACCTGGACGTGGCCCATCGCGGCCCGCTTAGATGGCCGCGAGCGGGTCGCGCTGAAGCGAAGGAATCGATGAGGTACCGACTTCGTAGCGAGGGTCTCGAGTTCCTGGAATCGGCGCCGAAGCGCTTCGTGTTCGATGCCGATGTCGCCGCGCCGCGCGTCGACGTCTTCGCCGCCATCAGCGCGGATCCGGCGACCTGGACCTGGTTTCCCGGGTTGTCCCAGGGTTCCTACGAGAGCCCGGGGGGCCACGGCGTCGGGTCGATCCGACAGGTGCGCATGGGCCGCACCGGCTACCGCGAGACGATCCTCGCCTGGGACGAGCCGTCGCGGTGGGCCTACCGGGTCGACGAGAGCTCCGCGCCACTCGCGCACGCGCTCGCCGAGGACTGGACATTCGAGGACCGTGTCGACCACACGACCGTGCGCTGGACGTTCGCCATCGACCCGAGGCCCCTGTTCAACGCCGGTCTTCCCGTGGCGAAGCTGGTCATGGGGAGATTGTTCCGACGCGCCATGCGCAACCTCAGCACCCAGTGCGCGGACCGGCGGTCAAGTGATGGATGACTCCGGCGCGGTGTGCTCAGACACCCTCGCCGTGCCGACCCGCGCCACGCGCGAAGCGCGTCGCCCCCTCGGCCGTCTCACCAGACGCGAGGGTCGCGAGCGCGTGCTCGTATTCGACGCGCAGCGCCGCGTCCAGGGCGAGCCCCCATTGCTCGTACGACGACAGCCGGTCCTCGCGTAGGCACGTCTGTGGAAAGGCCGCGAGCCGGTGGGCGAGCTCGACCGCGGCCTCGAGCGCGCCGCCCGGCTCGGTGATCCGGTTGGCGAGGCCCATGTGCAGGGCCTCGTCGCCCGACACGCCGCGACCGGTGAGGATCAGGTCGAGCGCGTGGCTGTGGCCGACGAGGCGCGGCAGCCGCACGGTGCCACCGTCGGCGAGCGGCACGCCCCAGCGGCGACAGAAGACGCCGAAGACCGCGTCGCGCGCGGCGATGCGGAGGTCGCACCAGAGCGCGAGCTCCAAGCCGCCCGCCACCGCGTGCCCCTCCACGGCCGCGACGACGGGCTTGCCGAGGAGCAGGCGCGTGGGGCCCAGAGGTCCGTCGCCGTCGGGTTCCACACGGTTCGCGGTCCCACCCGAGATGGCCTTGAGATCGGCGCCTGCGCAGAACGTGCCGCCGGCCCCGGTCAGGACCGCGACCGTGAGCTCGTCGTCGGCGTCGAACGTGCGGAATGCGTCGGCGAGCGCCTCGGCCGTCGGACGGTCGACCGCGTTGCGGACCTCCGGCCGGTCGATCGTCACGATGCACACGAGTCCGTCGTGGTCGATCCTGACAGTCACGGTCGCACCTCCGATTCGCCGACACCGAGCAGGTCGCTGTGCGAAGCTGGGCACCATGGTGCCCCGGATCACGATCGTCGGCGGCGGCAGCACCCACTGGACACCAAAGCTGCTGGTGGACTTCGCGAACACGCCGCCGCTGCGCGACGCAGCCGTGACCCTGCACGACATCGACGCCGGCTCGCTGCCCGAGATGGTGACGGTCGGCGAGCACGTCGCCAAGCTGCGCGACATCGGCCTCACCGTGCGGGCCACCACCGATCTCGCCGACGCGCTCGACGGCGCCGAGTTCGTGATCACCGCGCTCTCGGTCGGTGGATTCGCGAGCATGCGCCACGACCTCGAGATCCCCGAACGGCACGGTGTGCATCAACCGGTGGGCGACAGCGTCGGGCCCGGCGGCATCTTCCGCTCGCTGCGCAGCATCCCCGTGCTCCTCGCCGTCGCACGCGAGATCGAGCGCCGCTCCCCCGACGCGTTGCTCGTCAACGTGAGCAACCCGCTCTCGGCGCTGTGTCGCGCGGTCACCCGCGAGACGGGCGTGCGCACCGTCGGGCTGTGCAACGAGCTCGTCGGTCTCCAGTTCGTGATGAGCCTGCTCTTCGACGCCGACCTCCGCTCGGTCGACCCGGTCGTGGGGGGCGTCAACCACTTGCCTCTCGTCACCGCGCTGCGCATCGGCGAGCGCGACGGGTTCGCGATGCTGCGCGAGCTCCTCGACCACGTCGACGAGCGCGGCCATGAGCCGATGTGGATGGCCCCGCCCGAGGGGATGCACTACGCGAAGGTGTCGCCCGGTGGCGAGTGGACCAAGGCCGACGTCATCGCGGGCAATCGTCTCAAGCTCGAGCTGTTCCGGCGTTTCGGCGTGCTCCCCGGCTCGAGCGACACCCACGTGGCCGAGTTCTTCCCCGGCTTCGTCACCGAAGCTTCCCACTGGGGCCGCGACTGGGGCGTGCACCACTACGGCCTGGCGGGCCACCGAGCCGACAAGGACGCCGACGTCGCGGGCGTCCGCGAGCTGCTCGCGGCCACCGACATCCCACCGTGGCCGTCGGGCGAGCTCGTCGCGCCGTTGCTCGAGGGGGTCGTGACCGGTCAGCCGCACCACCTCCCGATGAACCTGCCCAACACCGGTCAGGTCACCAACCTCGCCGAGGGCGTGATGGTGGAGTGCATCGGCATCGCAGACGCCGACGGGCTGCGCGCCCGTGACGAGGTCACCGTCCCCTCGATCGTCGGCGAGTACCTGCGGCGCGTCACCCACTCCGAGGAGCTCACCGTCGAGGCGGCCTTGACCGGCAACCCGACCACCGTGCTGGAGGCGATGCTCGCCGACCCCATGGCCGGGCGCCTGCCCTACGAGGACGTGGTGGCCATGACCGACGAGCTGTTCGCGGCCACCGCGGCCTGGCTGCCACGGTTCGCCGGCACCTAGCGTCGGTCCCCGCCGCTCGGCACGTAGGAGCCGAAGCTCCACTCGTTTCCCTCGAGGTCGCGCGCCGCGTACCCCCGACCGCCATAGTCGTTGTCGTGCGGTGCCATCGTGATCTCGGCGCCCGCAGCCTTCGTCAGCCATGGGATCGCCGCCGGCGCGTCGCGGTACAAGAGCCCCGGATAGGGCGTGGGCATCCCGTTCGGTGGTTGCTGGGTCAAGGCACTACCTCCTGTTGTATCTGCGCGATCACCCGCCTCGCCGGCCCCTGCGTCCGTCGGGAGGCTCGTCGCGAGAGCCCGGCACCGCCGGGGGGCGGCCGTTGGGGGTGAACACGACGACGCCGTCGGGGGATCCTTGGTGGGAGGCGCCGGTGCCCACGACGACCGCGTCGCCGATGATGGCGATGCCCGACCAGTTCGGTGCCGAGAGCGGGAGCTGGGCGAGCAGCGCGCCGGTGGCCGCGTCGCGGACGTGTACGAAGTCGCTGAGCGCGGGGCCGTTGAAGGTCATCCCGCCGGCGACGGTCGTGGGCGCGAACGCGGGGGCCCCGGTGCGTTGCCAGAGCACGCCGCCGGTGCGGGCGTCGAACGAGTGCACGCTGGGCTCCTGAAGGGGCGTGTCGCGGGGATCACTCGGGTCGCAGACCACCGGGCCGTTGCTCTCGAACCGACCGAAGTCTCCGAGCGCGGTCGAGCCGTAGACCCGGCGGCCGTCGTAGGCGGTGGTGGCGATGAACCCTCCGGCGAACCCACCGAACACCACGTTCGTGCTCCAGCGCGGCTGCCCGGTGCGCGGGTCGAGCGAGTAGTAGGTGCCGTCCTTGCCTCCGACTCCGAGGAAGCTGACCCGCCCGTCGCCATCGATCCCGGCGTTGGGCGTCGCGCCGAAGTCGAGGTCGCAGTGGACGTCGTGGCGAGGGGGCCGGTACGACCAGGCGAGGGCGCCGTCGCGGATGCGTAGGGCGACGATCGACTCGCTCAGCGGCGGTGGATTGTTGAAGTGGCAGTCGGCGGTGTCGAACACCACCAGGCCGAGGCCGGGAAGCACCGTGCCGGATGACCAGACGTTCCCGCAGCCGTCGTTGAGGATCCTGCCGCTGGTGTCGACGTCGGTCTCGACCACCCAGGCCGGCTCACCGGTCCGGAGGCTGGCCGCGACGAGATAGCCCCGGAACCCCCGGTGGCCGTCGGCGGACACACCGACGATCACCTTGCCGTCGACGACGACCGGGGACGAGAAGATGCGGGTGTCGTCGTGCACCGGGTCGGGCGGCAGGTCCGGTCGGCCCGTGTAAGCGTGCTTCCACGCGAGGCGGCCGGTGTGCGCGTCGAGCGCGTACAGCGTGTAGCCGCCGCCGAAGACCACGAGGTCGGGCCGGTGCTCGTCACCCGGCTCGAACCACGCCGAGGAGGTGACCATCCCGCCGTCGGAGCTGATGTCGCGGGGCTCCACTCCCGGCTGGGGGCTCACCGCCGGCTGCGCGTCGAGCTGGAACTTCCAGCGCAGCGCCCCGGACCGGAGGTCGATGGCGTAGAAGTACCCGTCCCACGACCCCACATAGACGGTGCCGCGCACGACCGTCGGCGTCGCGGTCACCGCGTCGCCGGTGGGGAAGGACCACGCCTGGCGCAGCGTGGGAGCGAGCGATGGGCTCAGGGTGGTCGGGGCGTGGAAGGTGTGCTGCGCGTCGTGACCGTAGGTCGGCCAGTCCCATGGGCCGGGCACGGTCCGGTGCGGTGCATCGTGCGCGCCGCCGCCGTGATCGTCACCCTCGGCCCGGGCCGTGACGGGCACGGCGACGGCCGCGAGCACGAGCGCGAGTGCCAGCGCGACCCAGAGGGAGGCGCGACGAGGCGACCATCGTCGTCGGGTCAAGGGCCGTCCGGGTGCGGGCAGGACTCTTCGCCGACGCCACACACGGTCACGCTGGTCGGGAAGTCGAGGCCGGTGGCGATCGGCGTGGGCGCGCCGGGCGCCCCGTGCGTGAAGACCACCTTCATCACCCGCCCGCCCTGCGGCGTGGGACCGCAGCCGGTGAGTGGGCCTCGGCAGTGGATGTGGATGTCGACGAAGTACAAGGTGCCGTCGGGCGCGAACGCCATCCCGAACGGGTTGTATCCGTTGGGATCCTGGCCGATCTGGGCGAACGACTCGCCGGGGACGACGCCACGGCCGGGCAGTGGCCGGCCCTGGTCGTCGAACCAGGCGATCGCCGGGTCGCCGATGGTGCTGCCCACGGCCCAGCAGTGACATCTGGGGTCGCGGGCGATGGCGATCGGGAACGGCAGCAGCGACAGGCTGCCCTGGACGAACACCGAGAAGCGGAGCCGGTCCCGTGGGTAGAGCCCGTCCGGCCTGCAGTCGGCGGCATTGTGCGGGAACGACCGATGGTCGAAGCGCAGCACCCGCCCACCCGGGAGCCCACCCTGCAACGCCCCGGCCTCCGGCAGCAGCAGGTCGCCCTGTTCGTCGACGGTCAGGTCACCCGGCTGGCGCAGCCCGCCGGTGCCGTCGACGTGGTGCGGTCCGACCCCACCGGCAGTGGGACCGTCGATGATGCACCACGACGTGTACGAGGGGCCGAACCACTCGATGAGTCGGCCGTTGTCGGGCGGCGGGAACTGGCCCTGGGCCGTGCCCAGGTCGACGGCGAACAGGTTCCCCTCCTGGTCGAACGCGCAGCCCGTGAAGGTTCCGTTGTCGTTGAACGCGCTGCTGTTCTGGTCGGGAGGAATGTCACCGCCGACCGTCTGGCCCGGGAGGTGATACGGGCCGGGGACGAAGATCGTCTTGCCGGTGAAGTGGCCGTGGCGGTCGTACATCGCCTCGCCCACCGGCGGTTGCTTGTACGGCAGCAGGCCGCCGGGGTTGTGCTGACCGGGGAGGGTCGGGTTGTAGCCGACGACGAAACGGCCGTGACCCTCGGGCTGGAGGCACATCTGCCCGTTCGGGTCCCACGGGGGGATGAGCTGGCCCCGCCGGCCCGACGGTACGGAGAGGAAGTCCTCTTCCTCGTTCTGGTCCCAGTAGACCAGGTAGTGGCGGCCTCGCTGCGGAGAGTCGGAGTCGCCCTCGGTGTGGTCCCAGGATCTCGAGGCCGGCAGCAGCGCGCAGCCGGCCACCACGAAGACACTCAGAAGCATTGCCGCGCCCCGCCACTTCGCCACGTCCCGCAACCTCCCCCGCAGGTGCCCCGTTGGGTGACGCTAGCGTCACGTCGGGCGGTTGACCAGGCTCGCGCCGGCAACCATCAAGCCCCCCGATACGCCTGCCGATAGCTGGCATATGGCGGAGCAGCTCGCGAGCGTGGAGCCGGGGTCCTTCACGGGCCGGTGGCGACGGACGCTGCTCTCACCCCACCAGTTGGTCGTGTTGCCCGTCGTGCTCGTCTTGTGGCTCGGGCAGCGCGCCGGGGTCGTGGCCGACGTGCCTCTGTGGGTCCTCGCGCTCGCGGTCTTCGCCGCCCAGCTCGGCACGAGCATCGTCTTCTCGCTGTGGCCCGACAGCTCGTGCACACCCTTTCAAGTGACGGTGCGCGCGGGCGTGGAGATCAGCGCGATCACGGTCGTGATCTACGCGACCGGCTGGGGCCCGACGCTGGCGATCGGGTACTGCTTCGGCGCGGCGGACGCGATCCGGGTCTCGGGCTCACGGGCGACAAGGGCGGCGATCGCCTGGTCGCTGTTCGGGCTGGTCGCCGGCCAGCTCGCCATCGCGACGGGGCTTGCCCCCACGCTGATCGGCGCGCCGCTCGTCCACGGCCTCGCCATGATCGCGGGGCTCGGCGCCGTCATCGTGATCGGGTTCCTCGGCTGGGTCACCTCCGAGAAGGAGCGTCTCGAGGAGGCACTGAGCCATCAGGCATACCACGACGCGCTCACCGGCCTACCGAACCGAGCCGCGTTCGTGGAGCGCCTCGAGGCCGCGCTGGCACGGCCCGATGACGACGGCCGGATGGTCGCGGTGTTGTTCAGCGACCTCGACCACTTCAAGCACATCAACGACAGCCTCGGCCACAACACCGGCGACCGGCTGCTGGTCGAGTTCGCGACACGGCTGCGGGGGTGCGTCCGCCCGAACGACGTGGTTGCTCGCTTCGGAGGTGACGAGTTCACCGTGCTCCTCCAAGGTGTGCGTTCGGCGGCCGACGCCCAAGGGATCGCGGACCGCATCGGGGCCGCGCTCACCGCACCGGTCGTGCTGGGCGGGCGCGAGTTCGTGATCACCACCAGCGTCGGCGTCGCTCTCGCGCACCCGGCCACCGACTCGGCCGGCGACGTGCTGCGCAACGCGGACCTCGCGATGTATCTCGCGAAGCAGCGTGGCCGGGGCCGCTGGGAGACCTTCGACCCCAAGGGCTCGATCACGATCTTCGACCAGCTCCCCAAGGCAGCGCGACCTTCGAACTAGCCGCCGCCGGCCTGGTCCTCCGCAGTGGCCTAGTGGCCGCCGAGGGCGAGGAGGAAGCTGACCAGTAGCACGCCGAGCTTCTGAGCCTGCTCTGCGCTCAGCGAGTACTGGGCCATCACGCCGTGGAGCGCGGGAATCTCGGAAGGTGCCCAGTTGGTCGTGTAGCTCACGGTGCCGGTGTTCGATGGCGGCGGGATCAGCGGTGTCGGGCCCGGCGGCGGTACCAGTGCCATGAAGAACGCGATCAGTTGCACTCCGCCCTTCTGCAACTGTTCGGGTGTCATGTTCAGATACGCAGCACTCTGTAGCACGCGAGGATTCTCGGTCGAAGTCCAGTTGGTGGTGAAGCTAGTGGAACTCGAGGCAGTCCAGCTGCCCCGCCCCGTGCAGAGGTCGTATCCGACGAGGCAGGGTGCGCCGTTGTTGCCCGTCGTGATGTCGCGGAAGGCGATGCTGTTGGCGTACACGTAGCCGGCATCGACCGTCCCACCGGTATCGGCCGCGCGTGCGGCCCACATGGGAGACGACGCGCTCGTGCCGCCGACGATGAACCAGCCGCTCTGGCCTTGATCCGGGGTGCTGTCGTACACCGCGACGCCCGAGGCCGGATCGGCGTCGAGGGACACATCGGGCGTCGCCCGCTTGCCGCCGCAGCCGGCCTGCCCGTACTCGGGGAAGCCGGATTGTGGGGAAGCAGCCGTCTCGTAGAGGCTGCAGCCGCCGCCGCCGCCGCTCCAACCGGTCTCGGAGACGAAGTGCCCGCCTCCATCGAAGTGCAGGGTCGTGCCGCCGACCGAGATGACGTTGGGAGAGGCCGACGGGTACTCGGCCGGCAAGCCCGTATCGCCGGCCGCGACGAAGAAGCTCACGCCACTCTGCGCGAAGTGGGAGTCGAAGATCGTCTCGAAGCTCGACTCCGGGCCCGTCCAGCTGTTCGACACATACTGGGCGTGTGACTTCGCGTAGTCCTCGGCGGTGAAGAGATCGCTGAAGAAGTTCGTGGTGGCTTCGACCAGCAGGATCTTTGCGCCCGGCGCGATCGCGTGAGCCCACTGGACGTCCAGGCTGATCTCAAGTGCCCAGCCCGAATTCGCCCGTGGGTACCGGGTACCGCCGGTCTGGTCGACCTTGGTGAAACACCCGTTCGCGGTCGTACATGCAGGCAGCCCGTACGTCTGGTCGAAGACACCGAGGTCGTTCTCGGCCGTCGGATCATCGAACGCGTCGACGATCGCGACCGTCTTGCCGGTACCCGCACCGAGGTCCGAGGGGAAGCTGTACGCCGACTTGATCGTCGCCGGTGACAGGCCGCCCGGCAAGATTGCCGCCACCGCCACTCCCCCACCATTGTCGACGACATGGCTGTGACAGCGCGCGAAACGAGCCGGAACCGGGCCGCATACCGCATGATGGCCCCGACGCGAGCTGGGCGCGCCCAGTGGAGCCGCCGCCGAGCGCCCCACCGGCATCACTGCCACCACGACGGCGATCAGCACAGCCGCCCGAGCCCGGGCCATCTCCAACCTCCCGACGTGAGACCGCCAACCCGCGCGCCATGATACAAACGCACGGTCCGAGCTCCTAAAGCGCAGTCACCGCTCGACAACCTGTGCGTGTCACCGCGCCACTTGCTACAAGCGCCATTTTCTAGAAAGCGGTGCCGGCTCCCGCCTCGGCCACCAGCGCCTCGCTGACCTCCCAGAGCCGGTGGGCGGCGGCGGCGTCCCGCGCCGACCTCGAGGGCCGCCGGGCTTTGCGCCGCATGAAGTACTGGCCGGTCACCTCCGCCACCTCGGGGCACGAGGCCAGGTACACCGAGGTCCGAGCCCCCTGCTCGGCGGTGAGGATGAACGGCTTGATGACCTTCACCCCGAAGGCCAGGAGCCCGCTCGCGTCACCGTCCCGGGCAAAGCCGGTGGCGACCGTCCCGGGGGGCAGGCAGGTCACGGTCACGCCCGTACCCGTCAGGCGTCGGGCGAGCTCGGTCGTGAAGTAGATGTTGGCCAACTTGGATCGGGCGTAGACCTGCATGCCACGGTAGCCCCGGCGCGACTGGAGGTCGTCGAAGGCGAGGCCCCGCCGGGCCGAACGGTGGGCGGTGGACGACACGTTGACGACCCGGGCCGGCGCGCTCGCCTTGATGCGGTGCAGCAGGAGTTGAGTGAGGAGGAAGGCGCCGAGGTGATTGACGGCGAAGGTCGCCTCGAAGCCATCCTCCGTCTCCCGGCGTTCGGAAAGGACCAGGCCGGCGTTGTTCACCAGCACGTCGATGCGGTCGCAGCGGCCGAGGATCCGGGTGGCCCCGACGCGGATGGACGCGAGGCTCGCCAGGTCGAACACGACCACGTCGACCTCGTTGTTGCCGCTGCGCCGGCGGATGTCGGTCAGCGCCGCGTCCCCGCGGTCGGGGTCCCGAGCCGTGATCACGGTCTTCGCGCCGGCGCGGGCGAGGGCGACGGCCGTCTCCAAGCCGATGCCCGAGTTCCCGCCGGTGATGACGACGGTCTTTCCGGTCATGTCCGCGACATCCATCGCCCCATCCTCGGCTCGCTCGGCCGCCCGGTGCGTGCTCTCCCCGGTCTCGAGGCCGGTCACACCCTCGGCGGGAACGAAGCGTAAGCGAGGAGATCCGATGGTGGCGGTCTCGGAGCCGGGTCGCGCGCCGCTGCCGCTCGCGTGCACCCCCGCTCTGTGGAGCTGGGACATCGCGCGCGGCATCGGGAGCTGACCGGCGTCGAGCCCGGGTCGGCGGTCATGTCGCTCGTCTGTGCGGGCAGTTACGATTCCCTCCTTGTCGTCTCGAGAGTCGTCGTCTCGAGAGTCGAAGACCGGCGCCATCTCGGCCCGCCCAGCGCTCAAAGGAATCGACGATGGCTATCCGAGACAAGATGAAGAACAACGCCGCCCCGCACCTGCAGCCCGGGGAGGTCGTCCAGGCTGTGTTCGGCGCCCAGACCGTGAGCCAATACTTCGCGTTGATCTCCTTTTGGATCATCATCCTCAAGAACGCTTACCGAGTCGTCGTCGTGACCGACCGACGCATCCTCGTCTTTCGGGCCGGCAGGTTTCGCACCGCGCTCGTCAGGGAAGTGGTACAAGAGTTGCCTCGCGCCACTCGGATCGGACCAGCGCACGGGCTCTGGTACCGATGCGAAGCGCTCGGTGAGCGCCTCTACGTCCACAAGCGCTTTCACAAGGACATCGCAGCGGCCGATGGCGCGGCGCGCCTCGGCTGAGGCCGCCGTGTGCGACTGCCTGGTAGCCCTCCCGATGGCGACGGGGTCGGTCGGCACGCTCTTCGCGAAGAACTCCGACCGTCCTCCCGACGAGACGCAGGAGCTGGAGTGGCTGCCACCTGGGCGCGACGAGGGACCCGTGCGCGCCACGTATATCGAGGTAGACCCGTCACCCCACCCGAGGCTGGGCGTGCTGGGATCTCGGCCGTGGTGGATGTGGGGACTCGAACACGGGGTCAACGAAGCCGGGGTGGCCATCGGTAACGAAGCCATCTTCACGACGCTCGATCCTCACGGCCTCCCGCCTCGTCTCATCGGCATGGACCTCGTCCGGCTCGGTCTCGAACGGGCCGACACTGCCAGAGCCGCGGTCGAGGTGATCATCGGGCTCCTCGAGCGCTACGGGCAGGGCGGCAGCGGTCATTACGGGGTCGACGACCCGTACTGGTCATCGTTCCTGATTGCCGACCCCTCCGACGCCTGGGTGGTGGAAACCTCCGGAACGTTGTGGGCGACCGAGCAGGTGCAACGAACCCGCGCCATCTCGAACCGAACCACGATCCCCACCTTCGACGCCGCCTACCGCGACGCGGCCATGCCCACCGAGACGATCACCGACCCCCGACTGCGGGCCAGCCAGACCGTCCTGGCAGCCAAGCCGGTGACCGTGGCTGCCCTCGAGGCCCACCTGCGCGATCACACCACCGGGGAAGGGGGGTTCAGCGTGTGCATGCACGTCCCCGACTACATGGCGACGACCGCCGCCATGATCGCCGAGCTGCCCGGACCCTTCTCCAGCTCGCGGCCGCTCGCCCATGTCTGTCTCGGGCCACCGTGCACATCGATCTTCGTACCGGTGGCCGTCGGCCGAGCGCTCGGTCGACCACCGGCGTGGACGCGCTTCGCGACCCTCGCGCCCGAGCACAGAGAGCTCCTCGCCTCCCTGGAGGCGGAGCTGGCGGCCGCGGCACCCACCGCCGCGGACTCCGACATCTGGACTCCCGAAGCATGGCGCCGCGTCGAGGCATGCCTCGACCACCCAGGCCGCTAACTCCACCGCCGCAACCCCCTCGTCCAACAACCCGCCCGCGCCAAACAACAACCGAAACCGAAACGTCAACCATCAGCCGACACTTGACAGCGGGATGGGCGCCCTCGTCACGCACGCCGAGCATGTCGCCCGCCACGCCGCACGACGCATCCGACTCCGTGACGGCCGAGTACTCCCCGAGAACCCCGAACCAGGCCTGCAAGGCCTACCCGCGCCCGCAACGACAACCCGAGAGCTCCCGACAACGAGGACGGGCAGGACGACGGTCAACCGTGAGTTGCCGGTCGCCGCGTCGAGGACCCTCTCAGAACCCGTCGCGGTGCAGCTGGAGCCTGAGGCGCTCCATGAGCCGGTCGAAGCGCGCGAGCTCCGTCGGCGCGCCGGGGCGGCCGCCGGTGGCGTTGTGGTAGTCGGGTACGCCAACAGACGTTACGAGCATGCACGCCGTGCGCGTCCCGAAGAACTCGGAAACCGCCTCGTCGTAGAACGTGAGGCCGGTCGCGCCGTAGCCGAGCGTGAACGCGGCAAGCGCGAGTCGCCCGGCCGCGATGCCCGCCTCGAGCTGTGCAGCTCGGTAGCCGCGCGAGCCCAGCGCGCCAAGCACCTCGTCGAGGTCGGCCGCGTGGAACACCGTGTACGCGGAGTCGCCGCCGAGCGGCTGGTCGAAACAGAGGTGCGCAGCGAGATCGCGGTGCTGGCCCTCGCGACCTTGCTCGAGCCGGTCGCCGCGCCAGCGGTACGCACCCGGCGCGACGCCCTCCACGTCGTGCACCGACACGAAGTGCTGGAGCAGGGTTCCGCCCTCGCGAGCAAAATCGCCGAGCACCGCGCGCGTCGCGGCGCTGAGCCCCCAGGTGAGCAGCTCCCGGCGGACCGTCTCGCGGCGCATGAGCCGCGTCGAGCCGCGCTGCAGGATCACCGCCGCGATCGGGTCGTCGGACACGTTCGGGGGCGACTCCAGCGCGACGGCAGTCGGCGAACCGAGCGAGGTCGCCACCGAGCGCAACCGCTCGACGGCCGCCGTGTCGGCGAGGTCGCCGTCGCGCTGCGCCGCGGTGACGAGCGGGAATTCGAGCGGCGCTCGCGAGATCGGCTCGACGGGGAGGTCGAGCGGCTCGACCGCGCTGGCATCACCATCGGCCCAGTCGTTGCCCGGGTCCGACCCGGGTAACACGACGAGCGCGAGCGGATACTCCGAGACACCGTCGACGCCGACGAGCCGCCCAACCTGCTCGTCCACGAAGCCGACGCGCACGGAGGCGGATGGATCGATGGCCAGGAGGTTTGCGAGCATCGTGCCCGCGTCCCAATAGAGGTGCCGGAAGCCGCGCTCGCCGTACTTCCACGCGGTACGCCACACGATCCCGGTGAGCACGAGCGTGACCGGCGCCTCGGCGATCCGCGGGTCGACCGCGGCCTCGGCGAGCGCACCCCGGTAGTCGCCGCGGCGCAGCTCGGTGAGCCCCAGCTCGAGCGGCGCGAAGTGGTGGACCCCCGCCGGGACGCCGTCGCGGTCGCCGCACACGACGTAGATCTCGACCGGGTGCAGGTTGCCGGCCGACATCGCCGTGCGGAAGTAGGTCGGGTCGCCGAAGGCCGAGCGGCTGGTACGGCTCACACCGTGCGAGAGGAACAGGAGCCGCGCGAGCCGGTCCCCGTCCCACGGGCCCTCGACGACCCCGCGGGGTCCTCCCGACAGCACGTCTGCCGCACGCGCGCCCGACAGAGCGAACTCTCGCGTCAGCGGCACCGGCTCGCGCCCCACGTACCGCTTGAACGGCGCCGGCCGGTTGCTCGGGTCGAGCGGTCGGAACGCGACGAGCCGCCGCCGGTCGGCCGCGTCCAGCGCCGAGCCGTGCCGGGTGAGCCGGTGCAGCGTCGCAGCGCCGTCGCTCAACACACGTACAGCGTGCCGTCCCGCTCCTCGACCCTGGCCCGCCGCAACGGCAGCACGCGCGTAAGGAGCTTGTTCGCGGCACCGAGGCCCGGGACCTTGGCGAAGATCCCCTGTGGTCCGCGCACCATCCGGCCGGTCTCGACGTCATAGCGGGCCCCGTGCCAGGGGCACACCAGACAGCCGTCCCCGTCGACCGAGCCGCCGGCGAGGTCAGCCCGGAGGTGCCGACAACGGCGACCCACGGCGAAGTACTCCCCCGCGGCGTTGCCGACTGCCCAGCGCTCCGCACCTGCGACCCGTCCCGGCCCGAGTTCGGACGCGCGCCCCACGTGGGTCTCCCGTGCCATCGCACCGCTCCCTCGCAGCCGACGTGAACGACTGTACCCCTCCTCGCGAGGTCCATCAGGCCCCGTTCACCCCTCCTCGAGCGGCGCGAAGCCCTGGCGCAACATCTTCTACACCGACCCTGTTGCGCCCAGCGCGCGCAGCTGGTGGTCGACCTCGTGCCGGGCGCCGAGCTCCGATCCCGGCGCCGCGCGCAGCAGGTAGTACATGAGCAGGTCGGGCAGCTCGACGTGCTCCAGCTCGACCTCCGAGCCTCGGCGGGTCAGCCCGTACACCTCACCGCGACGCCGCGACCAGGCACGCACCGAGAAGAAGCTGCGCGCGTGCTCGACCCAACCGACGAGGGCCGACGCGGTGATCCGGTGCACCAGATCGGCCTCCGGTGCCTCGCCGCGGCCGGTCAGCACCGGGGCGGGCCCGTCGCCGAAGCGGTACTGGTGCCAGCGCGTGTCGCCGTCGGGGAACACCACGTCGGCCTGGTAGCGCACGCGGTGCTGCGCGTACGCTCGGAGCAGCCGCTCGTGCCCCGGCTCGTTGCCGGCCGTGAAGGCTCCGAGCTCGTCGCCGAGCAGACGCGCCGTGACCCGGTGCAGGTAGTCGATCGGGTGACCATCGGGGTTGGGGTCGTGGAGCGGAGGGATAGGCGCGGTCGGATCGAACGCGAGCCGCGTTGTGTCGTCGATCTCGGTCCGGGCGAACTCGGACGCCGCCGGTCGATGGTCGACGCACCCGTCAACGAGCTCGAAGACGTCGCCGGGGTTCATGATCGTCGCCTCGATCTCGGGCGCGATCGCGCGCAGATCTTCGACGAAACGCTCCCGGGAGATCGGGAACAGGAATGCATTGAGCCATGCGTGCTCACCGCAGAAGCGGAAGCCGGACGACGCGGGCGTCACCATCGCCGGGTGGATGCACACTGCGCTCTCGAGGTTCCGGCGGTGCGTCTCCGTCGGGAAGGTCGTCGCGCGGCTCTCGAAGAACTCGAAGTTCTGGCTCGCGTACATGGCGAAGAGCAGGTCGACGCGGCTGATGTGCCGGCGCACCGCTTCGATGGTCTCGTTCGACAGTGGCGTGTCGACCTGGTTCCAAAAGGTCCCGGTCGGGTCGCGGAAAACCATCCCGAACTCCGGGATGGAGCTCAGCTCCGACCGGGTCGGGAACAGCTCGAAGTCGGATCCGAGAATCGGCGCCATCGTGTGCACCGGCTGGATCCGCTCGAACCCGAGCTGTTGCAACGCGTAGACGATGAGGGGATCGGCGGGACAGATCGCGTCGACGCCGCGATCGATTCGCGCGAGAGACGGAAGGTCGAAGTGGTCCGGATGGCGATGCGAGACGATCAGGATGTCGATCGGGGGTAGCTGGTCCGTGTCGATCACGCGCCGGGGGCACGAGACAACGGTGCCCTCCTCGAAAGGGTCCCCGAGAACAGGGTCCATGAGAACCGTGGTCCCCGCCATCTCGACGAGCACCGAGGCATGCCCCAGCAGCGTGATTCGCATACGCCGACCTCCGACGCCCGGGCGGGGTCCGGCGCCACTGCTGTATCCCAAGCTCTTCAACGGTCACCACAGGCGGGGACCCCATATAAGCGTTCCCTCAGCGCATCAACCAGTCAACGGGCCAACCCGCGCCCCTCTCTTGCCTCTCTCACCGAGCTGCGGTGCGGCGCGCGACCATGGCCCGGATGTCGATCCCCGCCGAGTCCCGCCCCGCGGTCACCCGGGACGTGCACACCGCGGACCTGCCCGCGCTGCCGCAGCGCCACTCCCTCATCCCGGCCACGCGCTGGGTCGAGGCGCCCGCGGAGCTCCGGGCGCTCGGCGCGGATCTCGGCCTCGAGCTCGTGGCCTACAAGCGCCGGATCGGCCGATATCTCCTCTGGCGCGCCGGGCCGGCCGCCAAGGCCCATGCGCGCTACATGGCCCTGGCGGCTGACGACCTCGCCGAGAGATACACGTTCCGGGTGTTCCCCGACGGCACGGGGGAGGGCATCGGCGCCGACGGCCTGAGCCACACTCGCTTCCGAACGTGGAAGGAGTCGCTGCGCGACGCCTCCCCATGACCGGTTGCGACAAGATTGGGATCGGGAGGCACTCTTCGGTGGGCAGACAAATCGCATTTCCGACCCGCGCAAGTCGGGTCGCGGCGGTGGTCTGGGCGGTGTTGCTCACGGTGACGACAGTGACCGGCACCGGCGTCGCGGCAACCGCAGCCGGGGTGTCGGGCACGGTGACGGTGCGCGTCGACGCGTCAGCAACCGTCGGGTCGGCGGCGCGGAATCTGGTCGGGTTCGGGGCGACGGCGACACCCGCTGAGCTGGGCCCGCTGCGTGTGCGGACGTACCGGATCGACGCGTCGTTGCAGGATCTCGTTTCCTGCCCGTCCGGCCAGCTCGACTCGGCCCGGGTGCGCGCGCTCGGCCAGCGGGTCAACGCGCTCGACGAGTTCGGCGCGCGGGTGGTGCTCATCATCGATTACATGCCGCCGTGTCTCGCCGCGGTCCCCTCCGGTGACACGGGCGATCCCACGCGTCTCCCACCGCGCGATCCGAGCCGCTGGCAACAGCTCGTCACCCAACTGGTTCACACCCTCGGGCCGGCCCGGGCCGAGGCCGGCAAGCGCCCGGTGCGCGACTACGAAGTGTGGAATGAACCCGACCTCACGTTCTTTCGCGGCACGTTCGACCAGTTCGTCAGCGGCCTGCTTCTCCCCGAGGGTCGCGCGGTCCAACACGTCGCGCAGGCGAGCGGGCTCGAGCTGCAGTTCGGGATCTGCGGCTGCGCGCTCCTCGCGACCGGCTGGCTCCCAAGACTCCTCGCAGCGGCACACAACGCCGGCATCCCCGTCGGGTTCTTGTCGTGGCACTGGTATGGCAACTACCCGTTCCTCGGACCGGACGGCCGCGAGCCCGGCGTCCCACCCGCCTTGTATGCCGCGCTCGCGAAGCTGAACCCGGCGACCACCCCGCAAGACTTCGCCAACCAGGTCGCGCAGGTACGCGCGTCGGCACAGTCGATTCTGGGACACATCCCCGAGCTGATGATCGACGAGTGGAACCTGGCCGCGGGTGGCTTCGACCACCGGATGGACACCAACGAAGGCGCCGCCTACCAGGCCGCGGCGCTCGCAGTCCTCGCCGCCGCTGGGCTTGACCGCGCGTTGCTGTACACCGCGAAAGACCCCCAGAGCCTCGACGCCGACGGCCACCCACTACCCCTCCGTTACGGAGGCTGGGGCGTGCTCGACCGTTCCGGCGCCCACAAGCCGTCCTGGTACACACAATGGATGTGGCAACACCTCGGTGCGGTGCGGCTCGCCGCTCCCCAAGACCCGAACGACAACGTGTGGAGCTCGGCCGGACGCTCAGCCCGACACGACCACGTCAATGTCCTGGTCGCAACGTTCCGAGCCACCGGCGCGACCGACCGGATGCTCGATCTCACCGTCTCGGCGCTTCGCCGAGGCCGCTGGCGTGTCCTCCTGTATCGCGTCGACACCGCCCATCCCGGATCGACCACCCCCACCGAAGAGATCAACGCGACCGTCGGACGCGACCGCACACTCCAACTCGCCACCCCGCTGCCCGCACAGTCCGTCGTCCTCGCGCGCATCACCCGGACCGAAACGCCATGATCAGCTCTCCTACGGTGCCGCGAACTGAAGTCGAGCGGCACTGTTGAATGAGCGCAGCGCGGCGTTCCCGCGCTCCGCTGAGCGCCGCCGATCAACCGATCGCGCCGACGACCTCGAGCGCGACCTCGCCGAGGCGCTCGAAAGTGTCGCCCTTGTGCTGCGCGGCGGTGCCGGCGTGGTACAGCACGACGCGCTCCGCGATGCCGCGGTAGCGGTCGACGATGCGGTCGGCGGCCTCGTCCCACAGACCCTCGACCATGAAGTGCTCGAGGCAGTCGTCGGGCACCGCCGCGGCCATGCCGGCCATGTCGCCCATTTTCTGCGCGGCGCGGATCCGCTCGGTGGTGCCCGGGAAGCCGAGCTGGTCGAAGATGAACGCGTAGTTCGGGGTCGAGCCGTAGAACGCGACCATCCTGCGGCTCAGTTCGCGCCAGCGCGTCCTCTCTTCCTCGGTGTCGCCCACCGCGGTGAAGCACGGGACGATCGCGGTGAGATCCCCCAACGTGCGGCCGCCCCGCCGCGCGCCCGCCTCGAGGTTCGGGAGCAGCGTCTCGCGCAGGTAGGTCGGCGTGTTGAGCGGGTGGACGTGCCCGCCGTCGGCGAGCTCGCCGGTCATGCGGAGCATCCACGGGTTCACCGCGGCGAGATCGATCGGCGGGTCGGGCACCGCGATCGGGCCCGGATTCCACATCGGCGGCAAGAAGGAGAGGTCGTAGTGCTTGCCGTGGAAGTCGAGCTTCGCCTCGCCCCGGAACGCCGAGAAGATGGCCCGTAGGGCGAGCACGTACTCGCGCATTCGCGGCCCCGGCGGGTCGAACGCGGCCGAGTAGCGCCGCTCCACGTGGGCGCGCACCTGCGGGCCGAGGCCGAGCCGGAACCGGCCGCCCGACGCCTCGGCGAGCTCCCACGCCGTCGACGCGGTGACCATCGGGCTGCGCGGGAACGCGACCGCGATGCCGGTGAGCAGGTCGACGTCGGCGCCCGTCAGCGCGGCCGCCGCGCACGCGAGGTACGCGGTGCGCCCCGACTCGGTCACCACGATGCCCGAGAAGCCGGCTGCCGCCGTCCGGCGCGTGAACCGCTGGAACGCGTCGAGGCCCATCCCACCCGTCATCACGTCGACCTTCATCGGTCCTCCCTCACAGCCCCAGCCGCTCCTCGAGCAGGCCCACCGCGTCCAGGTCGTCGATCGCGGCGTTCGCGCGTGCGAGCCCGCCGAAGCCGACGTCGGGCGCCTGCCAACGGCTGCCCATGAGCGCGGTGGTCGCGCTCGCGATCCAGCCGGTCACCGAGAACAGGCGGTACTGCTCGAACAGCGTGCGGGCGTCGCGCTCGACGCCGCCGGTCGCGAGCGTCGCGCGGTACCGGGCGAGCAGCTCGGTCTCGCCCGCGCGTCGCACCTCGGGCGGCAGCGAGGCGCACCCGAAGTACGCGACGTCCCGCGCGCCCGGCGCGTGGGCGACCATCGCCCAGTCGAGGAAGCCGGTGCGCGGGCCGTCGTTGAACAAGTTGCCCATGTGTGCGTCCCCGTGGATCAGCGTGCGCTCGCCTTCGTCCCACAGGTCGAGGATCGCCGGCGCGTGCGCGACGTAGAGCTGCACCAGTCGCCGCGCGGCCGGGTTGAGGTGCTCGTCGAGACGCTGCCCGACCCGGCCGACGAGCTCGGTACCGACGTTCTCGGCGCCCTTGGGATGACCGGCACGGGCCGGTACCCAAGCTAGGTCGCCGCCGTCCTCGAACCGGGCGCTCTCCCAGAACGCGGCGTGCAGGCGGGCCATCTCCTCTACCGTCGAGGCCGCGCGCTCGGCCACGTCGGGGTCGCGGGGCGATGGGAACGTGCAGCCCGCCGCGACGAGGTCCTCGAGCACCATCACGAAGCCGTCGCCGTCGTCGTGCTCGGCGTGGAGCACCCGCGGGATGCGCACCGGCACGCCGCCGCCGAGCGTCGCGTAGAAGCGGGCCTCCGATACGCCGATCCCGACCAGGCGGAGGAACTCGCGCTGGCGCGCGCCGAACGGTTGGAGCTTCACGAACACCGTCTCCGGCCCGCCGGCCGACCGGCCGTAGGTCAGCCGCAGGCGCGCCCGGCCCGTCGTGCCCGAGTGCGCGGCGAGCACGTCGACCCCGACGACGTCGGCGCCTAGCGTCCGTCCGAGCCACGCGGGCCCGAGCCCGTCGACCTCGACCGGGATCGCCACGCCCGTATCTTGGTGGGTGCTCGACCGGCGGCGCATCCCGTGCAAGAGAACCCCGCCTGGACCCGGTCGGCACCGACAGGTCAGGCCTCGCGGCGGATCGCGCCCTCCCCGAGCTCGCGGCGCAACGCCTCCTCGAACTCGCGGACGGCCGGGCCGGCGTGACGCTCGCGCAGACGCACCAGGTTCGGGTACCCGGCGTCGCGCTCGGCATCCCACTCGTCGGCGAAGCGACCGGAGGCGATGTCGTCGACGAGGCGGCGCATGGTCGCACCGATGTCGACGCCCGCGTACTCCTCGCGGCGGGTGAGCTGGCCGTACTGGCTCGTCGGCGAGTGGAACTCGAACTGTGCGGCGTAGCCGCCTTCACGTACGAGCCGCATCGTGCGCTCGACCTCGCCCGAGAGCACGAGCTCGGTGATCACCGCCTCGAGCGGGATCCCGTGCTCGAGCATCACCTGGACGAAGGTGCCGTTGACGAGCGTGAGCGCGGGTGCGAGTGCCTGCTCGACCGCGAGGTCGAGCACCGCCTCTTGCATCGGCGTGAGCTCGATCGCGCCCTGGCGGAGCCCGCCGATCGCCTTGGCCACCGCGAGCACGCGGTCCTGCGCGTGGCCGGTCACGTCGCGATACACCCCGACCGCGGTGATGAACCCGACACCCTCCTCGTAGCAGCGACGCACCTCCGGGCCGAGCATCCGTGGCGCGACCATGCCCACGTCGCCGTCGGCGTCGAAGCGGCCGAACGCGAGCGTGTAGCCGCTCGCGACGACGGGGAGCCCGCCGGCCGGGCGGCGCAACGGCAGCGACGGGATGACGTCGTCGGGCACGAGCACGCACACCACCTCGGCATCGCTCGCGTCGGTGAGATCGCCCGGCGTGAATCCATCAGCCGCAGCCTGGTCGCGCGACGCGTCAGCGCGAACGCACACCCGCACATCGAAGCCGGAGTCGCGCAGGTTGAGCGCCCACGAGCGGCCCTGGTTCCCGTAGCCAACCACCGCGATCGAGGAGCCCGCGAGCGCCCCCAGGTCGGCGTCGGCATCGTGGTGGATCGTCACCATCACCGGAATGTATTACGGCCCGGTGTGGGGAGTCAGGGCGACGTCACCGCTCGCAATGGAGAACGGGCTCGGGTGGCGGAGCCGCCATGCGAAGAGGAGCGGGACGATCAGATACGGGCCATTGATGAGGCTCACCCACACCAGGTCAGCGCGCCCACGCTCACCAAGGAACTCAACCAAGAAGTAAGCACTCGTCGAGTACGTCATCGCGCCCACATACGCGATGCCGGGGATACGGATCCAGTTGCGCTCCTTCACCAGCGCATGGATCGCCAGAAGGTAGAACGGGCCGAAGGCGAACTGATCGATGCCGACCATCACCCGCAGGTACAGCGGCGGGTGCAGGAAGATCGGGTCGAACGACGACGCGTAGAAGTGCCAGACGCGCCCCAGTGGGTCACTCGCGTGGACCAGGTCGATTCCGAATACGGGGTAGGTCTCCATGACCAGCGAGGTGAACGCGAAGACGCCGAAGAAGATCACGAAGAACAGGTCGGCGTGCCGTTCCCGCAGACGCCGACGAGGCGCGCCGGCCACACCCACCCCGTCGCGGACCTCCGGTTCGGCAACCGTGGTCATGACTGTCCCCTCTCGACCGGAGACAGTCTGCCAACACCGACCGAACCTGTCAGCCGCGCCGGGCGACCTCGATGACCCCGTAGAACGGGAAGGGCTGGTCGGCGCGCACCTTCACCGAGTGCCCCGACCGCGGCGGGCCGAGCGCCGGGCCCGCGAGCGCGTCGAAGCAGTTGGTGGTGGGGTCGATGTCGACCCGCGACCGGAACGGCACGGGGACGAACGACTTGATGACGCTGCGTACATCTAGGCTGGGCACGCCTGCGGCCTCGGCCGCCTGCTGGTTCAAGAACTCCCAGGGCATCACGCAATCGCGCAGCGGCGGGTCGACGGCAGTGTAGCGGCGGCCGATCGCGGTCTCGACCCGCACGCAGCCATCGGCCCGGTCGCGGCGGAACCGGATCTTGACCCCGGGGCGCGTGACGAAGCGTGACCGAACCGTGAGCCCGTGCCCGGTGGCGGTGTCCGGCGCGCACACGAGCCACGGCGCGGGCGCGGGCCGGGTGGCCTCGACGACGACCGGCGCTCGCAGGTGGTCGGTGCAGCAGCGGGCCCCGGGCGGACCGGCACCGATGAGCCGGAGCACCTCGTCGACAACGAACGCGGGGAACGTCTTGACCCCCGGGTCTGCGAAGCGCGACGCGTCGTTGACGTGGTTCGTGGTCGACGGATCCGGCGTATAGACCTGCGCGACCCGGTAGGGGTTGGCGAGCACGTGCGTGACCGTGCGTCCGCCCTCCTCGTGACCGAACGCGAGGAACGTGAGCGGGTGGAGCTCGGCCGAGTAATCGGTGTGGCCACAGTCGATGATCCAGCGGCCCATCGCCGCGACGCGATCGCCTTCCAGAGGCACGAACCCGTCCGGCACGCCCTGCGCGTTGGCCGTCGACGAGTCGAGCCAGGTCTGGCCGCTCGCCGGGCCCGCGGTGCGCGCCACGTGGGGCAGCTGGCCCTGCTCGAGCTCGACGTGCAGTCGTCCCGCGCCGTTGCCCGGCCCGGGACCGAGGACCTTGGCCAGTGCCGCGTACTGGGGGTCGAGCTCGACGTTGAACGTAAGGTCGCCGCTCCAGGGGTGGTCGAAGGGCAGGTCGATGAGCCCGCGGTTCACGTCGTGCACGACTCCCGAGATCATCATCTCCTTGCCGGCGACTATGTCGGGCCAGTGGGTCTGCACCTTCGCGGCGAGGGGATTGCCCGAGATGAGCTCGGCGAGGTACGTGCCGGTCGATGAGCCGCACACCCCCGCGGCAGTCGGGTTCACGGGGATCGCGCCGTTGGCCCCCGTGGCCGCCGCGGGGTCGAAGGCCACGCCGGGCGGTCGGCTGTCGGCCGACGCTCCCTGCGCGCCGACCAATGCGAGCGCGCCCAGCACTACGACAACGAGCGTGAGCCTCCGCACCGTTCGCTCCCTTTAACCCGATCCGCAGCGGCAGCGTAGACGAGCTCAGCGCCGCGTATCCGAGATGTACCGGGCCACCCGAGAGGTAGTTCTTGCTCCCGCCGGGGTCGCGTTGCGTGTTGGCGTGGTCTGCGCTCGATCTGGTTTGGCGACTCAGCCGGCTCCGTGGGTGCGGTCGGCGATGATGAATCCGAGGCCGTGGGCGAGCATGAGTTCGACGAACTCGTTGAGGGGCGGCCAGGGGAACCCGGGTTTGGAGATCAACAGTGAGGTCATGCCGTGGGTGCTGGCCCATAGCGCGCAGGCGATGTTGTGGGCAGTGCCGGGTGGGAAGTGCCCTGCGTCGATGCAGCGCTGCACGGCGCGTTCCTGATCGTCGAACGCGGCGTTGGCGCGCACTCGGGCCAGGTCGTGTTGCGAGGCGCCCTCGTCGGGCCGGTGCATGAACAGGATCCGGTAGTACTCGGGATGCTCGAGACCGAACTGGACGTAGGCGCGCCCGCGTGCGGCGAGTGACTCGAGTGGGTCGGTGGCCTGCGCGGCTGCGTCGTTGAGGACGTCGGCGAACTGAGCGAAGTACCGCTCGCACACCTCGCGGATGAGTGAGCGCTTGTCGGCAAAGTGCAGATAGATCGCGGGTGGCGTGCACCCCACGGCCCCGGCAATGGCGTCGATCGACACCGCGGCCTCGCTACCCGTCTCCCGCAACAGCCGATCCGCGGCATCCAGAATCTCCTGGCGCAGCCGCGCGCCCTCCCCGGCACGGGCCCGGCGCCGTCGCGGCTTTCCGGTTGTCGGTTGGCTCGTTGCGTCGGCTTGCACAGCAACCGCTCCTCGTTCTCCATGATGCCTTTTGCAGGTTGTAGTGCAACTAAGTTAGCATCACTAAGTCGGCAGAGGAGCAAAGGCGTGCGAAGGGAAAAGGGATGTCTGAACGAGCCGGGCCGGTGTCGCGCCGAAAGTTTCTCATCGCGGGAGGCGTGGCAGCCGGCATGGCGGCCTGCGCCCAAAGCAGCGTGAGCGGACCAACGGCCCGAGTCCGTCCCACTCTCGTACCGGGACAGGGGCCGTCGTTCGACGTTGCACGCAACCCGTACCTTGAGGGGAACTTCGCGCCGGTGACGATGGAGGTCGACGGCATCGACCTCCCGGTCCGAGGCAGGATCCCGCGTGAGCTCCGGGGCCGGTTGCTTCGGGTGGGACCCAATCCGATCGCAGCCCGGCCCGCGAAATACCACTGGTTCTTCGGCGACGGCATGGTGCATGCCATCGAGCTGCGCGACGGGCACGCGGTGTCGTATCGCAACCGGTGGGTGCGCACCGACCAGGCCGCCCGCCAGCTCGGCGAACAACCCCCGCCCGGCCAGGCGCCCGAAGTCAACGGGCGCGCCGGTAACGCCGCGAACACCCACGTCGTCGCCCACGCCGGGCGAGTCCTCGCCCTCTATGAGGTCGCGCTCCCCACCCAGATCACGCCGGGGCTCGCCACGATTGGCCGATACGACTTCGCCGGGAGTCTCCGATCACCCATGACCGCGCATCCCAAGATCGACCCGTCGACCGGGGAGCTGTTGTTCTTCGGCCTCGACATCTTCGGGCCACCGTACCTGCGCTTCCATGTCGCTGACGCCGACGGCAAGCTCGTCCGGACCCAAGAGCTCGTGCTGCCCGGCCCATCGATGATGCACGACTTCGCCATCACCGAGCGCCATGTCGTGTTCCTCGACCTGCCCGTCGTCTATGACCTCGGCCTCCTCGGAAAGCGGCCGTTCCCCGCGGCGTGGAAGCCCGAGTACGGGGCACGCGTCGGCGTCATGAGCCGCGACGGAACTTCGAACGTCCGGTGGTTCGACGTCGAACTCGGCTACGTGTTCCACACTCTCAACGCGTACGACGAGCCCGAACGCGTCGTCCTGGACGTCATCCGCCACGCCCGCATGTTCGACAAGGACATCTACGGCGTCAACGACGCACCCGGGCTCCTATACCGCTGGACGATCAACCTGCGCACCGGGCGCGTCAGCGAAGTACGCCTCGACGACCGACACCAAGAACTCCCCCGCGTCGACGCCCGCGTCATCGGGCGCCGACACCGCTACGCCTACAACAACCTCTTCAGCCAGGGCGACCGTCCCTTCACCGCCGGCGGCCTCATCAAACACGACCTCCACACCGGACGCGCCGTCGAAGCGCGCCTCGGTCCAGGGGCCGCATCAAGCGAAGCCATCTTCGTGCCCGCCCACCACGACGCGGGCGAAGACGAAGGATGGATCCTCGCCGTCGTATACGACCCCACCCGAGACGGAAGCGACCTCGTCATCCTCGACGCCACCGACTTCGCCGGCCGACCCGTCGCCCGCGTGCGGCTCCCCCAACGAGTCCCGTTCGGCTTCCACGGAACCTGGATCCCCGAAACCCACTAGCCCCACCCGTACGGGCCGCGTCAAAGCGCCGCCGCACCTCCCCCGCGAGCTTTGAGATGGCCACCGCGAACCTTTTCTTGACACACGGGGCCGCGCGGGTCAGGATTGAGCAGAGAGTTTAACCGATAGCTCAATCGGGGCTCCGCATGGCGAAATCGGGTACGTCCAGCAAGCTGGGGTCGAAGGGGGCAGCGGGATCGGCCGCCACCCGTCATACGCTCGTCGAAGCCGCGATCGAGACCCTGAGAGCCGAGGGCTTCGCCGGAGCGAGCGCCCGGGCGATCGCCGGGCGGGCAGGCTGCAACCAGGGCCTGGTTTTCTACCACTTCGGGTCGGTCGCCAACCTCCTGCTCGCGGCACTCGACGCAGTAAGCGCCGATCGCTTGGAGCGCTACGGCGCGGCGATCGAGCACGTGACGTCGCCACAGGAGCTCACCGAGGTGGCTGCGGCGATCTTCCGCGAGGACCTCGACGCCGGCTACGTGACGGTTCTGGTCGAGATGATCGCCGGCGCCTCCTCCACGCCGGGCCTCGGCGCCGAGGTGGCTGCCCGCATCGCACCGTGGACGCAGTTCGCCCAACGGGCTATCGACACGACCCTCCGGGGCTCGGCACTCGGCACGTTCATTCCGTCGGCTGACGTCGCCTACTGCGTCGTCGCCCTCTACCTCGGCCTCGAGATGCTCACCCACCTCGACGGGGACCGGGGACACGCCCTCGCTCTCTTCGACCACGCCAAGCAGCTCGCAATGCTGCTCGAGGCGCTGGGCAGCACGTCGGGCGCGACACCTCCAAAGGAGACGCTGTGAACACGACCATCGAGCAGCGCGACCACCAGCCGAACGCAGACGCTACCGACACCGGCCTCGACGTCGTGACCGGAGCATTCAGCTATTCGGGAAGCGCCATCGCACGACAGCTGCTCGCGTCGGGTCGGCAGGTGCGGACGATCACCGGCCATCCCGAGCGGGCGCCCATGCAGTCGCCGATCCACGCTCGACCGCTCGACTTCGACGATCCCCTCGGGCTGGTCGAAGCGCTTGAAGGGGCGACCACCCTCTACAACACCTACTGGGTGCGCTTCGCCCGCGATCGCACCGATCACGATCAGGCGGTCGCCAACTCCCGGACGCTCTTCCACGCAGCTCGGCGTGCAGGGGTGCAGAGAATCGTGCACGTGAGCATCACCCACCCGAGCATCGACTCGCCGTTTCCGTACTTCCGGGGGAAAGCCCTCGTGGAACGGGCTCTCGTGGAGACAGAGGTTCCCTACGCGATCCTCCGACCGGCCAGCCTCTTCGGTGGCGACGGCGTGTTGCTCAACAACATGGCCTGGCTGCTGCGGCACTTGCCGGTGTTCGCGGTCGGAGGGCGCGCTGAGTACCGAATACGCGGCATCCACGTCGACGACTTGGCCCGCCTCTGTGTCGAGAAGGGCGCCGAACGGCACGACAGCCTGACCGACGCGGTCGGGCCGGAGCGCCCGACCTTCCTGGAGTTGGTCATCGCCGTCCGAGAAGCGATCGGAAGCCGCGCGCGCGTCGTCCACGTTCCCGCGGCGACCATGCCTCTGCTCTTGCGGCTCCTCGGCATGATGTTGCGCGACGTTCTCCTCACCCGCGACGAGCATCGGGCGATGGCGGCCGGTCTGGCCGACACCGAAGGCCCCGCCACCGGTCCCACAGCGCTGTCGGACTGGCTTGCAGACCACGGCGCCGAGCTCGGTCTTCACTACGCAAACGAGCTGCACCGCCACTTCGAACGAGCAGCGTCCCCTGTCGCTGTAGGGCACGCCCACATCGGAACTGCTCCGGGCATGGAAGAGAGGGCGTCATCGTGCACGACGTGACAGTCATGCAAGCCGATCGGGCGACGCGCATCGTGCTCGCAATCGCGGCCGTCTGGAGTGTCGGGCTCGTCATTGCCGCCGCGGTGGCGCCCTGGTACAGCTCGACTTCGGTATCTACGTCTGGTCTCGTCGTGCGGGGGTCAGCCACGCTGGTGCAAGAGAACGGGCTTCGGGTTCTCATGCCTATCTGCGTGCCATTGCTCGCAGTCGGCGTGGTGACCTTCTCGTTGTGGCGCCGCCGGAAGCAGGTGCGGTCCGGCGCGGGTGCACTCGCATGGATGCTGACAGCGTTGCTGGCCGGATTCACACTCGTCTCGATGCTCACCATTGGTCTCTTCGTTCTCCCGGTGACCGTGCTCGTGATCGTGGCGTGCGCCAGAGCGTAGGACTCGGACCGCGACGGAGAGACCCTTGGGCAGCGGTACATCAGTGCGAGTAACGCCCGTTTACTCCACCGGCTGCACAGCAGCTCTCACCGTTGCAGATCCGCGCGGTTCAAGCTCGACCACGCAGCGAAGGAGGCATGGTGGAAGCTCGGCGAGGCGCACGTCGAGGTCATACCATCGGCGAGTAAGGGCTGCTGGGGTCGCGTAAGACGGATGCTTAGGCGCAGCTCGAGGGCATGACTCGGACGGACACGATGTCGACGCCAGGTTTGTTTCGCAGCGTCAGCATCGAGGCGCACGGCCGTGATGTGACGTCTGCTCCCACAACCGTGACGGCGTAGCCGCCGGGATAGCTACGACTTGGAACCGCCACCACGGTCTCAAGACCGCGCGACGCAATCCGTCCGTCGGGCCGTCGCGTTGCGAACTGGAAGTCGAGTGTGCGCGTCGTTCCGTCGAACGCGAGTCGGGTCGGAGTGCCGTTCACGATGGTCGGATATGGACGGGTGAGCGCGTCCAGCACGACACCGTTGAGATTGGCGGGTACGAGCGGACGCTTGCTGTCCGTGACGACGTGTCCGTTGTAGGACCAGTACAGCCATGGAAGCAGCCGGGCGTCGAACTGGTCTTCGGTATGCACAAGGGTCTTGGGGTCGTTGGTTGCGCCCCATTCGGTGACCAACAGCGCGACCCGATCCCGTTCGGCTGCTGCGAGGCTGCGATCCATCACCGATCCGTTGGCTGCTTCGCTCGTCGCGTACACGTGGGTCGACAGCACGTTTGTCGAGCCCGCACCCGGCAGCGATGTATCGGCTTCACCAAAGTTGAACAGCACGAACGGCTCGACGAACAGCGGATGGCGATGGTCGACCGAGCTGACGGCGGTGGTCATGTGGGCGTAGAACGGCGCGAGAAGGCTGCGTTCGAGATCGGGACACCCGGTCAGACACGACGACCAGTTGGTGCCGGGCCAGGGTTCGTTCATCGCCTCGTAGCCAATCACGTTGCGGCTCGCCGCGAACCGGGCCGCGACGGCGTGTATCGCTGCGGCGTAGTGGTCCTGGAGGGGCACGCCGTCGGGTCCGGGCCGGTTCGCCCAGAAGTTGTCGAACGCGCGCTGCAACGCCGGGTTCTGCACGTAATACAGGGGGAACGACGCCGGCGGGTTGGGCAGACCGTCGGTGAGGGTCGCCCACGCGGGCATGCCGTTGCCGTGGGTGATCGGACCCCAGCCGTCCTGATGGAAGTCGAGCAGCACGTATACGCCGTGCCGGCCGAGGATTCGCACCGTCTCGGCAATCGACTTGAGATACGTACGGTCGATGCGGCCCGGAGTAGGCATCACGAACTCGAACGGCACACCGAGCCGGAGTGTGTTGAACCCGTTGGCGGCCACGAGCGCGGCGTCATCGTCGTCGAAACCGTCGGCGGCCGGAGTAAACGGCGCCCACTTCTCGACGAAGTTCAAGCCCCGCAGCATCACGACCCGACCGCTCACATCGGTGAACCACCGGCCCTCATGTCTCAAGGCCCCGATCGGCTGGCCCGCGTTGGACGCAACCGCCGCCTGCCACACAGCGCATGAGGCGGCGACAACACCAACGAGGACAAGGACGGCCGCGCGGACCACTCGCGTCGTCGGTCGGCGCGAACCCGCGACGGCGTAGCTGACACCGCGTGGCCGGGACACCGCCGGCGCAGCGTCGCGGCTAGCCATACCTGACCTCGCCCGCCAGTTCCGCGTCTTCGCCGATCAGCAGCACATCGAGACACTAGCCATTCGGCGCGGCAACCGTCATCAGCCGTTCGTCGCGTTTCGCCGCGCACGACCACCGGGAGCACGATGCCGATGTACCGCGTGACCCTGCGCGTGACGGGCGTGGACATCGTTGAAGCCGGCGATCCATTTCAAGCAACAGTCGTCGCCAACGGTCGCTCGTCTGGGCAGGCAGTCGGGCGGGCCGGGCGGATGCCTATGCTGTGCGGGCACGGACGCCGGGGTTGGGGGGAGCATCATGCGGAGACGCGCGGCGGTGATCCTGGTGCTCGGGACGCTGGTCGGGACGACACTCGCGCCCGCGTCTGTCGCGGCCGCCCGAGGAAGGCGATCGGTGGAGCCGCAGCACGGTCGGGCCCTGCGGGTGGGTACCTTTCGAGGGGTGCCGGGCCAGTTCGCGAGCATCCAGGCCGCGGTCGACGCCGCTCGCCCTGGTGACTGGGTTCTCGTCGCGCCGGGCGACTATCACGAGCGGGCCGACCACCGGCTCGACGGCCATGCCGACCGCGCCACGGGCGCGGTCATGATCACGATGCCCCGGGTCCATGTGCGCGGCCTCGACCGCAACCGGGTCATCATCGACGGCACGAAGCCCGGCGCGCCTCGGTGCTCCGCGAACCCGGCCGATCAGGACCTCGGCCCCACGAACGGCAGCGGTCGGCCAGTCGGACGTAATGGCCTGGAGGTCTTCGAGGCCGACGGCGTGACCGTCGAGAACCTCACCGCCTGCAACTTCCTCGACGGCGCCGGCGGTGGTGGCAACCAGATCTGGTTCAACGGCGGCGACGCCTCGGGGCGCGTCGGGATGGGCTCGTACTTCGGCGCGCACCTTTCGGCCACGTCGAGCTACTGGGAGGACGGGAAGCCACAGGCCGAGTACGGCATCTTCGTGTCGAACGCGCAAGGCGCCGGAGCGATCGTCCACACCTACGCGAGCAACATGGCCGACGCCTCGTACTACATCGGCGCATGCCCCGATTGCCACGCGTGGCTGCTCGACGCGCACGCCCAGCACTCCGCGCTCGGATACTCGGGAACGAATGCAGGTGGCCACCTGGTCATCGCATTCTCGGAGTGGGACGACAACAAGACCGGCATCTCGACCAACAGCCAGAACAACGACGACGCGCCCTCGCCCCAGAACGGCTCGTGCCCAGGCGGCGCGCCCGGTCTGCTCGGCAACGGTTCGTGCACGTTGTTCGTGGCCAACTGGATCCACGACAACAACGACCCGAACCTGCCCGGCTCGGGCACGGCACAGCTCGGCCCGGTCGGCACCGGAATGGTCGTCGCCGGCGGCCGGCACGACACGATCGTCCTCAACCGGGTCGAGCGGAACGGCGCCTGGGGACTGCTCCTCGTGCCCTTCCCCGACACGTCCACGTCGCCGCAACTCTCGCACTGCGAAGGCGGCGTGCCGAACCCGGGCGGTCTGCTCGGCGCGCTCGGTGTCACCTGCTTCTACGACGACTGGGCCAACGACGTGCGCGCCAACTTCCTGTCGGGAAACGGGTCGTTCGCCAACCCGACGAATGGGGACCTCGCCGACATCAGCGGGCTGCACACGCCGGGCAACTGCTGGCACGGCAACTTCGACCCGCACGGCCTGACCAGCGCGCCCGACAACCTCCAGGCCACCAACGGCACCTGCGGCATCGCGAACCACGGCGCCGAGATCACGAGCCCGCTCTCCCTCCAGGTGATCTGCGCGACGGAGGCCTTCGGCCCTTGCCCGCCTTCGCCTGGCTCGAGCTACCCGCGTCGCACACATGTCACGCTGCTGCCGCTCCCCCAGCAGCGATCGCGGCCCGACACGTGCGAAGGGGTGCCCCCCAACCCGTGGTGCCCGGGTCCCTGAGTCGACGCCCGACGACCTGCCGGCGACGTCGGCCATGATGTCCCGGTGCGGCGTCGAGGGATGTGGAGACGCGCGGCCATCTCGGTCGTCGTGACGGTACGAGACCTCCGGGAAGCGACGATCAGCTGGGCAAGTATGCGGCGCGGATCTATGGTGCCGGCGCGATCACCGACAAGAAGTTGGGTCAGTACTTCATCGAGGAGTCCTTCGGCGTACGACGCTGGGACATCACGCGGGTCGAAAACCCGCTGCCTACTCGGTCGCCGGGGCACTGTTGCATTGGCGCATCCGCCGGCCGTCGGCGCCCACGAGAAGGCATCAGCGCGTCCCCAAGCGTCGGGCAATTCGGTAGGAATGGACGGCGTTCACCAGCTCCTAGCGGCTCCGAGAGGAACGCGGCGTGTCCGTTTTGCGCTAATGCAACAGTGCCTCGCCACCACAGGCTGTCGCCGCGGCCTGCCGCCGCGGCACCGATCGGCCGGGCGCACGGGGCTGAGATCCGATCGCAAAGCACTCGCGCATCGTGTGCTCGTAGCCTCGACGCCCATCTGCACAGCACGCTGTACAACACCGGGACGCGCACGTCCTCCGAGCGTTGGACGTACCACCTGAACGGTGTGGACGACACCCAGGCCAGGCTTCAGAGGAGAAATTGACACTCCCGAGCGCGAGCGGTCACTCCTCGCGCAGGAGCTCGACGAGCCGCATTCGGCGGAGCGCGCCGGAGATCAGCGCGGAGGACAGCGCGACCGTCACGACCAGCAGGCCGCCGAGGAGAAGGGCCTCGGATGGCGGGAGGGAGAGCGAGGAGGGGGGCACGACGAAGATGCGTCGCAGGATCTGGGTGAACATGTACGCCATCGGGACACCGATCGCGAGCCCGACGATGATGCTGACGACCAGCACAATCACAGCTTCACCCAGGATGACCGCGTGGACACGGCGTCGCGCGAGCCCGAGAGCACGCATGACCGCCCGCTCCGAACTTCGCTGGACCAGGAGCGCGACGACGAAGATCACGATGCCGAGGCTGACGATCAGGAGCGTGTAGAGGCTCTCGACGCGCCCGAGCCCGGTGAGACTGAGGCCCGCGAGTGAAGTCTGATCCTTATTCGCCGTCTTCGTCGTCGTGTCGACGCGCGCCGGAGCGGTGTTGCCGAGCGCGGCGCCCACTGCGCCCGCGACCCGTGAGTTCGTGGGCTCGCTGCCGTCGGTGCGCAGCAGGTAGTACGAAGGAGCCGTCGAGCCGGTTGCTTGCTGGTACGTCGTGAGGTTCCCCACGAAGTCGAGACCGAGCGGGAAGCCGGGGAACTGGATGAAGGTACCCGCGACGCGGAGCGTGACGAGGATGGGCTGACCGAGCGTCGGGCTCGGGAGCTGGGCCTTGACCGTGTCGCCCTTGGCGAGGTTGAAGCTCTCGGCGGTCTCCTTGTCGACGAGCACCGCTTGCGGGTCGGCAGCGAGCGCGGCCATCGCCTTGTCCGGGCTGATATTCGTGAAGAAGCCGGGGTCGAGCGGTGCCACGCGCGTGAAGCTGCGCGGATCGATCGCGGCGAAGAGGAGCTGGTCGGTACCGACGACGACATCCGGGACCCGCGCGACCGGGCTGATCGCGCGAACGCCGGGCACGTGGAGCCGGGCGGCGACATCGGGGGAGAGAGCCGCGCCGAGGCTGGGGGTGACGCGCACGTCCGACCCGGTGATGAACCGGGCATCGGCACGCTGCTCGTCTCGGAACGTCGTCGCGAAGATCGCGAGGCTCACGCCGAAGGCGACAGCGAGGCTCAGCGCCACGATCCCCGACACGACGGCACGGGGCCGGCGGCTCACGCTTCGTAGGAGCGTGTGCCACACGAGATGCTGGCGGAAGTCCTGCATCGCGGTCTTGCGGCCGATCCGCCGACTGAGCGCGAGAACCCCGCGCGCCGCGAGGAGCGTCCCGCCCAGCCACAGACACCAGGGCGCAAGCAGGATGTAGAACGATCGCGCGATGCTCTCGTCGTGCGCCTTCGGGTTCGGTTTGAACCCCCCGGTGACGACGAAGATCGCGCTGATGACGCACGCCACGATGAGCAGCACGACGTCGAGCCGGGCGCGCAACCACGCAGGGCGATCGGGAGCTGCGACCGCGCGGCGAACTTCCGCGACGTCGCGGAGCAATGCGCGACGAGCGGGCAGGTAGACCGCCAGCGTTGTCGTCACGACCGAGACGGCCATCGCGAGCGCGATCGAGACCGCGAATCCTCGACCCCTGGGCGTGAACTCCGACGGGAACAAGACGGCCCCAGCAGCCAGGGCGGCGGCCAGCCCGATCGTGGCACCGACCCCGGCGATGGCGATCGCTTGGTACGCGAGGCCGCGCGCAAGGGTGAGCGGTGCGAAGCCGCGCGCACGTAGCAGGGCTCGTTCGCGTCGCTCCGTCTCGGCGAGAAGCCCGCCCCCGTAGAACGCGAGGTAACCGGCGAGGACGGTGCCGGGGAGTCCGAGCGCGATGAAGAGGATCTTGGCGAGGGCGCTGTCGGTGCGGGCGCGCTCCAAGCTCGCCGACAGATTGTCGATGACGGTCACGTCGCCGGGGGCCGCACGTTCGATGGAGCGACGCACGCCCGAGCTCGCGACGAACGCCGAACCGGGGTCGCTCGTGAGCGCGTCACGAGCGACCCGGGAGTGGATCTCCACCACCGGTGGCACCTTCAGCGTAGGAACCGCAGCCGCGGCGTCGACACGCAGCGCCGGGAGTATCTGGCGCTGGAAGGTCTCGATGTCGACGCCGACGACGTACGGCGCCGCGACGAAATCACCGAGCGAGCCGTGCTCACGGTTCGCGAACAGCTGGTCGGCGCGCGTAAGGTCGGCGACGCTACCGACGGGGATCGTCAACGGCGACGCGGGCGACCGACCCGGAATCCGGAGCTGGAGCATCGTGCCAGGCGACGCGCCCAGCTGCTGGGCGGCCGCGGGGCTCAGCAAGGCTGTGCCCCGCTTGTAGCCGGGCCCGGTGAATCGGACGATAGGCAGGTCGGTTGCGTACGCGGGATCGAGGCCGATGAGCTTGATCGGGGCATCGACGGTCCGGTTGCCGACCTGCACTGCCCCGGCCGGAAGGTCCACGAGCCCGAACGGCTGCGCGGCGCGAACGTCGCGCACGCGGCGAAGGGCGGCGGTCAGCGCGGCGAGATCGACGGCCTTGGGACCGTTCGCCGGTGCCGGCGCGAGCTCCTCGGCGCTGCGGATCGTGCTTCCGAGCACATCGGCCGCGCTCGACACCGGAACCAGCGTCATGGCTGCGTACGTGATCCTCGAGCTCGCGCCGGGCCCCAACGTACCGAGGAGGAGTCCGTTTGCCAGGGGGCTGGACGGCGACGGGTTCTCTTCGGATGGCGCCACGTCGGGAACCGAAGCATCGTCCCGCCTCGTGGACCCGAGTTGGTAGCCGAGCTGCGCTGGTAGCGGCGCCTCGAGCACCACCCCCTGCGCCGGAACCGGCGCGGTGTTGGTCGCCACGAGGGTGATCGTCACCGGCTGGCCGACCGAGAGCGGTGGCCTCGGCGATACCGACGCGGCCAGGGACAGTGACGACGCGAGCGGCGCATTCACACCGGCCTGCATGTCGACGGTCACGTGCGCGATCGCGCGGCTCGTCATACGCCGTCCGGATCCGTCCACGAAGAACGCGGCATCGGCGAACAACGCCGCAGCCAAGCCGACGCCGAGAATCGCGGCAAGCGCCCGGCGCGGGTTCCGCCACAGTGACCTCGCGACATAGCTCAGCACGACGAACCGCTCCGACCGAACACAGACCCGTCGACGATGCTGCCGTCACGCAACACGATCGTCCGGTCGAAATGCGCCGCGACCAGTGGATCGTGGGTGACGACAACGGCCGTGGCTCCGAGCGCGCGTACCGCGGTCACCAGGAATCGGATCGCGATATCCGACGAGGCGGCGTCGAGACTCCCCGTGGGCTCGTCACCCAACACCAGCTCGGGTCGGTGGGCCAGGCACCTCGCGATCGCGACGCGCTCCTGCTCGCCGCCCGATAACGCGTCCGCGAGTCGGTCCGCGTGCGCCGCCAGCCCCAAGCGCGCGAGGGCCTCGCGAGGATCCAGCGGGTCAGCGGCCTCGGCGACGCCGATGCCGAACGCCACATTCTCGGCCGCGGTCAGGAACGGCAGCAGGTCCAGGTCCTGGAACACGAACCCGAGGTGCCGGCGACGGAAGTCTGCACGAGCTTCTTCGGAGAGAGAGCCCAACTCGGTGCCCAAGACCTCAACGCTTCCGGCCGACGGCCGCTCGATCGCGCCGATCAGCGCGAGCAGCGTCGACTTACCCGAACCGCTCGGGCCCATGATCGCGAGGCACTCCCCTCGGTCGACGTGCAGATCGACGCCGTTGACGGCGCGCACAACCCCGCCGGGCGTCGAATAGTGCTGCTCGGCGCCGCGCAGCACGATCGCGGCTTCGGTCGTCGGCGCTTCGGTCGTCGCCCGCCCGCTCATCGACCGGTCGCTCATCGCACGATCGTCATCGACCGGTCCTCATCAAGTCGTCACCAGCCCGCCGGAGAGCTCGAGCTGGCGATCAGCAAGCGCGGCGATCGCGAGGTTGTGGGTCACCAGCAGGATCGTGAGGCCGCGTTCGCGCTGCCGCGCCATCAGGATCTCCATCACCTGGTCGGAGGTCTCGGAGTCCAGCTCACCGGTCACTTCGTCGCCCAAGAGCACCGCGGGGTCGTTGGCGAGCGCGACCGCGATCCCGGCGCGCTGCACTTCACCACCCGAGAGCCGTCCCGGGAGATGACGGGAACGAGCTTCGAGGCCGAGCATCGACAGGAGCTCCCGGGCCTGCTGGCGGGCACGCCGGCGTCCGACCAGCGGACGCGCGATCAGCGTGACGTTTTCCTCGATCGACAGGAACGGAATGAGGTTCCCGCGCTGAAACACCATCCCGACACGTTCGGCTCGCCACCGAGCGAGCCCGGCCTCGTCGAGATCGGCAAGATCCTGCCCGTCGACGACGACTGCACCGGCCGAGGCCGCGGCGAGTCCGGCGAGGATCGACATCAGGGTGGTCTTGCCGCTCCCCGAGGGCCCTTCGAGGCTCACGAACTCGCCCGGACGGATCCGAAGTGAAGCCCCCCGAAGCGCCACCGTCTCGGCCGGCCCCTGCTTGTAGATCTTGAACACGTCGTGGGCCATCACCGCGAAGTGCTCGTCGGGCGGCTGCGACGCGCCGAACGGTACCGACGCCCGCTCGTTCACCTGCACGACGCCCTCACCCGCAGATCTCACGGCATGTCGCCCTCATCCGTCGCTGACGGCACCCTACGGTGACGCTCCCGAGAGGAGCATGTGCCTGCATCGGGATGCGCTCCTTGGCACGGCCAGACCTCGGACGCTACGAACCCGCTGCGTCCGGCCTGATCTCAGCCGGTGGTGTGCTGCCGTACATCTTGGCCCGCTTGTCCACTTCGAGGGCCTCCGCGCGTGCCTGCGCCAGGCCGCCCGAGCCCAGCTGGGTGACCTTGACCAGCTCGAGCTTCTCCTGCGCGGTGTCCTTCCCTCGAAAGCCGACTCGGACGTTTCCAACGCCGGGTGCGAAGTACTTGACCTGGAAGCCATGCGTCTCCCGCTCGCTGAACTCCTCGGTCACGAGAACGTCCTCGTAGCTTCCAGCAGGGACCGTGGTCTTTTTCCCCACCTGGGAGACCCGCGCACGGTCCGTCCAGTAGATCGGCGGAGGCGCGTACCCCTCGGAGTAGCTGGGGGTTCGGGGCTGCGGATGTGCCTGCATCATGATCCCCGCTCTCGCCCCTTCGAGGTAGCCGACGAGGAAGCCCCGGGCTCCGGCGAGCTCCTTCCCGTCGTAGATCTCGCTGTACTGCCCCAGGTGCCAGACGTTCCCGGTCTTGTCCTGGGCGAAGAACGTGAGCTCGGCCTCCTCCAGCTGATCGCGCACGTAGTCCCTGTCCCAGATGACGACGGTGCGCACGCCGTCGACCACCTTGGTCAGGTCCGTGACGATGTAATCGACGCGATGCGGGACCCTCTTACCGTCCCGGACATCGGAACCCCTGTACACGTACCGCATCCCCGGCTTGAGGGGGAGATACCTGTTGTTGATGGTGATCGACGTGGCGTCGAAGTTGCTCTGGTCGAAGTCCTCGAACCTGTGTTCAGACGCTTGCGGGCCGGCGGAGCCCGCCGCCGCTCTGGTGTCCAGGCCGGACGTCGAAGCCGAGAGCACGAGAAGCAACGCGATCGCGAAGCCGATGCTGGAGCGTCGCATAAGACTCCCTCCCTATGTGGGCGCGACCGCCGGGGTCGGAGCGCCACGTCGCCATCCCTTCGCGAAGCGCAAGTAGAGAGACGGCACCACGAAGAGGTTGAGCAACGTCGACGTGGCCAGGCCGCCCAAGATGACGACCGCCATCGGGTACTCAATCTCGTGACCAGGGATCGCGCCCGTGATCGCGAGGGGTACGAGCGCCAGTCCGGTGGCCAGCGCGGTCATCAAGATCGGCGCAAGCCGCTCCCGCGCCCCGCGAAGGACGAGGGCGGGACCAAAGGCTTCGCCTTCCTGTTGCTCGAGGTGCTGGTAGTGGTTGATCAGCATGATGCCGTTGCGCGCGGCGATCCCCAAGATGGTGAAGAAGCCCACGAGCGCGCCGAGGGAGATGATGCCGTCGCCGAGGTACACGGCCAGAAGACCGCCCACGAGGGCCGCCGGCAGCGCGAAGTACGAGATCGCCGCCAGACGCAAACTCCGGAACGCCGCCCACAGCAGGGCGAAGACGCCGATCCCCGCAGCGATCGCGAACCAGAGCAGACGCGCCTGCGTCTTCTGACGCTCCGCGTACTCCCCAAGAACTTCCGCGTGGTACTGGAGCGGGAAGCGCACCTGCTTGAGGGTCTGTTTGACGTCGCCGACGACCGAGCCGAGGTCTCGTCCCTTCACGGCGACGCCAACGTCGATGCTCCGCGAGTTGCCTTCACGGCGCACGACGTTCGGGGTTGGCGCGACCTGCACCGTGGCCACGTCGTCGAGGCGCACACGACCGCCGGCCGGTGCGTCGATCGGCAGCGCCTGGATGTCGGTGAGGCTGTGACGCGTCGCCGGGGTGCTCCAGACCTGCACGTCGTACGCCTTCCCAACCCGGAAGAGGTCACCGACTTCCTCGCCCGCCACCATCGTCGCCGCCGCCCGACGGACGTCGCCCGGCTTGACCCCATAGTGCTGGGCCTTCGCGAGGTCGACCGCAACCCGGATCTGGGGCACGTCCTCTTGCAGCTCGACCTGCGCCTCGGAGACGCCCTTGACGTCTGAGAGGACCTCCTGCACGTCGCTCGCCTTCTTGCGGAGAACGCCCAGGTCCTGCCCGAAGATGCGCACCAGGATGGGATAGCTCGATCCGGCCAGTACCTCTTCGATCCGCTCGTTCAGATACGTCTCCACGTTGCGGAAGAGGCCGGGGTAGCCCGCGACGACGTCCTTGATGGCATTGACGGTCTTGTCGTAGTCGGTGTGCGGGTCGACGTGGATCCAGTCCTCCCCGAAGTTCACACCGGCGATCTCCTCCCCCGCCAGTGCCTGGCCGATGTGGGCGCCGTAGGTGTTCACGCCCGGGATGGCGGCGAGCTCGCGTTGGAGCCTCTGGGTGATCCGCACTTCTTCGGGGTCGGAGGTGCCCGGCTTGGTCACGAAGTGCACGAGGAAGTCCCGCTCCTTGAACTCTGGGAACAGCGACTGGCCCAGCCTGGGCAGGACGATCACGCCGACCAGGAGGATGGCGCCGACCGTGACGTACGCCGCACGGGGCCCGCGAATGATCTGCGAGAGCGTCCGCTCGTAGCCGCCGTGCAACCAATGCACGAGGGGGGACTCGCGACGCTCGACGTGCCCGCGGGACAGGAGTATCAGGCCCAGCGCCGGGGTCACGGTCAGCGCGACGACCATCGAGGCAAGGACCGCGAGCCCGTAGGAGACGGCAAGGGGCCGGAAGAACGCGCCCGACAGGCCGGTCATGAACAACACCGGTAACAAAGCCGTCACGTCGATCAACGTCGCGTAGATGATCGCGCTCCGTACCTCGAGGGAACCCTCGAGCACAACGCTCTCGGTCGACACCCGGCGCCCTTCCTTGCGCGCCTGACGGAGGCGCCGGACGATGTTCTCGATGTCGATGATCGCATCGTCCACGACCACACCCACGGCGATCACCAGCCCGGCAAGCACCATGGTGTTGATGGTCGCGCCCCGTTGGTAGAGCACGAGCATGGCCGCGAGCAGCGACAGGGGGATCGCGACGACGCTGATCAGCGCGCTGCGCCACGAGAAAAGGAACAGGATCAGGATCAGCACCACGAGCAGCGAGCCGATGATCAGCGCGCGGGTCAGGTTGTGGATCGCGGTGTCGATGAAGTCGGCGGCGCGGAAGATGCGCGTGTCAATCGTGATGCCACGAAGGCCGGGCCGCATCTCGTCGAGCGCCTGCTGCACTCCGCGCGTCACCTGCAGCGTGTTGCCCCAGGGGAGCTTCTGGACGATGAGCATGAGGCCGGGACGGCCACGGATGACCGCGTCGCCGACGACCGGTTGATGATCGATCTTCAGGTCGGCGACGTCCCGGAGCACCAGCGGGCTGCCATCGGCCTTCTTGGCGACCGGCACCTGCCCGAGGTCGCTCGGCTTCACGATGGGCAGCACGTGCTCGACCGGGAGCCGCTGGTTGGCGGTGTCGACGAAGCCGCCGGTGCCGATCACACCGCCACCCTCGGAGAACTTCAACAGCCCGTCGGCGAGGGCATCGGCGGTGGTCGTCATCACCGACTCGAGCGAGACCTTGTTGGCCCGCATCCGTGCGGGGTCGGCTTGGACCTGCAGCATCTTCAGGCGCTCGCCCCAGATCTGGACGTCGGCGACACCGGGCACGCGAAGCAAGCGGGCCCGGATCTTCCAGTAGGAGATCATCGACATGTCGATGAGCGACACCTCCTTCGAGGTGAGCCCGATCTCCATGGTCCGGTTGGTCGCGGACAGGGGCGCGATCATCAGCGGGGGCGCGGCCCACGTCGGCAAGGAGTTCGTCGCGGTCGCCATGCGCTCGGCAACGACCTGGCGTGCGTGGAGGAGATCGGTCCCCTGATTGAAGATCATCTCGATGGACGACAGCTGGGGAACCGACTTGGAGCGGATCTTGTCGAGGCCGGGAAGGCCGTTCAGCTGGTTCTCGAGGGGGACCGTGACCAGGCTCTCCACTTCGGCCGCGGTCAACCCGAGAGCCTGCGTCTGGATCTCGACCCGCGGCGGCGCGAACTCGGGAAAGGCGTCGACCGGCATGTGGCGCAGTTGCCCGAACCCGAACACCATCATCGCCACCGCGAGCGCGATGACGATGTACCGGAACTTGAGGCTCGTGCTTACGATCCAGCGCATCATTGCCGGAGACGTCCTCTATCGGTCACTCGTGCGCGCTGAAGAACTCGGTGCCGTAGACCTCGGCCGCTCCGACCGAGACCACCGGGGTACCAACGGGTGGGCTCGCCGAGAGGTACGCCCGGTCTTCGTCGATCCGGTCCACGGTGATGCGAGCTCGCTCGTACGTTCGGGGCTTGGCGCTCGTGTAGACCCAGGTGTCGCCACTCGGGTCGTAGAGCACCGCGGCATAGGGGACGACCGTTTGCGGGGCCGCTCCGTTGACTGCAGCGATTGGGACCGTCGTGAGGCCGAGCCGTTCGACCGCCCGCGCGGTCAGGATCACGCGACGGAGGCCGGTCGCCTTGACTCGCTCGACGCGCGCGGGCGGGCTGTCGCCTTCTTTCGTCGCTGCAGCACTCGTACAGGCCGACAGCGCGACAGCCGCCAACACCGTCATGAATGTCCATCGTTTGCTGCGTTGCATGGAGCACCCCCTATGCATCGCTCGCCGTCCTGGCGGCGTCGACCTTGCCGTCGCCGTCCCCGGCCTCGGCCGCGAGAGCAGTGAGATCCACCGTGACGTGCGGTTCGGGCCGCGGCCCGAAGCGCACGTACAAGGCGGGCATGACGAAGACGTTGACCAGCGTTGAGGTGACGATGCCACCGAGAACGACCACCGCCATCGGATGCGAGAGCTCGTAGCCGGCTGTGTGGCCAAAGAGCAGGAAGGGCAGGAACACCACGGCCCCTCCGACGGCGGTCATGAGGATCGGCACCAGCCGCTCGCGCGTCGCGCGCCGAACGATCTCCGGAAGCAACGTCTCCCTTTCCCGCTTGGCGAGGTCTAGATAGTGGTCGATCAGCACGATGCACGTGCGCGCGGCGATCGCGTACACGACGAGGAACCCGGCGAGCGAGCCGAGCGACATCGTCGCGCCGCTGACGGACACGGCCAGCAGTCCGCCCACGAGCGCGGCGGGCAACGCTACGAAGGCCAGCGACGCCAGACGCCAGCTCCCGAAGGCCGCCTGGAGCAAGAGGAAGACGCCGACCGCCACTGCGATCACGACTTCGAGGAAGCGGAGGCGGTCGGCGCGGCGCGCCGAGTAATCACCGAGAACGACCGCGTGATGCTCGAGCGGGAACCTGATGCTCTTGAGGCTTTGCTTGACGTCGCCCGCGACGGCGCCGGTGTCGCGCCCGCGGACGTCGGCGCCGACGTCGACGAACCTCGACACGTCTTCGTGCTGGATGACCGTCTCGGTGGGCGCGACGCGCACATCGGCGACGTCGCCGAGACGGACGGTACCCCCGGTGGGCGTGTCGATCACGAGGTCACGGATGTTGGTCAGGTTCGCTCGTGTCTGCGGCGCGCCCCAGACCACCACGTCGAAGACCTTCTGGTCCTGGAACAGGGCACCGACGGTGAGGCCCGAGAGCAGTGCCGCCGACGCTCGGCGGACGTCGCCGGGTTTGACGCCGGCGCGTTGCGCGGCGGCGAGGTTGACCTCCACCTGGAAGGTCGGTTCCTCCTCTGGCAGCCGAATCCGGGGGTTAGCTACGCCGTCGACCTTCGAAAGCGCCCGCTTGACCTCGTTCGCCTTGGCCCGCAGCGCGGCGAGGTCCGGACCGAAGACCCGCACTGTGATGTCGCGGTCGGTCTTGTGCAGGATCTCGTTGATCCGCTCGGTCGGATAGCTCGTCACCGAATGATCGAGCCCGGGATAGCCGGCGACGACCGCGCGAATGGACGCGACCGTCTTGTCGTAATCGGCCGAACCTTCGATCGCTACCCAGAGCTCACCCGAGCTCGCCCCGACCACGCGGTCGGCCAGCACGGCGCGCCCAATGTGGATCCCGACGTCGCGCACGCCCGGGAGCGCTCGCAGCTCGCGGCTGGCCCGAGCCGAGATGCGGTCCATCTCGCCAATGGACGTGCCGGGAGGGCCGTCCCACTTGATGAGGGGGGTCCGGTCCCGGAGCGAGGGAACGAGCGACCGACCGCGGTTGAGGAACGGCAACGTCACGAGGCCGATCACCACGAGCACGCCGAACAGCGCGAACGCGGGGCGCGAGCTGCGCAGGAAGCCGTCCTGGAGGCGGTCCCAGACACGATGGATCCACCGCACGAGCGGTGCCTTGGGATGCCCGACCGGCGCGCCCGACAGAAGGAGCGCGCTCAGCGCGGGCGTGACCGTCAGCGCGACCACCATCGAGACCACGACCGCCACTGCGTACGACAGCGCGACCGGTGGCAGGAACGCACCGGTCTCGCCTTTCAGGACGATGATCGGGAGCAGACCCAGCAGGATGACGACGGTCGCGTAGGCGAGGGGGCGGCGCGTCTCGAGCAACGCGTCGAGGATGACATCCGTCGTCCGGCGATCACCGGACTCCGCGCGCGGTTGCCTGAGATGTCGCCCGACGTTCTCGGTATCCGTGATCACGTCGTCGACCAGCACGACCACGGCGACCGCGAGTCCCGCCAGAACCATCGCGTTCATCGTCTCCCCTCGCAGGCCGAGCACGAGCACCGCCGCGAGCACCGACGACAGGATCGCAACCGCGCCGATCAACGCGATCCGCCAGTCGAAGAGGAAGACGAGCAGCATCAGGACGAAGAGCGCGACACCGATGAGGAACGCCGTGATGACGTTGTTGGTGGACTGCTCGACGTACGTGGCAGGTCGGAAGATCGATCGGTCGATCTTCACGTCGGCCATGCCGGGTGCCAGCGCATCGAGTGCCTTCTCCACCCCGTGGGTGACGTCGACCACGTTGGCCTCGGGCAGCTTCTCGATGACCAGCAGGAGCCCAGGGCCGGTCTTGAGGACGGAGTCGCCGATTAGCGGCTGATGATCCTCCACGACCTGCGCCACGTCGCCGAGCACCGGCTGCTCCTCCCCGGTGGCCGGCGCCGCTCCGTCGCGAGCGTTGCTCTCGAGGGGGACCTGGGCGAGGTCGTCGGGCGTCTTGATCGGCGACTCGTGGAAGATCCCGAGCCGCTGCGTGGGGCCGTCGAAGAACCCTCCCGTACCTGGCGTGTTCGCCTCCAACCGACCCAACGGTGACCACCACAGCGCGTTCCCGGTCGTGCTGATCACCTGGTCGAGCGTCACGCCCCGAGCGGCCAGCTGCTTCGGGTCGACCTGCACCTGCAACTGCCGCTCCCGCTGGCCCCAGATGGACACGTTCGCCACGCCGGGTACGCCCATCAAGCGAGGCCGGATCGTCCAACGTGCGAGCACGCCCATGTCGATGAGAGATACCTGCGTCGATGAGAGTCCGACCATCATGAGCCTGCTGGTCGACGACAGCGGCTGGACCATCTGCGGCGGCTTCGCGACGTTCGGGATGCCGGCCGCCTGCGTGAGGCGCTCGTTCACCACCTGCCGCGCCCGCGCCAACGGCGTACCCGACTTGAAGACGAGCTGGATCGACGACATGCCGGGAACGGACTTCGAGTGGATCGTGTCGAGGAACGCGACCCCGTTCAGCAGATCCTGCTCGAGCGGGACCGTGATCAGCTGCTCCACCTCCGGCGCCGCGAGGCCGAGGGCTTCGGTCTGCACCTCGACGGTCGGCTGGCCGAACTCGGGGAGGACGTCCTTCGGCATCTGCTGGAGCTGGATGATGCCGAGGAACATCACCGCGGCAGCGAGAGCGAGCACGATGCCGCGAGCCTTCAGGCTCGACCCGACGATCCATCGCACCACTCTCGAGGACCTCCCCGCCCAGGTGCCCGCTCCCCGAAGCGTGTTGCCGAGGGCTGCTAGCCCTCGCTCTCTCGCCGCACGCCCAGGCCAGCTTCCCGGGCGCGGACGATCGCCTTCGCTCGGTCGGTGACCTGGAGCTTGTTGAAGATGTTCGAGACGTGGTTCCGAACCGTCTTGGCGCTGATCCCCAAACGCATCGCGATCACCGAATTCGAATGCCCCTGCGCGATCAGCTTCAGCACCTGGCGCTCCCGTTCGGTGAGCCCCGGGAACACGTCCGGTGGCACCTCGGGACGCGGCGCCGAGAAGTAGTCCATGAGCCGCTGTGCGATAGCCGGGCCGAAGATCGCCTCGCCATTGTCCACGGCGAAGATCGCGCGACGAATCTCCTCTTGGTCCTCTCCCTTCAGGAGATACCCGCGCGCGCCGGCTCTCATCGCCGCGAACACCGAGTCGTCGTCGTCGAACATCGTGAGCACGAGGACTCCGACGTGCGGGCTCGTCGTCACGATCTGGCGCGTAGCGCTCACGCCGTCGAGCTCGGGGAGATCCAGGTCCATCAACACGACGTCGGGCTGGAGGGCCAGGGCCTGCTCCACCGCCTCGACACCGTTTGCCGCCTCGCCCACGACCTCGGTGGTGGGGATTGACGCAAGGAGCGCGCGAAGGCCGTCCCGGAACATGGGGTGGTCTTCGGCGATGAGCACGCGAAGCGCTTCCACCCTCTCGCGCCCCCTCACAGGCCGCACCTTCTCGTTCCGAACGGCCACGCATGTTCGGCGCACGATGCGGTCCCTCGACGACTCCGGTGCCGAAGGCAGACACGTCCCCGTGCTGAGCATGCGCGCACCCCCACCCCGCAGTGCCGAGGCGCGACCCCTCCTTGTGACCTGGCCGCTCGTCGGGACCTGACCCCTCGTCGGTGACTGTGCATCTCTTCGCGTCCCGCCGTCATGGGCCCAGCGTCCCGAGCGGCCGGGAGATCACTGGGATCTGCCTCGGGACATCGCCGCGCTACACGGTCCCCAAGGAGGGGATCGGCAGGAGCGCGTGCACGCGCGTGCCGCCGTGCTCACCGAGCCTCACGGTGCACGTGCCGCCCAGCTCCGAAGCCCGCTCCTGCATCGAAGCGATCCCCACTCCGGGCCACGCGTCAACCGGGAGGCCGTCGCCGTCGTCGACCACCTCGACGTGGAACCCGTCGTCGAGGGTCAGGCGGATCGTGCAGGTGCGGGCGTTCGCGTGGCGCGACACGTTGACGAAGGCTTCGAGGGCGATGCGGAACGCGGCGACCTCGACGGCGGGCGGCAGGGTGCGAAGGTCAGGCGACGCCTCGATGACGACGACGAGACTGTCGTCGGACCTGCCGTCGCAAGAGGAGCACAGACTCAGGACCTGCTCACGGAGCGCCTCGACGAGGCCGAGCCGGTCGAGCGCCGGAGGGCGCAGGTCGTAGATGAGCCGCCGGACCTCCGCCGTCGCCGCTCGGCTCTCGGTGACCACCCGGGCCAACACTGCGTCGGCCGCGCTCGGGTCACGATCGATCAGGTTGCGGGCAGCCTGCGCAGCGAGATCGATGCCCGCGAGCTTCGGGCCGAGCCCGTCGTGGAGGTCGCGCCGCAGGCGGCGTCGCTCGCCTTCGCGCGCTACGACGAGCAACGCGTGCGAACGTCGGAGATCGCGCATCAGCTGCACCGCGCGCGCCGCGACGCCGATCTGGCGGGCGAGGTCTTCGAGCAGCTGTCGGTCGCCCATGGTCAGGCGTTCACCCGGGGCCCGCGCGCCGAGCACCAGCCAGCCGACGCACTGTGCCTGGTAGGTGAGCTGGAGCCGTACCGGGGCACCGTCGAGGTTCCCGGTGCACGCGGCGACCACCGGCCCGGCCTGGCTCTCTAGCTCGATCGCGACGTACGGGAGGCACAGCGCGCGCGCGACCGTATCGACCACACCGGGCAGCACTGCGTCGGGGAGCGCGGTCGTCTCGAGGCGCCGACTCAGTCCGGTGATCACGCGATACGGGTCGCCGCGGGCGGCGAACAGGATCGCATCCGCTCTCCGCTGCACGAACGAGCGCAGCGGCAGTACTGCCACCGCGCCGAAACCGGCCGCGATCAGCGCGACCTCGACCCCGCCCTGCAGGTCGAGCAGGACCGTGGCGCCCGCGACGGCGCCCGCGAACGCCACGATCACCAACGCGGTGAGGACGCCGTAGACGAGCGCTCGGTTGACGACCCCGTCCATCGGGCTTGGGCGTCGCAGCACCAGTGCACCGCCCCCGACGAGAATGCCCATGTCGGTGAGCGCGTCCCAGCTCTCCGGGAGCACGGGCCTCCCGACGACGAGCCTCGACGCGAGCAAGGTCGTCACCGCCAGCAACCCCGCGACCGCAAACAGGGCCGCGAACAGCTGCGCGTGCTGGCGCGAGATCCGATCCGCCGCCCTCGGCATCCGGGTCATGAGCGCGGCCGCCCAAGCGCCGTGAATGCGACGAGCACTGCGGCAGGCAGCAAACCGGGCGAACGAGCCTGGGAAGAAGAACCCGGGCGACTCCGAACCCGGGCGGACATGGCCGCCTCGGCCACGACGCCGGCACTGGCCACGCCCAGGAGTCGTCGCGGAGCGTGTTGATCCAAAGCCCCCCCTTGGCCCGCTCGTAGCGTACAAGCGCGCGCGCTCGGTGGGAAGCGGTCGTGCAACCACGCTGCGTTGTCACGCCGAGCTCGCCGGAAGTTGTGCTCGCCGGTAGTTGTGCTCGCCGGTCTTTGTCGCGTCCTCGATCGCAGGCGGTGGCGGCGTTCTTCGTCACGCCAGCGACGCTGCTGCGCTGGCATCGCCGCCTCGTCGCCCGCCACTGGACGTATCCGCACCGCCGACCCGGCCGGCCGCCGATCGACGCGGCGTTGCGGGCACTGATCGTACGGCTCGCGGTCGAGAACCCGATCTGGGGCTATCGGCACATCCACGGCGAGCTCGTCGGACTCGGCTCCGCCGTAGCGCCCTCAACGGTCAGCTCGATCCTCGAGCAGGCCGGGCTCGACCCGTCCCGCCAGCCGCACCAGCAATCCTGGCGAGCGTTCCTGAAGGCAAACGCCAGACACGTGATCGGCTGCGACCGTGTCACCGGGTTCGGTTGCATCTCGATTGCACTCGGCTTGGGGACTGCCGGGCGTTTGGCGTGCACGTCCGTGCCCCTCAGCGCTCGGCGAGCGTTACCTGTTGGTGTGCCCCGTGTTCGCGCACGCGCCCGAACGCAGGTCCTATTGTGAGCGGGTGAGCGGCCACCCACCCCGGCCGGATCACAGAGCAGGTGTTCTCCTCGGAGTCGGGGGAGTTCGCGTGGAAGCTGATCGTCCCGTTCGGCGGCGTGTCATTGCTCGCCCTCGGGCCCTTGGCCATCGGGGTACCCCAGTTCCTCATCGATGTGCTGAGCGACCTGTCGTTCACGCGCACGATCACCATGCACTACGCCGCGCTGCCGATCGTGGCGCTCGCGATCGCGATGGTCGAGGCGGTCGCGTGCCTCCGCCGACGACTGGGGACACGGGCGATGGTCACCGCGCTCGTCCTCGTGACGGCGGGCGCGTTGTACGGCACGCTGGCGTGGGGCCCTTCGCCGGTCGGGGCCGAATACCGTAAGGGCTGGTGGCCGCCGGCCCAGAATTCACGCCTCGCCACGCAACGCGCTGCCGTGGCCGCGGTCCCCGACGGCGCGTCCGTCAGCGCGGCGGTCACGCTCGTACCGCAGCTGAGCAAGCGTGCCGAGATCTACTCGTTCCCGAACCCCTGGCGGCGGCGCGACTGGGGTGTCAAGGGATCGGCAACCCGAAGCCCGCGGCGCGTCGAGTGGGTCGTCGTGGACCGCGCCGCCCTGTCAACCCTGGAACTGTCGGTGCTGGACTCGATCCTGAACGGCGGAGACTTCCAGGTCGTGCTCGATCGCGACGCCGTGGTCGTGGCGCGCCGGGTACACAACCGGGAATGAGCGGTGTCCGAGAGCCGAAGAGCTGGGCTCTCCAGGTGAGTCGATGCTAGGTGGAGGCGAGGATGAGTACACGGTTGGCTCGTGACGAAGAGGTCGCCGCGTGGCGCGAGGACGGGTGGGTGCTGATCGAGGGCCTCGTCGGGACCGACGAGATCAACGCTGCGACCACCGATCTGTGCGAGGTGTTCCCCACCCCCGAGGAGTACCAGGCCGACCCCGCTGGCGAGACCGAGAAATGGCTCGGTCGGCCTCCGCCGGCGCGTGATTCGTACGTGTGGCCGGCGACTGGCCCCGGGTTCCGTCCCGAGCAGCACCGGTGGCACGGCGAGTTTCCGTTCCCCGGAACGGGCGCGCTCAACCGGCTGTGCGTGCACCCCTCGATCGTCGACTTCATGGAACGGGCGTTGCAGACGACCGACCTCCGGCTCTATCAGGCGCAAGTCTCGGCCAAATACGCCGGCGTCACGAATTACGAGCAGCCGATGCACACCGACCGGAACCACTCGTGGCTGCCCCCGCTGACGGATTCGCGGTGGTCGCACGTCGAGGCGTTCCTGTATCTCTCCGACGTGGACGGCGGCACCGCACCGACGCACCTCGTGTCGGTGCGCGACTCCGCGGACCGGCCAACGACCGCGCCTCTGATCATGCCCACCGCCGACCCCGAGCTGTACGCAGCGGAACGGCCGGCGACGGGCGTGCGCGGCTCGCTCCTCGCGTACCGTTCCGACGTGTTCCATCGCGCCGTCGAGCTCACCGCACCGGGCGGCGCGCGGTTCCTGCTGAACGTGAGCTTCAAGGTCACGGGCCAGGACTGGATCGGCTACCACACGATGCAGTCGCGCGCGACGTCGCCACACTGGGTCGCGTTCGTCGAGGAGTCCACACCGAGCGAACTCGCGCTCTTCGGCTTCCCGCCGCCTGGACACGCGATCTGGGACACGGTCCTCATCGATGCCACCGCCGAGCGCTACCCCAGCCTCGACGTGGAACCGTGGCGCCGGGCGCTCGCCGACCTCTGATCCTCGCGGAGCCCGCTTCGACTACTGGGGCCGAGTGCTGTAGCGACAGCCTAGGAACGTGCTCAAGCTACGGGGGCCTCAACACGGGTTCCCTTGGCCAGGGACGGGACACACGGTTGTAGGCCATCTAGTGTCATACCGTTCGTTCGACTTTGGGGCGCGCGTGGCGAGACGACGAGAACAGCACACACGGCATCGTCTGATGGAGGCGGTCGTCGCGAGCATCGTCCTCGTCGCGCTGTTGGCCGCGTGTGGCAGCTCCGCGAAGAGCGGCTCCTCGTCGCCGACGACCGCACGCCGTAGCCAGTCGACGACCCTCGGCGTCGGCGTGACATCCACAGAGATCAAAATCGGGATCGCGCTCGTCGACTTCAACTGCGTCAAGGACTTCGTCGACTCGATCCGTCTGAACCAGGACCAGGTGTACCAGGCGTTCATTGATGACATCAACGCCAAGGGCGGGATCGCGGGCCGCAAGATCGTGCCCGTCTACGACAGCTACTGCCCGATTGGCAGCGCGGGGCCACTGGCGGTGTGCACAAAGCTCACCGAGGACGACAAGGTGTTTGCGGTGCTCGGGACGTTCGTCGACTTCTCGGGTGATGCCCAGACCTGCATCGCGAAGCAGCATCAGCGCGTCCTGATGACGTTCAACTTGACACAGGCGGTCATGGACCAGTCGCCGCCGGGGCTCATCATCTACCCCGGTGCGACGAACGAGCGCACGGTCAGGATCGTGCTCGATCTGTTGCAGAAGCAGCACACGCTCACTGGAAAGAAGGCCGCGGTGCTCGGCGGAACGACAGAGGCGAACACGGTGAACCGGACGATCGTGCCTGGCTTGAAGAAACTTGGGGTGGCGATGGGCTCGACCGCGATCCTCACGATCAGCGGAGCGGACACGACCGCGGCACTTACTCAGCTCGACAGCTTCATCGAGAAATGGAAGGGCGAACACGTCAGGGCGATTTTCCTGTCGGGCGACTCGGTGTCGTCGAAGCAGTTCATCACCAAGCTGCGCGGCGCAATGCCGAACGTCGTGCTTGTCGTCGACACGACAGACGTACTGATGTTCGGACAGGAGCTGGCACACGCGGGGGTGAAGCCGAACCCCTACGAGGGCATCATCTCCGCGGGAGGGCTCACACCGCCCGAGTACGACCAGAGCGCGAACTGGAGATACTGCGCCGCCATCTACGAGCGGTACACCGGTAAGCACGCGCCCAACGCCGAGGAGGTCGTGAAGGGCCCCGGCGGCAAGACGCTCGGCACCAACGGTTCGATCAATGACGCATGCCAGGTGGAGACGATGTTCCGTGACATCGCCGACAGGGTGGGCAAGGACCTCAACAACACCAACTGGGTGGCGACAGTCGACAACTTCGGCAAGATCGACAACAGAGGTTCCGGGCCGTACTCGTCGTTACACGCCGGCAAGTACGACGTCGAGGATAACTTCCGCCTCGAAGCATTCGACTCCTCCATCCCGCCCCAGGGCGACTGGCGCGCACGCACCCCGTTGCAGGACGTCACCAGCCGATAGGCCTAGCCGCAGCGGTCCCAGTAGAGGCCGTCGCGCGCCGCGACCGCACTGAATTCACGGTGCGCGCGGCGCGCAGCGACGGCGCCTCGCTGTAGGACGACTGGAGATTGGTTCAGCACGAGAGACGTCGCGCCCGACTGGAGGAGCCCGACGATAGGTGCCCGTGACGCGCGACGTGGTGGTCGGTCGGTTGCCATAGGTACCCGCGGAGATCGACGCCGATCCCCTGACACGAGTGTCGGGAACGAATACGATCCGAGCGCCCGAAGGTTCGTGAGCCGAGCTGGTGCCGAAGGCGGGAAGCACGTGGAGGAGACGCGCGAGACGCGTGGCGATGTCGCTGCGCTCGCCGCCACGGTGCTGGACGAGGAGGCGGCGCGCCAAGAAGCGCAGGCACGCGCCAAGGAGCAGGTGATCTTCCCCGACGACCTGCTTCCGGGCGTCAACTCCGAGCCGGTCAGCTTCCGCGAGGCGTTCGGCCGTGGCGGCAAGCTGATGTTCATCGTGCTCAGCCTTCTGCTCGCGTTCGACGAGCTCGAAAGCGCGGCGATCCAGGTGCTCGGGCCGGAGATCCGCTCGACGTTCCACATCAGCGAGGGCGCGATCGTCTTCATCGCAACCGCCTCGTCGGCGTTCTTCGTGCTCGGCGCTGTCCCGATGGGCTGGCTCGCCGACCGAGTGAAGCGAGTGCCCATCGTCGGCGTCGCGAGCCTGTTCTTCGGGTTCTTCGTCTTCTGCTCGGGCCTAGCGGTCAATGCGTTCATGCTGTTCTGGACGCGCTTCGCAACCGGTATCGCCAAGGCGAACAGCATCCCGGTGCACCAGTCGCTCATCGCCGACAACTATCCGATCGGCATTCGCGCCCGGATGTCGGCCGTCATGAACATGGGAGCGCACGGGGTCGGTCTCGCCAGCCCGGTGGTCACCGCGGCGATCGCAACCGGGTTCGGCGGACCGGAAGGCTGGCGCTGGGCCTGGTACCTGCTCGGCATCCCGGTCGCGCTCGTCGCGCTCGGTGCGTTCGCGTTGAAGGAACCGACGCGCGGGCAGTTCGAGAAGGACGATGTCCTCGGCGAGGTGATCGAGGACGAGAACCCGGCGCCGATCTCGATGGAGTCGGCCTTCGCGCGCCTGAAGAAGATCGCAACGATCCGCACCGTGCTCGTCGCGTTCTGCGCACTCGGTTTCGGCCTCTTCAGCCAAGGCGAGCTCGCCTCGCTCTACCTGAACGACAACCTGCACATTCACAAGGTGCTGACGCGCGGTTTCATCCTCAGCCTCTCCGGCATCGCAGCGCTGCCGATCCTGCCGTTCGTCGGCCAGTATTTCGACAAGGTGTCCCGCCGCAACCCCGCCAAGGCACTCGCACTGGTGGGCGCGTTGATCCTGCCGTCGGCGATCTTCACGCCCATCCAGTACTCGGTGCACAGCTCGGCCTGGTTCTGGATCCTCGGCATCCCGCAGTCAGTGCTCACGACGTCGGCGTTCGCGATGACCGCTCCCGTGCTCCAGGCCGTCGTGCCCTACCGCCTCCGCGGCATGGGCACCGCGATGGCCACGATGTACATCTTCTTCATCGGTGGCTTCGGAGGCGGCATCATCTCGGGCTTCGTCACGAACGCGATCGGCGTACAGGGCACCGTCATCGCACTCGGTGTGCCGACCAGCATCATCGGGGGGCTGCTGTTGATGAACGGCGCGCGGTTCATCCGTAACGACCTCTCGCTCGTCGTCGAGGAGCTGCTCGAGGAGCAAGAAGAGCACCGCAAGCGCAACGAGCGCGGCGATGAGACACCCGTCCTGCAAGTCGCGAACATCGACTTCGCGTATGGGCCCGTGCAGGTGCTTTTCGACCTGAACTTCGAGATCTACCGCGGTGAGTGCGTGGCGTTGCTAGGCACGAACGGCGCGGGCAAGACGACGATCCTGCGCGTCATCAGCGGCCTCGAGGTCCCCGAACGCGGGGTCGTACGTCTCGACGGTCGAAACATCACCTACGTCGCGCCCGAGCAGCGGGTCCGCCTCGGCATCGTGTCTCTCCCGGGCGGCAAGGGAGTGTTCCCCGGCCTCACCGTGGGCCAGAACCTCGCGGTGAGCGCCTGGCTCGCCGGCGGCAGCAAATCCGACGTCGACCAACGCATCGAGGGCGTACTGGAGCATTTCCCCGAGCTCCACGAGCGCCAGAAGCAACCGGCCCGCAGTCTCTCGGGCGGCCAACAGCAGATGCTCGCCCTCGCACGCGTGCTCATACACCGTCCCGAGGTGCTACTCATCGACGAGTTGTCGCTCGGCCTCGCGCCGGTCGTGGTGCAGCGCATGCTGCAGCTCGTCGACGAGCTGAAAGCTCGCGGGCAGACGATGGTGATCGTCGAGCAGTCCCTAAATGTCGCGCTCGCGATCTCGGACCGCGCGATCTTCCTCGACAAGGGAGAGGTCAAGTTCGAGGGCGCCGCGAGTGACCTGCTTGCGCGCGACGACCTGGCGCGCGCCGTCTTCTTCGGGACCGAGGGCGGGTGATGCTGGGCTCGCTCCTGCAACCCCACATCTGGACCGCCAACCTGCTGTTCATTGGCTTGGTGCGCGGCCTGATCGTCTCGCTCATCGCGATGGGAATCGTGGTCGTCTACCGGTCGAGCCGCGTAATCAACTTTGCAGTGGGTGACCTCGGTGTTCCAGCGGCCGCCTTGCTCGCGGTCATGGCGGGCAAGTCGCACTGGCCCTACTGGCCGGCGCTGCTGTTCGCCGTGCTGACCGGGACCCTCGCCGGTACCGTCGTGGAGCTCGCGGTGATCCGGCGGCTGTTCCGCGCGCCACGCGTGATCGTCCTCGTGGCGACCATCGGCGTCGCCGAGCTCGCGCGCGCGGTGACGCTAGCCCTGCCCGAGTACCGCACGGGCCAACTACAGACGGCGTTCCCGAGCCCGATCACCAGCCAGTGGCACCTGAGCAACGTGACGGTGAAGGGCTCGCAGCTCCTCGCCCTCATAGTCGTCCCGGTGATCGCGACCGGGCTGTGGTGGCTCCTCGGTCACACGCGCTTCGGCGTCGCGGTACGCGCGTCGGCCACGAACTCCGACCTCGCGCGGCTCACCGGCATCAACCCGAAGCTGATATCAACCGCGATCTGGTCCATCGCCGGGTTCCTCTCGGCGATCTCGATCATCTTGTACGCGACCGAGCAAGGCTCGTCGCAGCTCGTGTCGATCGGGCCGGAGACGCTGCTGCTCGGCCTCTCGGCGGCACTCATCGGTGGCATGAGATCATTCCCGCGTGCCGTGGTCGGCGCGGTCGGCGTGGGCGTCTTGTACCAAGTGCTCGTGTTCAACTTCCCGAACACGGTCGGGTTGGTGCAGTTCGTGCTGCTGATCCTCGTGCTCGTGCTCGTCGCGGGAATGAGCCGCGCCGACGACTCCGGCACCGAGAGCTTCGCTTTCGCCCCGCGCGTCGAGCCCGTCCCCGACCGGCTGCGCGAGATCTGGTGGGTTCGGCGCATGCCTCAGCTGGTGGTCGGGCTCGCGCTGCTTTTCGCACTCGGCCTCCCGCTTGTCGTACACGAATCGTTCCACCATCAGACCTACGCGATGATCCTCGCCTTCGCGCTGTGCGCGGTCTCGGTCACCATACTGACGGGCTGGGGTGGTCAGCTGTCACTCGGCCAGATGGCGTTCGCCGGTATCGGTGCACTGAGCGCGGCGGCGTTCGTGCGCGGCGTCTCGTTGAACATCGGTTGGCGATCGACCCGCCTCATCAGGGGCCACCTGCCCCAGGTTCCGTTCGTCCCGGCCGTGCTCCTCGGGGCGATCGTCGCCTGCCTCGTCGCGGTCGCGGTCGGCGTCGGGGCCTTGCGGGTGAAAGGCCTGCTCCTCGCTATCAGCACGATGGCGTTCGCGATCGCCGCGCAGTACTACATCTTTCCCCGGCCGATCTTCACCGGCTCGGAAGGCTCGCTCACCGTGCAGCTCTCACGCGGGAAGCTCGGTCCGTTCGACCTCACGCACCTCAACCGCGGCTACTACTACTTCACCCTGGCCGCCCTCGTCGTCGTACTGGTCCTCGTCGGCCACCTTCGCCGCACGGGCATCGGTCGCATGATCATCGGCGTGCGCGAGAACGAGCCGGCCGCGTCGGCGTTCACGGTCTCACCGACTCGCGCGAAGCTCACCGCGTTCGCCCTCGCGGGGTTCGTCACCGGACTCGGCGGAGCGGTCCTCGGCGGTCTCGTCGTGACGATCGGCTACTCCGAACGGTTCTTCCGCGTCGAGGACTCGCTGACGCTCGTGGCTCTCGCGGTCATCGGGGGCCTCGGGAGCCTCGCTGGCGCGGTGGCCGGCGCGCTGTGGGTCGTGGGACTGCCGGCGTTCTGGCCGCACAACCAGACGGTGCCGCTCTTCACGTCCAGCATCGGGCTCCTCATCATCTTGTTGTACATCCCCGGCGGCTTCACGCAGATCGGCTACTGGCTCCGTGATGCGATCCTCAACCGGCTCCAGAAACGACTCCCCGAGGCGCCGACGAAGACGTTGACCGCTCCGCCCGCCTCACTCACCCGCGCTGCGACACGTGAACCGGTTCGCGCCAATGCCGATGGAAGCGTGCTCTCGACGACCGGCCTCACCGTGCGCTTCGACGGCATCGTCGCGGTCGACTCGGTCGACTTCCGCGCCGACGCGGGCGAAGTCATCGGCCTGATCGGCACGAACGGCGCCGGCAAGACGACACTGCTCAACGCGATCGGCGGCTATGTCCCGAGCAGCGGCACCGTCAAGCTCCTCGGCAAGGACATCGGCACGCTCCCCGCGCACCGACGAGCGCACTTCGGGCTCGGGCGCACGTTCCAAGCGGCCACGCTGTTCCCGGAACTGACAGTGCGCGAGACGGTGCAGCTCGCGCTCGAAGCACGCCACGCGACGTCATTCTGGGGCTCCCTCCTGTGGCTGCCGCCCGCCACCCGCGCCGAGCGATCGAAGCGAGCCGACGCCGCCGAGCTGATCGACTTCCTCGGGCTGGGCCGATACGCCGACCGGTTCATCGCCGAGCTCTCGACCGGAACCCGCCGTATCGTCGAGTTGGCATCCGTGCTCGCGGTCGCACCGGGCGTGCTCTGCCTCGACGAGCCGACCGCCGGTGTCGCACAACGCGAAGCCGAAGCGTTCGGCCCATTGATCAAGCGCGTGCAGCAGGAGCTCGACGCGACCTTGATCGTCGTCGAACACGACCTCCCGCTGATCCTCACGATCTCCGACCGCGTCTACTGCATGGAGGCAGGCGCCGTCATCGCCGAGGGCGTCCCGGAAACCATACGCGCCGACCCGCTCGTCATCGCCTCGTACCTCGGCACCGACGAGCGCACAATCAAGAGCGCACTCCAGCCGTAGAACGCCTGCGCGCGACCCAGCCGTCCTGGTCGCGAGTCAGCAGGTCAGCGGCCCGAGCCCAATTCTCGGCAACCACAACCCCTCACGCCACCGAAACGACTGTGGGTGCCGGCGGAACCCAGCCTGGTCTCGTGTCTGTCCGCGTCTGACGTACCGAGTGGGCCCGGACACAGATGACGGCGGGCTCATGGTGGGTTCACGATTCCGTGACGTGCGGGTTCTACCGTCGGCTCATGTCTCGATGGACGTGTCTGCTTGTGGTGATGGTCGTGGTGACGTTGGCCGCGACCGCGTGCACCTCGGGTTCGTCGGGCAGCTCGGGAGGTACGCAGGCGCCGCCGCCATCGACACAGGCCGCTTCGGCGAGCGCGTCTGACATCTCGAAGATCAAACACATCGTGGTCATCATGCAGGAGAACCGGTCGTTCGACTCCTACTTCGGAACCTATCCGGGTGCGGATGGGATCCCGATGGCGAACGGTCAGCCGTCGGTGTGCGTCCCCGACCCCGCGTCGGGCCAGTGCGTGAAGCCTTTCCACGACCCGGCCGATCTGAACCGCGGCGGCCCGCACGGCCAGACCAACGCCGCCGCGGACGTCAACGGCGGGAAGATGGACGGCTTCATCGCGCAAGGCGAAACCGCCAAACGGACCTGTCGCGAGGTAAACAACCCAGCCTGCGGTCGCGGTGGGCAACCCGACGTGATGGGCTACCACGACGCCCGAGAGGTCCCGAACTACTGGGCGTACGCCAAGAACTTCGTGCTCCAAGACCACATGTTCGAACCGAACGCGTCGTGGAGTCTGCCCGAACACCTCTTCATGGTCTCGGAATGGTCCGCGCACTGCAGCGTGGCCGGCGACCCGAACAGCTGCCAGAACGCGCTGCAGGCTCCCGGCACCCCACCGGATTTCGGGGCGCGACGCCAAACCGGGGCCGCAGATCGTGTGGGTCGTCGACCGGCACCCGATTACGCCTGGACCGACCTCACCTACCTCTTACACAAGCACCAGATCTCTTGGGGCTACTACGTCGTGAACGGCACCGAACCCGACTGCGCGAACGACGGCGACATCTCCTGCGCTCCGACCAAACAGAACGCGCACACCCCCGGCATCTGGAACCCGCTGCCCTACTTTGACACCGTCAAGACCGACAACCAGCTCTCCAACATCCAAACGGTGAAGAACTTCTATGCGGCCGCCAAGCACGGCACGCTCCCCGCGGTCTCCTGGGTCGTACCCAGCGGCCCGGTCAGTGAGCATCCACCCGGGCTCATCAGCGACGGGCAGGCCTACACCACCAGCCTCATCAACTCCGTCATGGCCAGCCCCGCATGGGACTCCACCGCGATCTTCTTGTCCTGGGACGACTGGGGCGGCTTCTACGACCACGTCCAACCCCCAGTCGTCGACCAGAACGGCTACGGGCTGCGCGTCCCCAGCCTCGTCATCAGCCCGTACGCGAAACGCGGCTACATCGACCACCAAACCCTCAGCTTCGACGCCTACGCCAAATTCATCGAAGACCGCTTCCTCGCAGGCCAACGCCTCGACCCAAGAACCGACGGCCGCCCCGACCCCCGCCCCGACGTCCGCGAAAACGCCACCCAACTCGGCGACCTCCGCAACGACTTCGACTTCACCCAACCACCCGCACCACCCACACCACTGCCCACCCACCCCAACCCCGCGCACGCCTCCAGCTAAAGGCGCAGAGGTATCTGAGCAGTCCGTGTCGAACTGGAAGCGCCAGTTCATGGAGTCCGGCCGCCAGGGTGTCGCCGAGGGCGGCAAGCCGGGCCCGAACGCTCGCGAACGGGCGTTGCTCACCGAGCTCGAGGAGGTGAAGGCCGCGCTCGGCGAGGCGCACGTGGAGCTGCGCGTGTGGAAAAAGGCGGCGGAGTATCTCCCCCCGTCGAGGACCTCGAGGTGATCTGTCCTGGTCGTCGCTACACCTCGAGCGCGGACGTGACCTTTGCTGGCGTCTCCTCCCGGGAGCTGGGGGAACGTCGGGTCAGTTCTCGCATATATGTCCTATTGTATCTATTCGGGCGATACGTTACTGTATAGCGCGTCTGGTTGGAAAGCGGGCATACACGCACGGATGGGAAGCCGCGCGGGCGGTCGAGGCGGGAGGTTCGAGGTGTCGTTCTTTAGGAAGGCCTTGGGCGGATTCATGAAACGGGCAGGGCGGCGCGGCGTGCGGATGATCGCCATGCTCGCCGGTCTGGCAACACTCACGTCGTCGGCCCTGGTGTTGGTGCCGCAGACACCGGCACACGCGGACACTGATGCCAAGTACTGGCAATGGTGGGGTCCTGCGTGTTCGGGGGGTTCCGGCATCGCGTACGGTGCGGTCACCGTCGAGGCCGACTTCAACCACTCCGGCAACACGAACCCTTCGCTCAAGATCGTGTCCAAGGCCGGGTACGACCCGGGTGCTGCCGAGGCGATCCTCGTCTACACCAAAGTATTCGGGCGTTATCCCACGTGCGACGAGATCGCGCAGGAGAGAGGCAAGACGGCGAGGTGGGCGCTGCACCACATCTTGTGCAACTCGACAGATAAGCCCACCCCCGGTTGGGCCTGGTCGCAGGTGAGTAACTTCTGCAACGCCATGTGGAACCCGGCAGATCCTGCCGCGAACCCGCCCGTCGACTGCGCCACGCCCTACCCGAACCCGCCGGGCGTGGGGATCGCTTTCCGCGGTCTCGGCGTCAAGCTCAGCGTCGTGAAGATCAACTTCTGGTTCTTCACTCTCAACGTTCACCCGACGTTCAACGACATCGTGATACGCAGCGGCACGCCTGATGCACAGCAGAACTCTGGCGCGTCGAGCATTCGGACGCTGGATTCGACGGTGGCCCAGAACTGGGCGTCGATCCTGTATTACGTCCAAGCCGCTTACCACCTCGCCAACACGAGCCAGGCATTGCAAACGATCCAAACCACACCTGCGCTGTCTGGGCTGTGGACACAGATGCAGGCCTCGTGCCAGGCGAACATGGGGACCCAGCGCGTGATCGAGGGCGGTACCGTCTACCCGCAACAGATCGTCTACCCGCCGCCGGTTGCTCGGGTGGCCCAGGACAAGGCGCTCCGGGGTCTGTTCGACGTGCTGGCCCCGCACACGCCAGTCGGCACCGACATTCTGTGCGCGGGCGCGGGCTTGTGCAACGTCAACCTGTACGACGTGCTCAACGCCCTCTTTTGGGCGCAGCCGCGCGTGACAAACCAATACGGTGAAGTGATCGGCGGAGCCGGGTTCACGTACCTGCAGGCCGTTATTGGGGGCTTCTTGTAGGCGACATCGTGCGGCGGCCGGACGTAGTTGCCGCACGGTGAAGCCTCACGACAAGCGAGCTGCCGGCGTGACGATTCGACGTCACGCCGGCAGCGCCGCGTCCGGGACCGAGCATTCAGCGTTCGCTTCCAGCACACGGGAGTCAGCCCGGTTACCCACGACCGCAACGCACGGTCGAGTTCGAGTAAGCAGCCTTCGCCACCGCACGCGTCCCACATCGAGCTGGCGAACGCCGTGCATTCCTACAGAATTGTCCGACTCTTGGGCACGCGCCGACGCCTTCTCGTCGTCGCCGATGGCCGGCGGATGCGCCAATGCAACAGTGCCCGCGGACCCTACGCGCCGGGCCAAACACGAACGGCTGGTCAGAACCCGGATCGAGTTTTCTGCACCCGACACCGAGGCCTCGGCCGCGTTCGCGGTGAACGGCTTCTCGCACAGCACGTGCTTACCCGCGGCAAGGGCCTTGAGCGTCCACTCGCCGCGGAGGCCATTGGGCAGCGGGTTGTAGACGGCGTCGATTTCGGGGTCGGCAACGAGCGCGTCGGACGACTCGAGCACCCGGGGAATGCCGCGCTTGTCCGCGAACTTCCGCGCGCGTTCCCGGTCACGGGCCGCGACCGCTGTCACCGTCGCGCGTAGGTTGTCCCGGGCCGGCTGGACGAGGGCTATCCGGGTGATGCGAACATCTCCGAGGGTGCCGGTACGCAGAGCGTCGGTCGTAGCCGTCACTGACCCACCCGTTTCCACGCTTCCGTGAGGTGGGTGTTCGGCAAGTCGGTCTGGGATCTGGCGAAGCCCGAGAACTCGACCTCGGGCACGTCGTGGTTCGGCCTGGGGCCACCCCTGGTGATCGGTGGCGGGCTCCTGCTGCTCGGCATCCCGCTCATGTTGATCTGGTGGAGGCTCCGCCCGGAGTTCTTCCGGCGCGGACGTGACCCGATCGACTCCAGACCCCCGCCGTCGGGCGGCGAGGCTCCCGGGCTCACCGCGTCGACCTCGCCCGTGGCAGGAGCCTGAGATGGCGGGCGACATCATCCTCGGCTACGACGGATCCGACGGCGCGAAGGCCGCCCTTCCCGAGGCGGTTGCCGTGGCCAAGTCGTTCGGCGCGAAACTCGTGGTGGCGTTCGGCTACGAGCCCAACCCGCAGGGAGGCGAGGTGGCCGACATTCGGCATGCCCTCGAGCAGCTCGGCGAGCAGCTGACGGCCGAAGGGATCGCGGCGGCGACGGAGCCCGACCCCGATATGAGAGTCGAGGTCGCCGTCATCGACGAGCGGCCAGTCGAGAGCCTGATCCGGGCCGCAGAGGAACGCCACGCGCGCATGATCGTGGTCGGCGGCAACGGCCGGGGTCCGCTCGCCGGCGCCCTCCTCGGATCGGTTGCCTACCGACTCCTGCACCACTCGACGGTATCGGTGCTCGTCGTCCAACCCAACGACACCTGATCGGCCGGGCTCTCAACCTGCTCAACGAAGCCGGGGTTGCAGCGGAAGCGGGGAGTGATCTCCGCGCACGCTCACTCGCTCGAGCATGAATGTTCTCAGCGCGCTCGGAGGAACTCGGGGTGCTGCACCCACACGATCGCGGGGTAGGCGCGATCAGGGTAATTCATCCGCAGCCCTCGCCAGCGTCGAAGATGGTGTGCGTGCGCAGCGAGAATCTGAGAGAGGCAAGCGACGCCAGGCTGGTTCTGGCGATCGCGCGCTTCGACCACGAGGCTTTGGCCGAGTCGTACCGGCGCCACGGGGGCGCGGCGTTCGGGTTGGCGAGGCGTCTCGTGGTCGACCGCGGGCTGGCCGAGGAGGTCGTGCAAGAGGTGTTCCTCGGGCTCTGGAACCATCCGGCGAAGTTCGACCCCGACCGGGGCTCGCTCCGCTCCTATCTGCTCGCGCGGACACACGGTCGCAGCGTCGACGTCGTGCGATCGGAGTCGTCGCGGCGCCGTCGCGAGGAGCGTGATGCCCGTCTGACGGCCGAGGCCGGGTACGACCTCGAGCACGAGGTGTGGGACCTCACCCTGGCCGAGCACGTGCGCGACGCGCTCTCGACGCTCTCCGATGGCGAGCGCGCCGCGATCGAGCTTGCCTACTTCGGCGGGCACACCTACCGCGAGGTGGCAGTCCTGCTCCACGAGCCCGAAGGCACGGTGAAGAGCCGGATCCGCTCGGGGCTCACCCGGCTGCGCAGCGCCCTCGTTGACACCGGATCGGTGGGACATGGCGCGTGAGCTGAGCCGTGAAGAGCTGCACGGGCTCCTCGGCGCCTACGCGCTCGACGCCGTCGACGACGACGATCGCGAGCAGATCGAGCGCTACCTCGAGCGGAGCCCGCAGGCCCGGGCGGAAGTCGAGTCGTTCCGCGAGGCCGCAGCGCTCCTCGCGCACCAGGGCACCGATGCCCCAGCCGGCCTATGGGATCGCATCGCCGCCGCGATGGAGGAGGAGCCGCCGCGCCTCGATCTCCCCTCGGTACCCGACCGCCAGTTTGAACCGGGGTCCGTGGTCCCGCTCGCGTCGCAGCGCCGCACGATCAGCCTGCGACTGGCGTCGGCGTTCGCCGCGGTCGCTGCCGCCGCCATCGGCCTCCTGGGCGTGGAGCTCGTGCGCGAGAACCACCGCCTCGACCGGGTCCCCACCGCGCCGCACGGCAGGGTCGTGGAGCGCGCCGCCGAACAGGCCCGCACCGAGAGGAGCGCCCGCACCGTCACGCTCACGTCGGCCGACGGCACGCGCAAGGCGAACGTCGTCTACCTACCCGACGGCACGGGCTTCTTCGCCGAGAACAACCTGGCCGGACTCCCCGCGAGGCGCACCTACCAGCTCTGGGCGCTGATCGGGGACGCCAAGGCGCCCACCGTGATCTCGGCTGCCGTGCTCGGTAATCATCCCGGCGTCGCGCCCTTCCGCATGCCGGGCCCGGTGTTCGGCTTCGTGGTCACCGATGAGCAGGCGCCCGGCGTGGTGTCCTCCGATCGTCCCGCCGTCGTGCAGGGGACGTTCCCCACAGCGTGACAGCTTGTCGCCGTGGCCTTCGGCGTCTACGTTCACATTCCCTTCTGCGCGGCGAGGAAGTCGAGTGACGTGCGGCGGGACGAATCTGGGCGGTGCGGTGCCCGCCGAGTGGAAAAGGGCGGCCGGGGCCAACCGTCGAAGAGCGCCGGTAGCAGCGTGGACTGCCCGGACACGAAGAGCGCGCCGATCGCGATGCTGAACGTCGCGGTGAGGATCGACACGGTCGCGTAGAGCCCGAAGCTGCGCGACGCGCCGCGGAACTCGAACGTCGCAGCGAGGGCGATGAGCGTGTTTCGAGGTGATCAGCCCTACAAGGAAACAGAGGAGCACGAGCACGCCCGCCTGGGGGTGCCGAAAACCCGGTTCGGCTCGTGACCAGGTGATTCGCGGCGGTGGTCGGCGGCCTGGGCACCCTTGCGCGGCTCCACGCGATGAGTGTGCGGAGCCGTCGCAATGCCCAGGTCAGCACCACGATGTGTGTTCGACACGCACAAGCTCAAGGCGGTCGTCAGCCGCCGAAGAATGCCGGAAGCACCGTGGCCTGTCCGAGCACGAACAGCGTGCCGATCGCAAGGCTGAAGACCGCGGTGATCACCGAGATCGTGACGTAGAGCGGGAAGTTCCGGGATGCGCCGAGGAAGCCGAAGCTCGACGCGAGCGCGATGAGCGAGTTGGAAGTCAGTAGCCCGGCGATGAAGCAGCCGAGCAGCGCGATTCCCGCCGCGGTGCCTCCGGCGCCCGCGGCGGTGAGGAAGATCAGCAGCTGGGTCGGTGTCTCCGCGCCGATGCCGTGGATCATGCCGATCCCGAAGGCGGTGCCGCGTCCGTAGCCGGCGAGCGGATCGTCGGGCATCACGGCGATGTGGCGGTGACGGTGGCGGTGGCGGTGGTTGGAGCGGCCCGGCGAGTGCGCCCCACCCACGGCGACAGCCACGCGCTCGTGTACCTGAACGTGCGCGTCGTCGTGAGCGTGCATCTCGTCGAGCGGGTGCTCGTGCTCGTGCTCGATCACCAACAGGTCGGCTGGGTGGCTTTGGAGCCATCGGGCGGCGCGTTGCACACCGGCGAGCACGAGCGTCCAGCGGCTCCGCAGCCGGAAGTTGCGACCGTTGCGGGCCAGCGAGACGAACACGTACACACCGAGGAAGACCAGGGTGGCGCCGACGACGCGTTCCATCACGCCGTTGACCGATTGGGGCAGCTGTGCCGCCCCGACGATCGCGAGCGCGCCGAGCACGAGCACGACCAGCGCGTGCCCCAGCGCGTACAACGTTGCGAGCAGCATCGAACGCCCGCTCGAGGTCTGTGACCCACCGATGTCGGTGAGCGCGGCGATATGGTCCCAGTCGATACCGTGCCGGAAGCCGAAGCCGAATGCAGTCGCTACGAGGCCAATGCGGAAGCCTGGGTTCCCGGCGACCGTTGCGAGCATGTGGTTCATCGGCCGCTCCTCGACGGGTGGTGCTGGGGACGCATCAGACCGAGGTCGCGGCCCGGGCCACGAGCCATAGGCCGCTGCCGGTCACGACTGCGGCCGTGCCGATGGGGATCAACGTCGCGACGCGCAGCAGCCGCTCCCCGCGCGCCTTGAGGTCGAAGCGCCTGCGCGCGCGGGCGAGCAGCAGGCCGGCCGTGACGAGGGTGGCTGCCATGCCCACCCCGTACGCGAGCACGAGCAGCACCCCGAACCAGGCGCGGCCGATCGCGGTAGCGCCGAGCAGCACCACGATCGCCGTGGGCGTGGGTACGAGCCCGCCGGCGAAGCCGAGCGTGAGGAGACTCCGGCGCGACAGCGCCGGAGTCGGCGCGTTGTCGTGGTCGTGCGCGTGATCGTGATCGTGGGCCTCGTCGTGATGATGGTCGTGGTCGTGGTGCCCGAAGCCGTGATGGTGGTGGCCCACGGGCAGGCCGAGCCGCCGGCGCCGGACGGCGCGCACGAGCAGGGTTAAACCGAGAGCGGCGAAGCAGACGCCGCTCGTGAGCGCCAGCCATGGATACAGCTGCTCCGGCGCGAAGGCCTGTGACGCGGTGAGCACCCCGCCGAGCATGAGGACTCCGACCGTGTGGGTGGCCGCCACCGTCACGCCGATGAGCAGCCCGTCGCGCACCGTGCCTCGCTCGCCCACGAGGTAGGCGGCCATGACCGTCTTGCCGTGTCCGGGCGCGAAGGCGTGCAGCGCGCCGAGACCGAGGCCGATTGCCAGCGCCACCAGGGCGAGGCCCAGCGTGAGTTTCTTGGCCACGACACTTGAGGTGAACGACCGGGTGAACGAGTCGAAGCCGCGCACTACCGATCCCGTTGGGCTGCTGATGGGTGTCTCGGTCGGCGCGGCCGCGCCGCCAGCCTTGAAACGGAGCGAGATCCTGGTGTCGTCGAGCGGCGACTTCAGCCGGTCGGCTGGATACTTGGTGAGCCGTTGGGTGATGCTCGTGGTCGGAACTGGGCTGCGCTCGGGCGCCGTGCCGTCGCCAATCGCTGTAATCTCGCGCCAGCCGATCCGGTCGCCGGGATTGCTGTTGACCACCGTAAAGGAGCGCTCACTCGACGCAGCGGGGATGACCGCTTCCAACCGGCACTCGAGCCGCATGGTTGGTAGTCCGGCCTGACCGGGCGGGAATGAGAGCGCACCTGCGGTCTGCGTCAGCGCGACCCGGCTGCCGTCGACGGCGATATGCAGCCCGCGTGCGAGCTTGGGGCACTGCGAGCGTTCGTAGGCTCGCGATTCTCGAGGGTCGATTCGGTCGTCGCCGTTGCGATCGATGTCGGGCCGGGTCTGGAACGTGGGGATCTCGGCCATGTCGACGACGTAGTCGACGCTCAGCTTGTCGCGTCCGATTCGCAGCCCGGCATAGTGGTTGACGGTGAAGTTGCCGAGGGGGTGGGCAGACGCGAGCACGGGAGTCGCGACGACGAACGCGCCCGCCAGGCCGAGCACAACAAGCATGCGTCGGAGACTCATCGCGTCCCCCACGCGGTGGCGGTCGTGACACCGAGCATGAGCGCACCACCGAGGCCGACCGCGAGCGCTATCACCGCCACAGCCACATCACGAAGCGTCCGAAGCCCGCGACCGAACGACGCTACCGGTCCTGCGCTCACCTACCCTCCCCATCGAACTCGCGAGCACGAGCTGTTCGCTTCCGAGGCCCGATTCGGATGACCCTCACCCACGGTTGCAGCAAGGTTCCGCTGGATGGCGTACAAGGAGCTCGAGACCGTGACCGGCTCGTGATTGCCGGCCTCAGCTGCGGACTGGACCGTGTGGGTGGCGAAAACTCGGTCACGGAGCTGCCCTGGACATACGCGCCGGCTCTGGACTGGACGGGTAGACGAGTGAGCGCGAACCGAGCTCGACGACCCCAGGCAACGCCGATGCATCGCTCGGGGCCGACGAACTTCGCGCCCGGTTAGCCGGCTGGTCCGAGCGCATGGTTCGGGAGGTCGTCATGGGCAATCACGTCACGATCGGGACGCGAGACGAGTTGCAGCAGACCGGAGGCCTCACCGGGAAAGCTGGCGCTCAGCCGATCTGTGTCTTCTGGAGCGAAGGTGCGGCGTTCGCTCTTGGCGATCGGTGCCCGCACATGGGCTTCGGCTGTGCGGCTGACGGTGCCTGATTCTGATCCGCGCATCCGCACCCGAAGATGACGTGAGGCGGCGCCATAGCCACACCAAGCTGGAGGACGCTGCGACCCCTAGACCAGCCCCCTTTGGGGATGCCGGAGGGGTCTACCCGGCTTCGACCGCTCGCCGGATCGCCTCGAAGATGAAGAGGTAGTCGAGGGGCTCCTTCCGCCGCGCGCATGTGTCGGGTCGAGACGTTGAGCGCTTGAACTATGCGTACGCACTTATCGCGGCGACGCTCCGATAACGCGCGGCGATCGGTTCTTCTGGATGCGACGGGTTGGTAGCTGTCAGGGGAGGGCAGGTCGCATGACGTAATCCGGGCTCCCGAGTCGCTCCGAACACCGGCCGAGGACTGGGGCGAGGGCGAGGGGGGCTGGGAAATCAAGCGTCGTCGCGATGGTCCCCGGTCGCGACACGGCGGTCGTGTTCCATTTCACGGAGGGAGTGAGCCTTGCGCGCACGGAGAAAGGGGCTGCTCGGCGCGGCGATCGTCGCGTCCGCAGTGACCATGGTGGTGGCAGCGGCACCGCTGCTGTCGTTCGGTGCGGACCATGCCGACGCACCGGGGAACCTGCAGTCACCGTCGAACCGGCCCGACGCAGACATCAACGACGTCTACACGTTCAAATCGACGCGCCCGGGATTCACGGTCATTGCGATGACCACCCACCCGGCCGTCGGTGTCCTGTCACCTTCGGCGTACGCGACGGACGTCGCGTACAAGATCAACATCGACCGCGACAGCACGAACCACCCCACCCGGGCGCTGGTTCTCCGCTTCAAGGCACCCGGTGAAGGCGGCGCGCAGAAGTACACCGCCACGTACTACCGGGGACAGAACGCGGAGACCCTCGTGCACGGCGAGGTCGTGGCCCGTGGTACGACCGGTCGGATCTCGCAAGGCGACGACGGCATGCAGCTCTTCGCCGGGCTGCGGTCCGACCCGTTCTTCTTCGACCTCGACGCGTTCAAGCACGTCGTGCTCGGAGTACAGAACGGACGAACCGGGTTCTGCGACTCCGGCACCACCGACTTCTTCAAGAACTTCAACACGAACGCCATCGTGGTGGAGATCGAGTCGGAGGAGCTGAGCAACCATGTGGGTGTCTGGGGAAGCACGATCGGTCCGAGCGGCGTCATCGACCAGATGGGTCGCCCGGCGATCAACACCGTGTTCAACCACGGTGACGAGAAGAACCAGTTCAACCACACGCCGCCGGCGGATCAATTCAAGCCGCCGTTCAGCACCAACGTCATCAGCGCGTTCCAGGCGCTCGGTAGCTATTCCCTCGTGGATGCCACCAAGTTCGCCCACGTGCTGCTCCCGGACATCCTGACGTACGACACCCGTACGCGGGCGTCCGGTCCGCTCAACGGGCGGGGCCTGCGCGACGACGTCATCGATGCCGAGCTCAGCCTCGTGACCAACGGCGGGATCAAGACCGACTGCGTCGGTCCGCACACCGACTACCGGAGCTCGTTCCCGTACCTCGGGAGCCCGCACACCAAGTAGTCGCCCGGGACCCGGCTC